>Ga0066836_10000421_pt1 | contig 20206 bp, 22 predicted proteins | sample ETNtaG_18_FD_71568 | JGI IMG/M metagenome (GOLD analysis project Ga0066836, IMG submission 71568) | Marine microbial and viral communities from oxygen minimum zone, Eastern Pacific Ocean - ETNP201302SV91 | ecosystem: Environmental > Aquatic > Marine > Oceanic | place: Pacific Ocean: Eastern... | reverse complement strand
CTCATCTAGGAACTTACGGGGCTGCTCTAGAGAACATTCCTGGTATTTCTAGCAAATACGGTAATGCTTTTTCTGATGGAACTGTTACCGGTGAACTGAAATCAACAATCAATATAGCATACTATCTTGCAGATGATTCCTCAGCCAATGCAAATGCACAAGGAATGGCGGATAGACTAGCATCAGATCTTGGTGTAAATGTAAATCTTTACGATGTTTCATCCGAAGGAATGATTATCCAAGCTCTAAGATTTGGTAATGCCGATATAGGGTTCATGGAAGGAGGTCCTGCATGGATTGGCTGGCAGGAATACGGACTTGCTACTCTAGCAGTTGAAACTACTACAAGTTCTGGTGATACATATTACAATGCCTCTGCTTGGGTCTTGAATGGTTCAGACATCGCAAATGCTCATCTTGATGGCGATGATTCTACAGACCCATTTGCACTTCTTGAAGGTAAGACATCCTGTCATACAGGATGGTTAAAATCCGCTGGCATGCTTATGCCAATGGGATACTTGATAGGAAATGGATATGTTAATCCAGTTGGTGATGCTTCAGATATAAATTCACTTAGATTAACTATAGATGCTCATTTCGATGGAAGTAATAGTGGTGGAAACGCAGCATCAATTCCTGATTCAGGTGCGCTATATTCTGGATACGGAGGAGCAGTTGAATGCCTAAGTTCAGGATATGGAGATGTAGCATTTGCCAAAGGTGATGATTTTAGTACAGTAGCAAAATATTGTGATAATGAAGATGCCTCTGACAATGAGGAATGGTGCTTAGAGATGGATCAATATGTACAATTGCCATCATTTGGTCAATCACCAAGCCATCCAGTAATGTATAATCCTGATTTATTAGATGTTTATACTAGAAATGCCATCCTTAATGCTATGCTAAGTTGGAGTGACGAGATGTGGGTTGAAAACTATTCAATGGGAGGAGACAGTTACACAGGATGCTACAATACTGTAACTCATCAAATTGCAGATATACCTGCAAATCAATGTGGTGGAGAAATAATTTCTTCAGTCACCTCAAAGGGTTACAAACTGAAAGCAGGAAATAGTCAAAACCATCTAGGTAGTTATTCCAATTTGCTATCAGCGATTCCAGGACTATCCCAGTACTTCCATTCAGATGACAAGTATGGAATTTCGGGTGCGGAATCCTCAGAATCGAATTGAAACTACCATCTAAATAATACCATTCATCAGGATGAATTGGGGATGGTTACATGCAAGATGTGAACAGCCCTTTGGATGATGAAAAAAAGGCTGATACTAGTGCCAAGACAATATTGAATCTAAAGAATCTTTCAATAGGATACAACGACCCATTGGTCTCCAAAATAAGCAAGGAGATTATAGCTGGAGAATCTATTGCTATAGTGGGGCCTTCAGGTATTGGAAAAACCACACTTCTGCGAACGATTGCTGGTTTGATAATCCCGGTTTCCGGAGAGATATCTCATACGATTCCTAAGAGGGGAGGAATCGGTTATATCCCCCAGAAATTAGGACTAATTCGCCATTCAAGTGTTAGAAATAATATTGCTTTAGGTGCTCGAACAAGGCGCTCAAGATGGTACCCAGCATTATTCCCATTAGATCGGTCTTTGAAAAATGATATTGAAGATGCAATGGAATCTTTGAACATCAAAGATTTAGCAAACGACCCTGTTAGGATTCTATCAGGTGGCCAACAACGAAGAGTCGCAATTGCTAGGACGTTAATCCAAAGGCCACAATTAATCTTGGCCGATGAATTTCTCGGAGAGTTGGATTCAGAGAATATCAAATCGATAGTTAAGGCGACAAAGAAAATCATTGAAGAGATAGGCGCCACCTTAATTATGGTAGAACATAATGAAGAAAGAGCTCGTCAGATAGCAGATCGTATTTGGAGAATTAAAGGAAATGAATTAATTGAGGATGGTGATTTCGATCAATAAGAAATTACTATTCACAGGTACAATTTTACTTGTTTTAACAATGGTCTTCCTAGATGATTTAGTCGAAGATTGGGGCCAAATTGAAGATGCACCTGAAAAACTACAGACCTTTTTTTCAGAGGATTTGTGGCCTCCTGATTGGTCGGTTTTAGAAGCTGAGGTCTGGGTTGATGGCTCACTTCACAAACCAAATGGCGACATTTGTGATGAAAGTTTTGAATTGTTTTGTTCTAAGGCATGGACTGGAATGGTAGTCACATTAAAGATGGCTTTCATTGCAACATTGATTGGTTTCATAGTTTCAATACCGCTTGCTTCTGTAGCTGCAAACAATCTAGCACCCTTGCCAATTAACTTGGCCGCTAGAATAATTTTGGCTGGTTTGAGAAGTTTACCTAGTATAATCTGGGCTCTTCTTTTCGCTATTGCTATTGGTTTTGGACCATTACCTGGAATTTTGGCTATGACCCTTTACACAATAGGATATTTAGGTAAACTTCAGTATGAATCTATGGAAGGTATCGCAAATTCTCCTCTGGAATCTGGTATGGCAATGGGACTGACACATTCTGAAAGGTTGTTTCATATCGTAATTCCTGAATCTAGTAATCATCTACTTAGTCAACTATTGTTCATGTTTGAATATAACGTTAGGCATGGGGCAGTTCTTGGATTAGTTGGAGCAGGTGGTATTGGTATGTATATCGACAATTACATCAATCCACCATTTGACTATGATAGAGCATTTGCTCTGCTAATAGTAGTCTTTGTAGTAGTAGTAGTTATAGATCTGATCTCTATGTTCATTCGTTCTTTCGTTACCGAAGAAGGAGATGTCAAGAGACCTAAATGGTGGACAATATTACTTCCCGCAGGTATGGCAATGGATTATTACAATCAAAAAGGCGTCACCAAAAAGTCCTCAAATTTGGAGGAATCTGAATGAATAGTATAATCAAGAAAGTTAGTGCAGTAGTTTTAGTAATATGCCTGGCAGTTGCAGTCTATTGGACTGTAATGATGTATAATTACGAATCCGATTCGGGTACTAAAAATATATTTTCAAGTACCGATGATCAATCAATCGTTTCGAATAATTCTAGTGATCAATTATTTGATTTAACATTTGAATCTGGAACTGATGATTTAGATTGGTCTCGTACTAAAATCACTCTTAGTAACGAAGGTAATGAGTTTCAGTGCACCACAGGTGGGTTGATTTCTTTATCTGAAGGAAGTGGTAAAGTCAAGACCTCGCTTGCTGCAGATGGTATAACATTCAATGCAGAGATTGATGCCGATTCAGATGAGTTTGTTTATCTCAAGATCGGAGAAATGGAGCAATCTAATGAAAGTGATTACACTATTAGGTTTTCAAAAACAGATATTTTTCTGAGCGAAAATGTTGTCGGACTTTATTTAGATGAAGTCAATTTTAACACCTTAAATAATTCCAATCTCGAAGGTCTAAATTATACAGAAAGCTCTGAAGAAAGATTAGATTGGTACGATTATGACCTCTCTGTGCACCGAGTGGAGGCCAAAGATAGAGTCTATGTAATCGAAGACAACTCAACTAAATACAAAATTCAGGTTTTGAATTACTATAATTCAGATGACGAGCAAAGGCAAATTAGTTTAGTAATTTCTTGGATAGATGGAGAGCCCTTTCAAGCGTTAAATGATCCAGAAAAAACTCAGCCTTCACCATGCATCTTGATAGATAACAATCCAGAAGAAAATTTGTGGAGGAGTAATGAGACAATCTCAGTACGAGAAAACAATATCGATATTTGTAATTCGAGTTGTGAATTAATTGTTAAGATCTATTATGAAGGAGTCATCGTAGAAGGTAAAACTTCAATCTCAATCAATTGATTTTATGCCTTATTTTAGCAATGAATCGATAGCCTAAGTCCCTAATTGGTAGAGGAATAATCCATACAAATGGGAACATCCAGCGCCAATTCCATTTCATGTAAAGTAGGCAGCGAATGGCAGCAGCAGAGCGAATATACGGCTTTCCATTTCTAATCAATACAACCGAATCTTCAGTGATTTCATGTTTTTCTAGTAGGGCAATGCCTTCCTCGCTTTGTAATTCTGAAAGTACCAAAGGGCCACTAAGACGCTTGGTCAAAAAGTAACCACTCCGTGAGCATAGAGCACACAATCCGTCCAGAAGAAGAATGTCTTGCATGTTATTCAGCAGCAATGTGTACCTTACCATCTTCGTAGTAAATTTGGATTCGATTTGGCAATTTTTTTGTCAATGACGCTACGCCTTCGTAAATCTTTTCTTCCTTACACTTGAATGATTTAGCAGCAGTTTTACTAGACCATGCGACCTCTTCGAAATCAGACTTACAAATCCATGCAAAAAGTCGAGCCTCAAACTCGGTTAGTTCTTCTGCCATGAACCTCCCATGAAGGACCAGCACATCAAGGTGACCATTAGGAAAGAGCTACCATTCTTCTACAACATTCCTCTGCATCGATATAGGTGTCGAGTAATGTGTTTAGTGCAATTACAAAGGGTACGTCGATTGATAAATCTTCAGCGCGGTCTCTAAACATCCTTGCCGCTCGAACCCCTTCAGCAACCATAACCATCTCTTCTAGCGCTTCATCTAAAGTAAGACCGCTACCCAATTTTTCCCCCATTCGGCGGTTTCTTCCATGAGGGGATGTTGCGGTTACGTAAAGATCGCCAAGACCTGCAGGGCCGAAGGCAACCTCTGCTCTTGCTCCTAACTGAGGTAGAAGTAGGCACCCTTCTCTAAATCCGGCATTGAAAATAGCGGCTTTGAGATTGTCTCCTCCTAAACTACCAGTTTTTTTGAGCCCATCAACCAAGCCACATGCTAATGCGACTACATTCTTGAAAGCGCCCCATAATTCAGCACCCTCTGGGTCTGATGCTGGATGAAGAATGAATGTGGGTGTCGTTAGAGTACTTGCTAATCTTTTGGCAACCGATACATCTTCGCTAGCAACAAGGGCGGTGGTCATAACTCCTCCAGCGGCTTCTGGGGCAATTGTCGGCCCGGTAAGTACTGCGAGCGGGTTATGCATGTTGTTATCATTCAACATCTGTAGAATTACTTGGCTAATCAACCTCTTGCCTGGAGCTAAACCCTTTGCTAGGTCTAACAATACATGACCCGGCCTAATATGTGGTAATATTTCCTCTACGACATCTAGTATGACAGACGAAGGTAATGCTAGAACTACAATCTCAGAACCTTCTAGTGTTTCTTCAATATGCATACTGACATCTAAACCTTCGAGTGAAAATTCAGGTAGGTACTTGTGATTCATACCTTCCATGGTAATAGATTCGTAAACCTCTTGCTCGATAGTCCATCCTTTGACGTTGTGTCCATCTAGTGTCCAAAGACGAGCAATTGCACTTCCCCAGTTGCCTAATCCAAGTACAGCAATGTGAGCCATATATGGCGGTGGCTTTCCATCTACCTTTAGAGGAATCGCTGCCAATAACATGAATCAATGCGATTTGAAACAAGATTGAACACTTCAAGATACAATTTGTTCAAAACAAATCATCATCATCATCTTCAGTTGCGAAAAGGTCGTCATTGTCTGCTTCCTCTTTCTTTTTGTTAGCAGTTTCTTTCTTCGATTTAGCTGGCTTTGCCTTTTCCTTAGTTGTGGCTTCGTCTTTAGTAGGTTCAGCCTCTTCTTTTGCAGGTTCAGCCTCTTCCTTTGCAGGAGGGGCCTTTTCATCAGGATGAGGGGCAAGTGCGTCCTTTGCACGTGCGGCAGCCACTTGAGCTTCTCGGGCAGCCATTTCTTCTGGTGAGATATTAGCCTGAGCAGCAAGAGTCCTACGGCGGTCTTCTCGAGCCTTTCGCTCAAGTTGTTTGTGCCTCGAACGTTCGATATTTTGCATCATATACATTGCATCGTGTTCTAGTAAAGGAGAATCTGAAATAAGCGTAATATCTAGCCAAGCCCCATCTTCAATGATAAATTCTCCAAGAGGTTCGAAATTCAAATCGGACTTTTTGATTTGAGTATAATGCATTGCATTACCCATTCGATGTTCAACTCCAGAGAAATGGCAGTAAAACTCCTTAGTACCAATGGTCTCTCTAACTTGATCAAATAATTCTCCATAGTCTTCCGATGTACGAAGTCTACCGTGACCTCTGGCATGTATGTGGGCTAGGTTTAGTACAGGGATCGAACCTTCAACATGATTTACAACCTCCAATACTTCCTCTAGGCTACCCCATAATTCTTGTCTACCACTTGTTTCTACCCCAATTAGAGGTGCTGGTTGTTCTTTTAGCCAAGGGAATACCGGGTAGAGGTCATCATCATCATTCCAAATCTCATTGATTCTTTCAACGATTCCTTTGAACACAGAGGCGACCTGTTCGTTAGCAGCTTGGCCACGACCGGTTTCTCCATAGTGACCGGTGTGGAGGGTAATATGGCGTGCATTGATGGTCTTCGCAGCCTGTAGTGCAGCTTCGGTTTTCGCCAGACTTCGATTCCTCTCCATTCTGTTTCCTAAAAATTCAGAATAATAGGGTCCATGAATATTCATTTCAAAGTCTGTTTTGTGGGCCAAAACTCCAGCCTGCCAGTACTGCTCAAAGTGCTGAGGAGCGACCATGCGCACGGTTTGCACCTCCATCGTCTCCAATCCCAGAGAGATGATATCATCCATTCCTTCCACAATAGTACGGCCTTTACAAGAGAGTGGAACACCCGCTGGTCCTAGTTTCACTGGCATAACATCCATCCCCGCAGGTCCACCCCAAAGGGTGCCCTATGTTAACCCCTTTCCGCAAAATGGATGTTTTAGACTTAAATTCGGGGGTGGGTGGGTTCATGAGATAGGAACCTTCCGCCCGAATCATGGAGCCACATGTGGAGGCGGCAGTAGTCGCCTTTAGACAGGGAAAACCAGTGTGCCTTTTCGATGCTGAAAACCGAGAAGGTGAAACCGACCTATTATTTCCAGCACAATTTGCTTTACCTGCTACTATGAGGCAATTAAGATTTGATTGTGGCGGACTTTTATTCCTAGCAATCGGCCACGAAGTAGGTGAAAGATTCGCTCTACCTTATCTCCAAGATCTCCACACTGAAGACGTATTGATGTCAAAGTACCCAGTTCTTCATTCACTACAAACAAATGACCTACAGTATGATTCCCGTAGTGCCTTTACTCTTTCAATAAATCATCGTAATACATTTACTGGTATTACAGACCGTGACCGAGCACTTACTACGCGTCGGTTTGCAGAATTGTTTGCAGAAGTTGAAAATTCTGGAGAAGATGCCATCTTAGCTCTTGGCAAAGAGTTCCGTACCCCGGGGCATATTCCTGTTTGCCGAGAATCCAAAGGAGGTCTTTCAGTTAGGCAAGGGCATACTGAATTAGCGGTTGGCTTAGCAAAATTATCAGGTCTTTCTCCAATTGTAATAGGTGCTGAAATGTTACAGCCCGATGGCGATTTAGCATTGCCAGTTGCAGATGCCAGAATTTGGGCTAATGAGAGAGGGATTCCTTTCCTTACAGGAGAGGAATTGATTAATGCCCTAGGAATCTAAGAATAAAGACAACTCAGCAAGAAAGGGGGAGAATACATGGTACGAGTTTTGGCAGTCGGTGTTTTTGACCTCCTTCACGCAGGACACCTTCACTATCTAGAGCAAGCAAAATCTTTGGGCGATCATTTGGTTGTGGTTGTAGCTCATGATGATACAGTTCGGAAGCGTAAGCATGAACCAGTAACTGGACAAGAACTCCGCTGTAGAATGGTTGCAGGATTGAAGCCAGTAGATGAATCACTTATTGGCAACCCTCCAGATGTTCCAATCTTTGACATTTTACCTGTGATCAAACCGGACATAATCGCTTTAGGGTACGACCAAGAGCATGCTGAAGAAAGGATTCGTGCCGCGCTAAATGAAAGGGGAATGGGACACATCGAAGTCACTAGAGTGGAAGGCCTTTCTGATGATTTAGATGGAACAAGAAAAATAATTGCTCGCATTTTGCAATTATCTACAGAGACAAAAGAGGATGGTGAGGTCTGATGTTTACAGGTATTGTAGCAGGAATGGGCCGAGTTGAAAGTATCGATGGCGAGGAATTAGTACGCCTAGTGATCAATTTTTCAACAGTTTCAACCGAGGGATTAGAAATCGGTGCAAGTGTTTCAGTTAATGGAGTCTGCTTGACTGCAGTAGAACTCACTGGAAGTACGGTTGCATTCGATGTTATCTCTGAAACACTCAATCTAACCACGCTTGGAACATTGGCAGAAGGAAATTGGGTAAATCTCGAGCGAGCTTTGAAGGTAGGAGATGAAATTGGAGGTCATTTATTATCTGGCCATGTAATGGGTACTGGAGAAATTATCGTTAGAGAAGAAACCGATGAGAATATGGATTTAGTAATAGATTGCCCGACAGATATTATGCGTTTTATTCAGCCCAAAGGATATATCGCAATCGATGGAATTTCATTGACTGTTGGAAGGGTGGAAGAGAACACTTTTTCATTGCATATTATTCCAGAAACATTACGTTTGACAACTCTTGGAGTGAAAGGATTAGGTAGCGATGTTAACCTAGAGGTCGATTCAATGACTCAAACGATTGTGGCCACAGTAGAGCGAATGATGGAGGGTAAAGTATGAGTAAAATAGCAATAGTCTGCGGTAGTTTTCATAAAAATGAAGTAGAAAAAATGTTAGCATGGGCCCACGAAGAAGCTGCAAATTATGGTCTAGAAGTCATTGAAACAGTTTGGGTGCCTGGTGCTATGGAGGTTCCATTAGCATTGGATAGAATGCTTGAGAGAGACGATATCGTCGGTGCAGCATGTTTAGGAATTATCGAGAAAGGTAGTACTCAGCACGGTCTTGCAATGGGCCAGGCAGTAATCAAGTCAATTATTGAGTTACAACTAGTTCACGAAAAGCCGGTTGGATTAGGAATAATTGGACCCGGTGCAGAACCTCAACACATTGAACCTCGCTTAGAACCTCATGCCAGAGCCGCAGTCGCAGCAATTTCAACTATGCTTGAATGAATCTTCATTCGAGGTTTCAATATGACCGAATCGAAATTTAAGCAATTGTTTGAGAATCCAGTCTTTCGAGGTTTTGTTGTTTTCTCAATATTCAGAGCATTCTATGGCGCTGGTATCTTAGTAGCGACTTACTTTCTATCTACTTCAACAGAAGCCCCATGGCCAGTATCTGTTGGTTTTCTTCTCCTTTCAATGATATTTTCTAGATGGTTGTTCAAAAAAATAAAAAATAGAAAGGAATCTAAGGACGAACTTGATTCTGATTGAATAAGCAGTTTAGGAAATTATGCTAAATTGGCATTATCTAATATTTCGTCATCTTTTTGTTCTTTTTCTCTTTTGAGAATATACCACCAAAACACTCCTAAGATTACAACTTGAGGCCAAAAGAACCACCAGTTGCTCCATCTAACACCGTCGATCATGAAATCAGAAAATGGATGAAGGAATGGTGTTGGAAAGAAATCAATAGTATGACCTGGTATATCTAAGAAAATATGGAAAAGCCAAGGAATCACAAAAACCCAAGCCATTTTCTTAGGATTATCATGTCCTCTTCTTTGTAGAATAAAGTAGGCAGCGCCAAATAGGACTAATACCATAAAAAATGAATGAGTCCACTGGTAGATTTCCCATGCAACTGGTAGGTCACTAGTAACGCTATCATCAGTAATTCTAGTTCTTTCAACACCTTGCATCATTGCGATTAGAGAAGCGGGTACGAAAGCGAGTAAATCAGGTAAAACCCCCATCGGGCCTGAAATCTTCCAAGAGATTTTTCCTCGGGTTAGCGCCATACTCCAGAGCCAATGAGAGAATACATCCATATCGCGCCCCAAACTGTATCAATTCATATGCATAACGAACGTTTGATTTACTAAATCTGTAGAAAATGTTCAAGGATGTCTCTTCTATGGAGGCCTCATGAGCGACGCCGTACGCAATGTAATCATAATCGGAAGTGGACCTGCAGGATACACTGCAGGACTGTATAATGCAAGAGCAATGTTGGACCCGTTAATGTTTGCAGGATACATGTCTGGTGGGCAATTGATGTTGACATCAGATATCGAAAACTTCCCTGGCTATCCAGAAGGAATCGCTGGTCCTGAGATGATGATGCAATTAAGAGAACAAGCCGAGAGATTTGGTTTGGAAGTGCAAGATAAGAATGTAGAAAAAATCGATGCTTCAACCCGTCCATTCAAAGTATGGGTCGAGGGGGAGGAGTTCCAATCTCATACATTGATTATCTGTACTGGTGCTGAAGCGATTTGGCTAGGTGCGGAAGGAGAAGATGAACAGAAAGGTAGAGGCATTTCCACTTGTGCAACATGTGATGGTGCGTTCTTCAGAGACCAAGATATCATGGTTATAGGCGGTGGAGATTCAGCAATGGAAGAGGCAACATTCTTGACACGCTTTGCTTCAAAGGTAACCGTGGTACACAGAAGAGATACATTCCGTGCATCAAAGGTAATGTATGACCGTGCTGCAGCTCATCCTAAAATCGAAATTAAAACATTTAGACAAGTGACAAAATGGTTATCTGATGAAACCGGACTTACAGGTGCTGTACTTGAAGACCCCCGGGATGGTTCTACAGAAGAATTGGCAGTAACTGGGGCTTTTATCGCCATAGGCCACAAGCCAATCACTGCTTTCCTTGACAATCAAATAGAAACAGATGAAGAAGGATACATAGTTCCCAAAGGATTCTCTATGACAAGTGTTCCAGGAATTTTTGCTGCTGGTGACGTGGTCGATACTAGATACAGACAAGCAATCACTGCTGCTGGAATGGGTTGCGCCGCAGCTATCGATGCTGAACGTTGGCTTGAAGAAAATATCCATTGAGGCTATTTCATGGTCGATCTAGAACGTCATGCGCGCCATGTTATGCTGCCACAAGTTGGTGCTGAAGGTGTTAAGAGACTGAATCAATCAAGCGTCGCTTGTATTGGAGCGGGCGGGTTAGGCTGTCCGGTAATGCAGTACCTTGCAGCAGCAGGCATTGGTAAAATTACTATAATTGATGATGATTTAGTAGATGTCACAAATCTCCAGCGACAAATATTACATCGTTCACAAGATATCGGTATTCCGAAAGTAGATTCTGCTAAAAGATTCATCAATGAACTCGACCCATCGGTTGAAGTTATCACTCACCAGGTTAGATTGTCATCAAATAATGCCTCACAACTACTTCAAGGACACGATGTAGTAGTAGATGGAACCGATAATATTCCTTCACGCTACTTAATCAATGATACGTGTAGAGATTTAGGAATTCCATGGGTGTATGCCTCGATTTATAGATTTGAAGGGCAAGTTTCAGTATTCAATTTTGACAATGGTCCAGACTATCGAGACCTATTCAGCGAAGCGCCTCCAGATGATTTGGTCCCTTCATGCTCAGAAGCAGGAGTTCTCGGTGTTCTCCCAGGTATGATTGGTAGTATACAAGCTAGTGAAGCGATAAAGGTAATACTTGGAATCGGTGAAACCCTTAGTGGACGTCTATTGATTATTGATGCACTTTCCACAACAATCCGTACTTTGAATTTCGAGGCCGACCAAACAAGGGGAAGACAAGTTCAAGAATCGGAAACATCCGAAGAAGAATCAATGTTCCAATCTATCAACCCCGTTCAGGCAATTGAAAGGATGAATAATGGCTGGAAGCCATTCATTCTCGATGTTAGAAGTGAAATGGAATATGATCAGGCGCGTTTGAAAATTGTAAATCATCAAGTTTCTCATGAAGAGGTCTTATCTGCAGTGGATTCAATACCCAAGGATCAAGAAATTTTGGTTCACTGCCGTTCAGGGCAACGCTCACAAGTTGCGATTCTATTTTTATTACAAGCAGGATATGATGGCTCTTCATTATACAATTTAGATGAGGGTATCTCAGGTTGGGCTGCTGCCGACCCTGACGGTATTATTTACGGTTGATAGTGTCGAAAACAGGTCAACCTTCAAGGGGTCATTGCTAAACCCCTAATTTGTGACGAAACTCATTGTGGCCGATGAGAACGAAGGTCGGCGTAATCTTCTCGCTAGCACATTAGAGCGTGCGGGCTATGATGTCACGAGAGCAGGAACCTTGCGACAAGCAGAGGGAACTGCACTTGCAACAATGCCAGAAATTGTCCTTATGGACGCCGAATGGCGTAATGGCGATGCCATAGATGGCTCTCAAAGATTGATGGGAGACCCCGAGTTTGCTTTCAAATGTCGAATCGTAATCCTATCTAGGGACAGTTCCCCTGAATATCTTCAGTCAGCAGCTAGAGCAGGTGTTAGTGAAGTTATTTCAAAGCCGGTTGATATGAATCGACTTCTCGGTCAGTTGGAAAAACACTCGAAGAAACAGTTTGTTCCTCCTCCAGCCGAGGTTACAGATGCCACAGGTTCTGGAGGAGCAGGCACATTTGATGTTTCAATGGTGATGAGTGATGGTGCTTGGGCTCTACCTATGCTAAAGGGATTGGTTACTCCAGAAAAAATCAATATTGATTTCGTTAACGAAATATTAGGACAATTGGGACAAGAAGGTTTTGAGTTTCCAGAAGAATTAGACCCTTCTTTGATGTCCAATGTTTTGCGAATTGCTTTGAATAGTATAGTCAATGATTTGGATGTTCCAAATACAGAGGGGCAAGATGCTTCAGCAGAAGTGCAATCTGGTAAAGGCAAGGGTGCAACACTTGGTGCCGGGGCTAAATCTAGTAAGTTAGGTGGCTCTTCAATGGAAGAGATCTTACAAAACCAAGCAGATGGTATAGCGGCTGAAATCGAAGATACGATGGATGAGATCTTATCAGAGGAACCCGAATTAATCGCAATGTTAGATGATTCTTCAAAGACGAGAATCGACCCAGCAGTTCTCAGTTTTACCAAATTAGTTTCCGAGACCGTCTATGAGTTAATGTGGGATTTAGGAAGGCCTGGTGCCGTAGTAGACCTTACTTTAATGACTAGAATAGAGGATGCTACCGAAATGTTGGATGATGTAATCAAGTCCTTACCAATTGACGAAGAGGAGTGATTTGAATGAACAGACTCCCGAAGCCTGCAGAATTGCATCTCATAGATGGTTTGACGAATCTTAAACAGATGAAAACTCAACAACCGGCGGTTTATCGCTGGCGTGCTTGGTTTGGAGTTATAGTCCTCATCTTTTGTGCAATCGCAGGATATTTTTTATTCCGTGATGCTCAATTGATTATTGGCTGGTTCAAAGATTTCGGAATTTGGGGTTCATTGTTGTTTACAGTAATGCTTTCAATAGCGATAGTGATACTATTACCCACGCCTTTCATCAAGATCGGAGCGGGTGCCATATTCCCCTTTTGGATTGCGACCGCAGTAAATTTTGTCGCTTCGATGGTTGGAGGATTGTGCGCCTTTCTATTGGGCCGATGGCTGTTTAGAGATTCGATTAAACAGGCTATTGAAAATGATGAAAGGATGAAGAATATCGAGAAAGCATTGGACCAAGAGGCGATGAAAATATCAGTTCTGGTTAGACTTTCACCAATCCTACCTGATGAATGGTTGAACTATATCATGTCGGCAACCCCTGTCAGCACTCGAGTTTTCCTAATTTCCAATACCTCTTCTCTCATCTACAGCCTAATTTATGCCTATTATGGCCATGCATTAGGATACATTGCGTTGAGCAATTCTGGCATCTCCGGCTTGAAGGAATCTCCTATGGGGGTTGGAATGTTACTAGTGGGAGTAGTCGCTACAATTGTAGCTACTATTGTGGTAACACGTACCTCGATTCGTGCATTGCGCGAAGCCATTGGGGAAGAGGAATAATTCGTCTTCGATGATAATGTTCAATCCATAGGCTTGAAACAAGCGTCTACTTCGCCATGATGGGGCGGATTATGTCACAAGGGTCACTTCCAACAATCCGCGGTGCTAATTGGCAGGTTGGTGAGGCTTTACAATTCAATAATCCATTACCTGTCGATGCAGCTAGGGATGAATTGATCAGATTCATTGTGGAACGACATGATGGTTACCTCGAATTTGTTTCTACGGTTTGGGACCAAGTCGTTAGGGATGAAACTTCTTTTGATGGCGAGGATTGGCATTTGTTTAGTGACCGATTAATAGACGCTTTAGGGCGTAATCTTTCCAGTCGTGTCAAGGCTTCAAATCTTCAAGATAGTGGGGAAGTAATTCCACGTAGAGAGACCGAAGAGTACCTTGATAGGAGGTCCCAACGTTTACTTGTAGATGTCAAATTGTGCTTACGTCGTTTAGCCCACTACATGGCAGTGACAATGGATAATCGCATGGAATGGCAACGTATGATGTTGCGTACAAGGGCTTTAGATGAAGAATTAAAGGACATTTTCACACATGGAATGGATACTCCAGATGGCGGTAAGTTTGGCGGAAAGGGATTCCGTTCAACTTGGCAGGAAGGCTGTGTTGCTGCTGCAACCGCACTGAATCGTGACCAAGAAAACCAACCTGGTAACCAGTATGATGGCGACTATGTAGCACCGATGATTCGTGATATTGGTTTATGCTTAGCCATGGGCGATTCATCTAGAAATCTAATGACTGCTCAAATGGGTAAAGCCGAATCGGTCATGGATGGAGGGCATGAAGGAGCAGGAGGGCGTGATTTACACGTTGGTTGCTTCCACAGAGGTGTCTTGCCACCTACAGCACCATTACCGATCGCATCAGTAACTTTGACTGGAATGGCGCTATCTTCATGGAAAAGAGGAGATGAGAGGTTCCATCTTGCTTGTATTGGCGAAGGGTCTTCGTCATCTGGTGAGTGGTGGGAAGCTCTCAATTTTGCATCCACTCGTGGCTTACCTATCGGGTATATACTTCAGAACAATCAAATCGCTTTAGATACCCCGCCAGTGAATCAATCCAATGTTGAAGTATGGGCCGATAAGGCGGTAGCGATGGGAATGCCATCTTGGACAATCGATGGCTCTGACCCAGCAGCATGGCATGCTTCGGTATCTGTGGCTAGAGAGTTTTCAATCGCTGGGTGCGGTCCTACATTGATTCATGTTGAGACGATGAGGGGTTGTGGGCATGCGCATCATCATGATGACCTATACTTGGGTGCAGCATCTGGTACTCCTCCCGGATATGTTGACCGTGAATTACTATCGTATTGGGAAGCAAAAGAACCGATTGCATTACATAGAAAATTACTCATCGAATTAGGAATTGATGAATCTGAATTAGATCTGATGGAAGCCCAAGAGAAGGAACTTGCTCAAGATGCAAGGACTGAGGTCGAAGAAATGGATTGGGCCGAACCGTCAACCGTTACCAAAGGAGTAACAGTTCTTCACGATGCTGATACTCACGAAGATCATCTCAACCGTCTTAGTGGAGAGTCTTTAGGTAGTGGATTGGAACCTTCTTTAGCAGCAGGTGAGTGCACACTTACTTATGCTGAGTCTGGTGGTTGGACTTATTCTAGGGCTATTCAGCAAGCGATGTGTGACATCGCTGAATACTATGGAGATAAAACAATCTTCATGGGTGAAGATATGGAGGTTGCAGGAGCGTTTGGAATGAACATTCCTTTGAAAGCAAACGGTCATCAAGAAAAGTTGTTGGATATGCCTCTTAGTGAGGCTGCTATTATTCATTCAGCAACAGGTGCTGCTCTTGCAGGAATGCGGCCAATCGCCGAAATACAGTTTGGAGGATTCGCAGCATTGGCTCATAATGCTTTGATAAATAACGCTGCAATGCTACGTTGGCGCTGGGGTGCTGATGTGCCACTGACCGTAAGAATTCCATTGGGCGCGAAGACCAGAAGTGGCCCATTCCACGCGAATATGATTGAATCATGGTATGCAAATGACCCAGGGCTGATCGTCGTCGCTCCTAGTTCTCCTCAAGATGCCTATGATCTATTGTTAGAAGCCGCTTCAATCGATGGCCCAGTTGTCTTTTTGGAGCATATTGGCTTGTATGGACTTCGAGGTGGTCTAACCGGCTGGGGTCAAAATATCAATCAAATCGTCGATACAGAATCAGTATCGGAATCTATCGAATCTGGAGAAATCTACAAACTTGGAAAGGCAGGAGTAATTCGCGGAGGCAACGATGTGACCCTTGTGACATGGGGTGCAATGGTCCATATTGGCTTAGCTGCATCTTTAGAATTGGCTAAGGAAGGGATAGAAGTAGAATTAATCGATTTACGTACGCTTATTCCATTCGATGCTCAAACATGTATTTCTAGCGTAAATCGAACTGGGCGGCTGGTGATTTTACAAGAAGGTCAATGGTTTGGTGGTATAGCACATTCTATGCAAAGTCGAATTTTGGAAGAGGCGTTCTTTGCACTGGAGACCACTCCGTTAGTTATTGGGGCATTAGATACCCCAGTACCCTTTGCTCCACCATTAGAAGACCATACAGTTCCTTCTCTCGAGCATGTGATCAAAGCTCTTCGTCAAGTGGCCCAGGGATGAAGTTAGAAAGCACCGCTCCAATTACTGGTGCAACGATATATAGAATTAAATTTCCTTGGTCAGTAACTGCGTTTGGACCAATACTTCTCGCTGGATTCATACTTGAACCAGTTATTTCTCCAAAGAAATATGAGATTATGCCAACGGTCAAACCAACTCCAAATGCTAGCAAAGGAAGGCTTGCTTTTCTTCGAACCAATACATGAATCGAATACATCAGAAGTAATGTAATAGCGATTTCAATCCCAAAAGCGACATGATATGGCTCACTTGTTGTTGTCGCTCCATCTGCAATGATTAGTGCTGCAATAAATCCACCAAGAACTTGGGCGATGATATATCCTGGCAGAGCGTTTTGCTCAAGTTTACCCTGTGCGGCAAAAGCGATGGATACCGCGGGATTGATATGGGCGCCCGAAATTGGTTGAAACAGCATTATTGCTAATGATACAGCCAACCCAAAAGTGAGGCTTACCGCTAGGGGACTCCATCCTAAAGCAACACTACCTGTGCCTAGCAATACCATCAGGAAAGTACCGAGAAATTCGGCACTATATCTCCTCCACATGGCGAGATGGCGAACAATAAAACTAATCATTATTACCAATATAATGAAGGCAACCATGAAAGAGGTGCGGTTCTCCGTAGATTACATGGGAGTGAACAAATCAGAACATGGCCTAGGTTCTCTCCTAATGTGGAAGACCCTGATTTTGACCATCGTTCTAACAATTACTCTGGCAGGATTGGATACTCTTTCCAATCGTAATAATTGGAGTGGAATAACCATTCTTCTAGTTTTAATCGCGATTGCGATCGCTCTTCTAATCACTTCTGCAGATTTCTTTATCGAAGGAGCAAAGGGTCTTGCTAGGCGTGCAGGAATTGCAGAGGTTGTAATCGGTTTGACAATTGTGTCGATCGGGACGTCATTACCTGAAATTCTGGTTACCTCGACAGCCGCTTTTGAAGCGGGGGAAACGGGTAATACCGATTTATTAGATCTAGCAATCGGTAATATCTATGGTTCGATTTTAGTACAAATAACCTTGATTCTTGGACTTGTAGTTCTGTTCCGACCATTTGAGATTAGGCCTAACTGGTTGCGCAGAGACGGCTTACTAATGCTTGGAGCAGTAATTTTATTGTCAATACTTTTGGTTCAAGGAGATGGACTCTCAAGACTGGAGGGAATGTTTCTTTGTTTGATTTATATCTCTTATATCATATGGTTACTAAACAATAGGGAACGCATTAGAGAAGATGAATTGAGCATGGTTGAGGAGATAAAGTCTAATGAATTTAGTTGGACTTCTACCGCTTATGTTGTAATGATATTCATTGGATTAGCAATGTCGGTTTATGCTGCTTCTCAATTGGTTGACCACGCATCAGAGATCGCTATTATGCTAAATGTACCACATGCGATGGTAGGAACTACGATGTCGGGTCTTGGAACATCTTTACCCGAACTAACCGTCGCTTTGATGGCGGCAAGAAGGAGCCAAGGTGTAGCGATTGGAACATTGGTTGGCTCGAACATTACCGATCCTTTACTCTCAGTTGGAATAGCTAGTATGGTAAATCCGCTTTCAATTTCAACCGGCTCCTATGATTTGATTGCCTACTTAATAATCCCAGCAACAATACTGGGAGTCTGTTTCTGTTTGGTAATGATGTGGACCGACTTCAAATTCCAGCGCTGGGAAGGGGGAATTCTGATTGGATTCTATTTGTTCTTCTTGTTATTCTTAGAACTTCAACGTAGAGGGATTCTGGCTCTTTGATGGCGTACTGCTTATGGGTGGGGTCCTCTTGGGCATATTATGGTGGACTTTCAACTCGATGAGATGCAAGAGATGCTTAGAGAACTAGCACATCAGTTTGCTCTAGAGGAAATACGTCCAAATGCTGAGCATTGGGATCTTAATTCAGAGTATCCAAAAGATGCGATTAAAGCAGCCCATGAAATGGGTTTACTGAACCTTCACATTTCCGAAGAATACGGAGGGCCAGGGCTTGGTTCGATGGAAGAAGTAATCGTGAATGAAGAATTAGCATGGGGCGACCCTGGTTTTGCTACAGCAGCATATGCAACAAGTCTTGCTTGTGCTCCTTTGATTACAGGAGCGACCCATGAACAAAAGGACAAGTACCTCAGGATGGTTGCCGAAGATGGTGCTTTAGCATCTTATGCAGTAACTGAACCTGGTGCTGGTTCTGATGTTGCGGCTTGTCAAACATTGGCGGTTAGAGATGGTGATGATTATGTTATCAATGGCTCAAAAATGTGGATTACAGGAGCAGGCAAAGCAGACTGGTTCTTTGTTTTAGCAAAAACAGACCCCGGTGCAGGATATCGTGGAATGTCGGGATTCATAGTTGATGCAAACACGCCAGGTCTCACTTTAGGAAAGAAGGAGAACAATATGGGACAGAGGTGTTCTGATACACGTTCAATGACATTTGATGATATGCGAGTTCCTGCGGAAAACCTCTGTGGCGGTTCTGAATCTGGTGGTTGGATGAATGCTATGAAAGCATTCGATATGAGCCGTCCAAATATTGCGGCACATGCTACAGGATTGTCTAGAGCAGCATATGAGCACGCTTTGCAATATTCAAGTGAAAGGCAGACTTTCGGCAAGCCATTACATCGCCATCAAGCAATACAATTCATGCTAGCAGATATGAAAACAAAAATCGAAGCATCGAGAATGCTGACATGGAAATCTGCTTCTGAATCAGATGCGGGGATCAGCAATACCGAATCTGCAGCACACGCAAAGAGATATTCATCCGATACTGCAATGGAAGTTACTACTGATGCTGTGCAGGTTTATGGCGGCTATGGATATTCAGAAGAATACCCAGTTGCTAGATTGATGCGTGGAGCTAAAGTAATGCAGATTTATGAAGGCTCATCTCAAGTACAGCGTATGATAATCGGCCGTGAGATCACCAAAGACCTCTGAGGTTTAGTTATGTCACACAATGTTCCTGCTGTCATACTGGCGGCAGGCTCAAGCGAACGCTTAGGACAGCCAAAAGCACTTGTTAATTTCAATGGTGAAACATTGATTAAAATGGCTGTAAGACAACTGAAAGATAGTGGTTGTGAAACAATTGTAATCGTTACTAATAGCGATTTATCCTTCGATATTTTGAGTGAGTCTGAAGGAGCAACAGTTGTAATTAATCCTGCTCCTGAAACTGGAAGAACAGGCTCGATACATTGTGGTTTGTTGTCACTAGGAACTGAAAGTGGTAAAATGCCTAAACGTGTTCTAATCGTTCCTGTAGATAGATGTGGCTGGACAGTGGATACCGTTTTACAATTACTAGAGCAATACAGCAGCTGCTCTCCTAAACCTGCAGGGCACCCACTTTTACTGTGTGGTAAAGATATCGAAGCGGTAATGGCATCACTGCCAGACTTACCTCTGCGAGATATTGTTGAATTTTCTACAATAGATGCTTCTGGAATATTTTTGAATATCGATACCCCCGAAGATTTGGAGAGATTGCAATGACCAAGCAAGTTCTTGAAACCTTGACTGCATGGCTTGGTGGTGGAAAGAAGGTTGGCATGGCTTCAGTAGTGGAAGTAAGTGGTTCTGTACCCGGCAAGGCAGGGGCTCGACTTGCAATCAGTAAAGGAGAGGTTATTGG
>Ga0066836_10000419_pt1 | contig 20225 bp, 18 predicted proteins | sample ETNtaG_18_FD_71568 | JGI IMG/M metagenome (GOLD analysis project Ga0066836, IMG submission 71568) | Marine microbial and viral communities from oxygen minimum zone, Eastern Pacific Ocean - ETNP201302SV91 | ecosystem: Environmental > Aquatic > Marine > Oceanic | place: Pacific Ocean: Eastern... | reverse complement strand
AAATGACACTACAGCAACAACAGAAATTAAATATGGTGATAATGATAGATTAGCGTCAAGAGTTGCACAAATAGCTGGTGCAGATTGTTTAATACTATTATCAGATGTAGATGGTCTTTTCACAGACAATCCTAAAAAAAATAAAGAAACTAAACTAGTTGGAGTCGTTAATAAAATTGATGAAAAGATAAAAAAATACGCAGCTAAAACAGAAAATCTTTATGGATCTGGAGGAATGAAAACAAAAATTGAGGCTGCAAAAATTTGCCAACTAGCGGGATGTTATATGGTTATAGCTAACGGAAACTATATGAATCCCATAAGAAAAATTATCAATGGGGGAAAATGCACTTGGTTTTTACCTAAAATTTCAAAATTGGATGCAAGAAAACAATGGATAATTGGTTCTATCGCGCCAAAAGGAGAAGTTATAATTGATCCTGGTGCAGAAAAGGCAATATTAAATGGAAAAAGTTTATTACCAGCTGGTGTTATAAAAATTAATGGAAATTTTGAAAAAGGAGATCATGTTTTAGTAAAAACACAAAATAATATTGAGTGTGGAAGAGGTTTATCATCTTTCTCATCATTAGAGATTAATAAAATAAAAGGTTTACATAGTAGTAAAATAAAAAATATTTTAGGGTACTCTAGCAGAGAAGAAATTATACACAAAGATGATTTGGTAAGGATTTAGAATGCTAAAAAGTTCATATATGAAAAAAATAGGTGTGAAGGCAAAACAAGCGTCAAACTATCTATCTAATTTAAGTGAAAAAAAAAGAAATGATGTTTTAAAACAATTTTGTATTTTTTTAAAAGTAAATAAAAAACAAATTTTAAGAGCAAATAAAAAAGACATCAAAGAGGCAAAAAAAATTAAAAAATCTATGATTGATAGATTAAAACTTGATGAAAAAAAAATTAATGAAATTATAAAATCAGTTGAGCAAATAATAAAATTTAAAGATCCTCTAGGTAAGTTATTAAAGTCATGGAAAAGACCTAATGGGTTAACTATAAAAAAAATTTCTATACCAATTGGTGTGATTGCTGTAATTTACGAAAGCCGACCCAACGTTACCTCTGATGTCTCTTCTTTATGTTTTAAAAGTGGTAATGCAGTAATATTGCGTGGTGGAAGTGAAGCGTTTAACACTAATCAATTAATAGCTAAGCTTTTTAGAAAAGCTCTTAAAAAAAAAGGTTGCGACGAAAATTGTGTCCAATTTATTGAAGAAAAAAATAGAAATTACGTAGACTATCTTTTATCAAAAATGCAAAACTATATTGATATTATTATTCCAAGAGGAGGGAAAAGTTTAGTCAAAAAAGTAAAATCTAAGTCTAAAGTTCCGACTATCGGGCACCTCGAAGGAATATGTCATGTTTATATTGATAGAGAAGCAAACATAAACATGGCAGTTAAAGTAGTTAAAAATGCAAAAATGAGAAATTTTAATATTTGTGGTGCAGCAGAAACTTTACTAATAGATAACATATGTATTAAAACTCATTGTGAGCCAATATTAACTGAACTTTATAAAAAGGGATGTCATATTGTGGGAGACGAAAAAATAAAAAAAAATTTTTCTAAAAAAATAAAAGTTGCAAAAATAAAAGATTGGAATACAGAGTACCTTGCTCCAATTATCTCAGTAAAAAGCGTTAGCGGTGTTCAAGGTGCTATAAATCATATAAACAAGTATGGAACAAATCATACAGATTCAATAATTACAAATAACAAAAAAACGGCTAAAAAATTTCTATCAAATATTAATAGTTCTATAGCGGTACATAACGCATCAACACAATTTGCGGATGGAGGAGAATTTGGTTTTGGTGCTGAAGTTGGAATTTCTACACAAAAACTCCATCCAAGAGGTCCTGTAGGGCTTGATCAACTCACTTCTTATAAATATCTTTTAATAGGCAAAGGACAAATTAGAAAGTAATTTTTTGAGAAAAAAAATCTATAATAATATTGGTATCTTAGGCGGGACTTTTGATCCACCGCATAGAGGACACGTACATATTTCAAAAATCGCTTTAAAAAAATTTAAATTAAAAAAATTATTATGGATAGTTACAAATCAAAACCCATTGAAAAAAAAACCCTATTTAAATATTAATGAACGTTTAAAGCTATGCAAAAAAATAACAAAAAATAGTGATAAAATAGTAATTAAATCAAACAATAGTATAGTTAAAAATAAAACTACTTTTTCTTTGCTAAAAAAAATAAAGTATAAAAATAAAAAAAATAATTTATTTTTTTTAATTGGAGCTGATAACTTAATAAATTTTCATAAATGGAATAATTGGTACAAAATACCAATGTTTGCAAAAATAATTGTTTTTACTAGACCAAACTATTTGAAAAAAGCCAAAAATTCTGTTGCAGCAAAAAAACTCAATAAAAATGATTGGATTTATGTGCCTATAAAAGGAATAAATATTTCATCTTCATTAATTAGAAAATTCTGGTAAAATAAATTTAAATGAACTTAAAAGAAATCGAAACTCTTCAAAAAGAAATAAAACAAACACTCAGTAATAATAAGGCTATTGATATTAAATCAATTAGTTTAAAAGATAAAACTTCGATTGCTGACTTTATGATAATAGCAAGTGGTAATTCATCTAGACACTTACAAGCATTATCAGAAATAGTAGTTGATAAATTAAAAGAAAATGGAGTAAGTAATTGTCGCCTAGAGGGTAAGGGTAGTAATGAATGGAAACTGATAGATGGAATAGATATTATAGTACATATTTTTCATCCTGAAAAAAGAAAGTTTTATGATTTAGAAAAAATGTGGTCAGAATTAATTCCAAAAGAAAGGTTAACTATATGAAAATGAAAGTTAAATTTAAAAGTTTTTTAACAATTATAATTTTACTCTTTTTCAGTAAGATTAACATCGTATATGGACAAAGCTCAGATAAACTATTTGAAAAAATAGATTTATTCAGTGAAGTTTTAGAAAAAATAGATGATGAATATGTTAATGAAATAGACCAATCAGAAATAATGGATTCTGCAATTAATGGAGTTCTTCAATCTTTAGATCCTTATTCTGGTTACATGAGCCCTGAAATTTTTTTAGAAATGCAAACTGAAACAAGCGGCGAGTTTGGTGGGCTTGGGATAGAAGTGAGTATGGAATCTGGCGTTGTAAAAGTTATTGCTCCAATAGATGATACTCCAGCTTCAAGAGCGGGGGTAAAAGCAGGAGATTATATTGTAAAAATAAATGATACCCAAGTTCAAGGAAAAACACTCATGGAGGCTGTTAATCTTATGAGGGGTCCTGTAGGCACATCTATTAAAATTACTATTAGAAGAAAGGGATTAAAAAAGGCAAAAATTTTTGAAATCACAAGAGAAATTATTGAAATTAAATCAGTCGTTTCTAAATTAATTGATAATCAGATTGGATATTTAAGACTAAGAGCGTTTAATGAAAATAGCAGTGACCAATTAAAAAAAGAAATTTCTACTTTTGAGAAAAATAATAAACTACTAGGATATATATTTGATTTAAGAAATAACCCAGGAGGACTTCTATCTCAGGCAATAAAGATTTCTGATATTTTTTTAGATGATGGAGAAATTGTTTCTACTCGAGGAAGAAAAAAAAGTGAAAATAGAAAATTTTTTGCAAATAAAGGTGATAAGATCGACGGAAAACCTATAATTGTTTTAATTAATACTGGGTCAGCTTCAGCTGCTGAAATAGTTGCGGGAGCTCTTCAAGATCACAAAAGGGCAGTTTTGTTAGGTGAAACTACTTATGGGAAGGGATCAGTGCAATCAATTATACCTCTAAAAAATAGAGGGGCAATAAGGCTAACTATATCAAAATACTATTTACCATCTGGAAAATCGATTTCTGAAATTGGAGTTTCTCCAGATATAAAAATTGAAGAAAAAGGTGAAGAATTTTCAATAAATACAACTACAGACAATCAGCTAAATTATGCGGTTAAACTCTTTGCTGGATAATTATTAGATGCAAATCTCCAATAAACTTCCATTAAGGTTAGGAGTAGGAATTATTGTGTTAAATAATAAAAATGAAGTCTTTGTTGGAAAAAGAATTGATAACCAGGTTGGTAACCATTGGCAAATGCCACAAGGAGGAGTAGATAAAAATGAGAATTTTTTGCAAGCCGCGAGAAGAGAGCTAGAAGAAGAAACTAGTATTAAAACTATAAAAATAATAAAAGAAATAGAAAATTGGTTTATATATTATTTGCCTGAAAACCTCTTGGGCAAGGTTTGGAAAGGTAAATTTTGTGGGCAAAAACAAAGATGGTTTATTACAAAATTTAATGGAAATAATGAGGAAATAAATATTAAAACTCAACATCCAGAATTTATTGATTGGAAATGGATTGAAATTAAAGACTTAACTAAAGTAGCTGTAAATTTCAAAGTCAATATTTACAGTAAATTAAAAGATGAGTTAATTTCTTTGAACCTTAGTTAAACTCTTATTTCTTTTAATACATCAAGTTTGTGATTAAGTATATAACGATCATGATCTGTTATATCTTGTTTTAATAATTTATCTTCTGTATCTTTGCTTAAAGTATTAATAAATTCCTGTGATAAACTCTTTATATTCTCCACAGAGGAAGAAAGAATAGTTAAATTGTTATCAAAATATTCAACCGTACCGTCTTGAATGAAAAAATTTTCTATATTTTGATCACTTTTTTCTACTTTTATTATACCTGGGCGTAAAAAAGTTATTATTGAAATATGATTTTTTAATATACTCATATCACCTTCGTACGAAGGTAATGTCACCATTGATACATTTTCTGAAAAAATAATTCTTTCTGGACTAACAATTTCAAAATTAAAATTGTCTTCCATTACGCAGCTGCTTCCTTTGCCATTTTTTCAGCTTTTTGCACAGCTTCTTCAATTGTACCTACCATATAGAAAGCATTTTCAGGCAAATGATCGTATTCACCCTTACATATTGAATCAAAACCTTTAATAGTCTCTTCTAAATCTACCAGCTTGCCAGGGAAACCCGTAAAAACCTCGGCAACAAAAAATGGCTGTGATAAAAATTTCTGAATTTTTCGAGCTCTTGCTACCGTAAGTTTGTCTTCTTCTGAAAGTTCATCCATACCTAAAATTGCAATTATATCTTGTAACGATTTATAGCTTTGTAATATTCTTTGGACTTCCCGTGCTACTCTATAATGTTCCTCTCCAACTATTCTTGGATCTAAAATTCTAGATGTAGAATCTAAAGGATCTACAGCTGGATAAATTCCGAGCTCTGCGATTTGCCTTGAAAGTACTGTTGTTGCATCTAGATGAGCGAATGAAGTTGCTGGAGCTGGATCAGTCAAGTCATCAGCCGGAACATAGATAGCCTGCACTGAAGTAATTGACCCTTTGTTTGTTGTTGTTATTCTTTCTTGTAAATTTCCCATGTCAGTTGCTAAAGTTGGTTGATAACCAACAGCTGATGGTATTCTACCTAGTAATGCCGAAACCTCTGAACCCGCTTGAGTAAAACGAAATATATTATCTACGAAAAATAAAACATCTTGTCCTTCTTTATCTCTGAAATATTCTGCTACTGTCAAACCAGTTAAGGCGACTCTTGCTCTTGCTCCCGGTGGCTCATTCATTTGTCCATAAACTAGAGCCGCTTTTGAACCTTTTCCATCAGGTTTAATTACTCCGGACTCCATCATTTCATGGTATAAATCATTTCCTTCTCTAGTTCTTTCTCCAACTCCTGCAAAAACAGAAAATCCACCATGCGCTTTCGCTATATTATTAATTAATTCCATTATAATCACAGTCTTGCCAACTCCTGCTCCGCCAAAAAGTCCTATTTTTCCACCTCTTGAATACGGTGCAAGCAAATCTACAACCTTTATTCCTGTAACCAATATTTCACTTTCAGTCGATTGGTCTGTAAATTTTGGGGCCTGTCTATGTATTGGCCAATTTTCTTTTGTAGATATTTTACCTTTTTGGTCAATTGGCTCACCTATTACATTAATTATTCTTCCTAAAGTTTCTGGGCCAACTGGAACTTGTATCGGTGATCCAGTATTAGTAACTTTATCTCCTCTCTTAAGACCTTCGGTACTGTCCATGGCGATAGTTCTTACTCTCGACTCTCCTAAGTGCTGCGCCACCTCTAATACAAGTCTATTTCCAGAATTATCACATTCTAACGCTGTTAAAATCTCTGGTAATTTTCCTTCAAACTTAACATCAACTACTGCACCAATAATTTGCTCTACTTTTCCAAATTTACTATCCATTTTATAAGCTTTCTGCACCTGATATTATTTCAATAAGTTCTTTTGTTATTACCGCTTGTCTACTTCTGTTATAAGTTATAGTCAATTTATCAACTAATTCTCCAGCATTTCTAGTAGCACTATCCATAGCTGTCATTCTAGACCCTTGTTCACTTGCAGCATTTTCAAGGAAAGCTTTAAAAATTTGTGTAGAAATATTTCTTGGTAATAAATTATCTAAAATTTCATTTTCTTCAGGCTCAAACTCATAATGGTTTTCTGAATTTTCATGTTTCTTACCATCTTCATTTTCAACCGGTATTATCTGTTGGATTTGTGGAATTTGAGTCATAACATTTTTAAATTTATTATAAAAAATTTTACAAACATCAAATTGTGAATCATTAAATAATTTAATGATTTTATTACCAACTTCCTCTGCATCTTTGTATGTAATTTTCTTATATCCCTTAAAATTTACTTTCTCAATTATATAACTTCCATAAGCTCTTTTAAGTTGATCTTCACCTTTAGATCCAACTGTGAAAATTTTAAGAGTTTTTCCTTCTTTTAAAATTTTTTCAAAATAACTTCTAGCTTTTCTACATATATTTGTATTAAATCCTCCGCATAAACCTTTGTCTGCTGTAATAATTACACATAATTGAATATTGTCTTTGCCAGTCCCTACTAAAAATTTCGATGCATTTTCTTTATCTGAAATTGAATTGCTCAAGTTAAGAATTATATTATTCATTTTTTCAGAAAAAGGTCTTCCTTTCTCTGCGCTTTCTTGAGCTCTTCTAAGCTTTGCTGCTGCAACCATTTTCATTGCTTTTGTTATTTTTTGAGTTGATTTTACACTTGAAATTCTTTTTTTTAAATCATCTAAACTTGGCATATTTTACTTATTTGTTTTTTTAAAATTGTCAATAATTGTTGTTAGTTTTTTATCTACTTGTTCTTCCAATTTTCCTGTACTATTTATACTTTCTATAATTTCAGGATTTTTTGATTTAACTTCTTCATAAATTTGCTTCTCAATACTTTTAATTTCGGATAACTCTACGTCATCAAAGAAACCTCTCACTCCTGAGAAAACTGCAATCACTTGCTGCGCAACTGGCATTGGTGAATACTGATCTTGTTTTAAAAGCTCAGTTAATTTTGATCCTCTGTTAAGCAATTTTTGAGTTGAAGCATCAAGATCAGAGCCAAACTGAGCAAAAGCAGCCATTTCTCTATACTGGGCTAATTCTAATTTTATTGAGCCAGCTACTTTTTTCATAGCTTTAGTTTGGGCAGCAGAGCCTACTCTAGATACTGAAAGACCAACATTAACTGCAGGTCTTATTCCTTGGTTAAATAACTCTGTTTCTAAAAATATTTGTCCATCTGTTATAGAAATTACATTTGTTGGGATATAAGCTGAAACGTCTCCAGCTTGTGTTTCTATTATTGGTAAAGCGGTAAGTGAACCTCCTCCTTGATCGTCATTAAGTTTGGCCGCTCTTTCTAACAATCTGCTATGTAAATAAAAAACGTCTCCAGGATATGCTTCTCTTCCTGGTGGCCGCCTTAATAATAGTGACATTTGTCTATAAGCAACAGCTTGCTTTGATAAATCATCATAAATAATTAATGCGTGCATTCCGTTGTCTCTAAAATATTCCCCCATTGTACATCCTGTGTATGGGGCCAAAAACTGAAGTGGAGCAGGATCAGAAGCAGTAGCGGATACTATTGTTGTATATTCCATAGCTCCTGCATCTTCTAAGGTTTTTACTATTTGAGCTACTGTTGATCTTTTTTGACCAATTGCAACATATATACAATAAAGTTTTTCTTTTTCATCACCTGATTTATTTATTTCTTTTTGATTAATAATTGTATCAATAGCTACTGCTGTTTTTCCAGTTTGCCTATCACCAATAATTAATTCTCTTTGCCCTCTACCTACTGGGATTAAACTATCAATGGCTTTAAGTCCTGTTTGCATTGGTTGATTAACTGATTGTCTGGGTATTATTCCTGGTGCTTTTACATCAACTCTTTTTCTTTCTACTTTTTTATCTAAATCTCCTTTACCATCTATGGGATTTCCTAATGCATCTACCACTCTCCCTAATAAACTTTTTCCAACTGGTGCATCTACGATTGCTCCAGTTCTTTTTACAACATCGCCTTCTTTGATTGATCTGTCATCGCCAAATATAACTACACCGACATTGTCACTTTCTAAATTTAAAGCCATGCCTTTTATACCTCCGGAAAATTCAACCATTTCTCCAGCTTGCACATTATCTAACCCGTAAACTCTAGCTATACCATCTCCTACTGAAAGTACCTGACCTACTTCTGTTACTTCAGCTTTTTCACCAAACTTTTTTATCTGTTCTTTTAAAATTTTTGTAACTTCTGATGGATTAATTTGCATATTACGTCTCTATTAAATTTTTTTCTATTTTTTTTAATTTTGTTTTAATTGAATTATCTACCATTAAACTTCCAACTTGAATTGTTAATCCAGCTATTAATTCAGGGTCATATTTATAATCTATTTTTAAATTAGACTTAAAATCTTGTGATAATTCACTTTGAATTCTTTTTTGCTCATCTATTGATAATTTTTTTGCGGAAATTAATTTTGCTTTTAACTCACCTTTATTTACTGAAACTAAATTTAAAAAGTTTGCAATAATTTTGTTTAAAAAAAATAGTCTATTCTTAGAAGCTATAAAACACAAAAATTTTTTACTAGTCTCAGAAAAATTATTTTTTTCTGCTATTTTAACTATAACATTTTCTTTATCATCTTTTATTACTGCAGGACTTAAAATCATTTCTTTAAACTCAGGACTATCATTTAATAATTTTTTAAGACTTTCTATTTCATCTTCAATCTTATCAAGCTCGGAGTTTTCTTTTGCTATCTCGTAAAGAGCTAAAGCATAGCTTTTTGATGTAGAATTAGAAAATGTAGATTTTGAACTCAATTTTTGCTCCTAAAAGACTAGTTTTGTATGAGATTATTTGAATAAATTCAACATTTTCTATTGTATCTTTTTGACCACTTGGTGCAATAAATACTGCTATTAACTGAAATTAATTGGATCTACATCAACCTCTAGTTTTATTCCAGGCACTTTTTTTATTTTATCTAAAGAATTTACCAAATACTTCTGTATAAACAAATCTTTTGGGTACCTTACTAAAATTCTACATCTATATTTTTTTCTCAATTTTGTTATAGGTGCTAAAACAGGACCTAAAACATCAACATCATCCATCTGAGGAAGTTTAAACTTAATATTTGAAGCAAATTTCATAATTTCGTATTCGTTTTTTCCAGAAATGATTAACGATATTAGTCGATGAAAGGGAGGAAGTTTTTTTTCTTTTCTCAGTAAAAGTTCTTTTTGCAAAAATGCATAAGGATCATTTTTTGCTATATTAATTAAAATTTCATCTTCAGGTGTGTAGGTTTGAAAATAAATTGTAGAAATATCTCCTTCTCTTCCTGCGCGCCCAGTCAATTGATAATATAGCTGAATATTTTTTTCTGTAGATCGTAGATCATATCCATGAGATGAAAAATCGCAATCTACAACTACTATGCAATTTAATCTGGGAAAATGAAATCCTTTTGATAGTAATTGTGTCCCTACCAAAATATCAATTTTGTTTTTTTCAATATCTTTTAAAATTATATTTGTTGAATTATTTTTTCTCATAGTATCGCTTGAAAATATTTCTATTTTTTTATCAGGATATATTTTTTTTAATTCTTGAAAAATTCTTTCTACTCCAGGTCCACAAAATGAAAAATTACATTTTTTATTATCTTTACAAATTCGAGATAATATTGATTTATAACCGCAGTAATGACAAAGTAACTTATTTAATTTTTGATGATAATTTAAATTTACAGCACAGTTAGGACACTCAAATTTAAAACTACATTTTTTACAAATTACGAAAGGAGCATAGCCTCTTCGATTTAAAAAAAATAATATTTGATCTCCCTTTTCCAAATATTTGTTAACTTTAATCAAAGTTTTTTTTGCTATCCAAGAATTTTTTTCAAGGATTTCAGAATTTAAATTTATAATCTCGATATTTGGAAAAGATGCTTCTTTATATCTTTTTTTTAATTTAGTTGAATTATATTTATTGTTAACAATATTATTATACGTTTCTACAGATGGAATTGAAGTTACTAAGTTGATTGGTATATTTTCTAATGAAGCCCTGGTAATTGCCATATCTCTTGCATTGTAAGAAATTCCCTCATCTTGCTTATATGAAGCATCATGTTCTTCATCCACAATAATTATTCCTAATTTTTTAAATGGTAAAAAAAGAGATGATCTAGCCCCTATAACTATTTTAATTTTTCCCTGAACTATGCCCTTCCAAATAATTGACTTATTTTTTTTTCCTAAACCTGAATGCCAAAGAGCAGGTTCTACTCCAAAAAATTCTTTAAATCTTCTACTGAACTGATTTGTTAAAGCAATTTCTGGAAGTAATATTAGCGCCTGGAAACCGTTGTCGACTAATTCTTGAATTCTTTTAAAATAAACTAAAGTTTTTCCAGAGCCCGTAACTCCCTCTAGAACGGTAACATTATAATTTTCGCCAAAACTTTTTATTAGTTTTAAAGATTCTTTTTGTTCTTTATTTAATAAAAAGTTATTTATATTTTTTTTTATTTTAAATTTTACAAATTCTTTATCAAAATTCTTTTCAACTACATCTTTGTTTAATAAACACATTTTAAGTGACATTCCTAAAGGAACAAGGTTATATTTTGAGAACCAAGATATAAATTTAATCATATTTGGGTTAAGATTGTTCACATTTATTTTTTTTGAAATTTTTTTTAATTTAAATTCCTTTTTAGTTTTTTGTTCTTTTGGCCAAACTACTCCAGTTATTTCTGTAGAACCGAATGGTGCCTTAACAAAGTCACCTGGCTTTAACTTTTGTTGTATTCCACTTTCATATGTAAAAGGGTAATTAAAAATTTTTGGAAAAAGTATAGGAACCTTCATTTATTTATAATTTTTTTTCTAACTACCTTTGGTATATTTTTATCAAGATTTTTTTTTAATTCAGAAAAGACTTCCGTTGCCATTCTAGATTCCAATAACTTCCATGCATGTGGAATTAACTTTAAGTACTTATCTTTTTTATCTCTCACGTAAAGTCTAGAAAAGATACCAATTATTTTCAAACTCCGCTGAACTGAAAGTATATTAAAATTTAAAAAAAAATCATCTTTATTAATTTTAGAGTTTTTTTTTATATAATATTTGTAAATTTGATTTTTTAATTTTCCTGTAGTTTTAATTCTTACATCATCAATTAAAGATGCTAAATCATAGGCAGGGTTTCCAATTAAAGCATCTTGGGTGTCTATTAAACCTATTCTATTTCCAACTTTCATTAAATTTTGAACATGAAAATCTTTGTGAACAAAACACTTATTGGAATTTATTAACTTTTTATATAATTTTATTAAATTTTTTTTTATGTTTTTTTTTATCTCCTTAACTTTTTGCTTCTTAAAAAATAAGGGTAAGTACCAATCAAAGAATAAATCTGATTCTTTGTGCAGATAATCATTTGAATAATTTTTTATTGCATGAGGTTTATTAATTATACTTTTAATCTTTGACTTAGGTTTTATTTTTTGTATCTTTATAAGTAAATCTACTATTTTTTTATAAGTTTTTATTTTATTTTTTTTATTTGTTAAAATTTTATAAAAAGATGTTTTGCCAAAATCTTCAATAACAATTATTCCATTTTTTAAATCATGATTAAATAGTTTGGGACTTAATATTTTATTTTTTCTTAAATGATTGTTTACGGCACAATATGCAACTAAATTTTTATATTTCTCTCTTCTTGAAATAACTATAATTCTCTTTTTTTTATTTAGTAAAAGTCTGTAAAAACTTCTAAACGAAGCATCGGCAATTACTGGTTGAATTTTAAAACTCATTAAAATTATAATCCTTCCACTTTCCAAAACCTAAAAATTTAGCTTGTCTTGATTTCATTGACTTAGAATATTGAAAAAAAATATCAATTCGATTTTTTGGTTTTATTTTAATTAATTCTGGCCATTCAACTATTTTAATAGAATCTGTGGAATTATCAAACATTCCTAATTCTAAAATATCTTTATAATTTTTAAGCCTATATAAATCATAATGCTGAATTTTTATTTTTTTAATTTTGTAATCATAAACTATATTGAATGTAGGGCTTAATACATCGCTTTTTCTTATTCTGTTTTTAATCTCTAGATTATTAATTAAAAAACGTACAAATGTAGTTTTTCCTACTCCAATTTTTCCATAAAGAAAAATTATGTCTCCTGGTTTCAAGATTTCTGAAATTTTTTTTGAAAGATTTTTTGTATCTTTTATTAAACTCAATTCCATTTAACTACTTTTTTTAGTAGCGATAGGTATCTTGTTTGAATGGACCTTTAACATCAACGTTTATATAGTCAGCCTGTTCTTTTGTTAACTTTGTAAGTTTAGCTCCTACTTTTTCTAAATGTAATGTAGCTACTTTTTCATCTAAATGTTTTGGTAAAACATAAACTTTTTTTTCATATTTATCTGGGTTATTCCAAAGTTCTATTTGAGCAATAGTTTGGTTAGTAAAAGATGCACTCATAACAAAACTTGGATGACCTGTTGCGCATCCTAAGTTAACTAATCTTCCTTCAGCTAATAAAATAATTCTTTTTTTATCAGGAAATTCTATTTCATGAACCTGAGGTTTAATTTCTGACCATTTATAATTTTTTAAAGCCTCTACCTGAATCTCGTTATCAAAATGTCCTATATTACAAAGAATTGCTCTATCTTTCATTTTTCTCATATGATCTGCATTAACAATATCTTTATTTCCAGTTGCCGTAACTACTATATCTGCGTCTTTAATAGCTTCATCCATTAATACTACCTCATACCCTTCCATAGCAGCCTGCAGCGCGCATATCGGATCTGTTTCTGTTACCATCACTCTTGCTCCACTTTGTCTTAAAGATGCCGCGCTACCTTTTCCTACATCTCCAAACCCAGCTACAATAGCAACCTTTCCGGACATCATAACATCAGTTGCCCTTTTAATTCCATCAACCAAACTTTCTCTGCACCCATACAAATTATCAAATTTAGACTTTGTTACAGAGTCGTTTACATTAATTGCAGGAACTAACAATGTTTTTTGAGCCTCCATTTTCTTAAGAGCTAAAACCCCAGTTGTTGTTTCTTCGGATACGCCCTTAATTGATTTTAACATTTCTTTATAATCTTTATGCATCAAAGCAGTAAGGTCTCCTCCATCGTCAAGGATCATATTTGCTTTCCAATCTTTTTTGCCTTCGATTGTTTGTTTGACACACCACCAATATTCTTCTTCTGTTTCACCTTTCCAAGCAAATACAGGTATTCCTGCTTTTGCAATGGCTGCAGCAGCATGATCTTGTGTAGAAAAAATGTTACAAGATGACCATCTAACTTCCGCTCCTAGGTTAACAAGTGTTTCGATAAGAACAGCTGTTTGAATTGTCATATGAAGACACCCAAGGATCTTAGCTCCTTTAAGAGGAAACTGCCCTTTATATTCCTTCCTTAGTGCCATCAAGCCTGGCATTTCAGTTTCTGCAATTGATATTTCTTTTCTACCAAAATCAGCTAAATTAATGTCTTTTACTTTAAAGTCTTGTGCCATGATTATTTACGTCTATTTATCAACTTAATATAAAATTATCAACTTTTTGGTTAAATTAATTAATTATAAATGGGTAAAAGTACTTCGATTCTAGCACCTTTATTAAGACCTAACAGATTTGAGGCGATAATTGATCCTCCATGCTGTTCTATAATGTTTTTTACAATATTTAATCCTAAACCTGAATGTTCTCCAAAATTTTCTGGTCTATTGCTATAAAACCTATTAAAAATCTTATCAATATTATTTTCATTGAAACCTGGACCTTGATCTTCAATAACAAACTGCGCTTTATTTTTTTTGATCCCACATTGAATAAGTATTTGACTGTTGGGTGGGCTAAATGAAATTGCATTATCTAAAAGGTTTGCTAGAATTTGTTCAAGTTTGCTTTCAACTCCTAAAACATTAAGTTTAGAACTATTAAGATTTGTTTGCTTAATATTTATTTTTATATTTTTATTCGAGTTTAATAAATCAATATTAAAATCCTCTACCACAGAACTAATCACGCTTGAAAGATCAATTTTTTCCATTTTTGCTCTTGATAATGATGCTTCGTCTTTCAGCATTTGTGAATAATCTGTAATAAGTCTTTCAATTCTTTCTACGTCGTGGCTGATAATCTTAATTAATTTTTTTCTTTTTTCATTGTCATTTGTTCCTTCTAGAACTTCTGAAGCGCCTTTTAGGGAGGTTAAAGGATTTCTTATTTCATGAGCTAAATCTGATGAAAATGTTTCAGCTATGTTTATTCTTTTATAAAGATCTGCTGTCATTTCATTTAAAGATCTAGATAATTGCCCAATCTCATCCTTTCTAAGTAAATATTTTTCATGTTTATCAAGTTTAACATCTTTTTCTTTAATAGCTTTAGTATAAAGAACTAAAGACCTTATAGGCTTTAAAATATATTTATTTAAAAAAACTGAAAAAATAAAAATAACAAGCACGACTGAAAGAACTGTTCTTAAAATAAAATTTTTTCTTTCATCTACTGCTACTAATATTTCATCAGCAATTTCAGAAACAACGATATATCCTTTCTTTACTCCATTTATTTCAAAAGAATTTATAGTTATAACATAAAAATTGTTATTAATCGTTTCGCTTATGACTAACTTTTTGTTAATATTTTTTTGCTGAGAATATTCTTTGATATAATTTTTTGTATTAAAAGCTGCGCTCTTTGAAAACTCAGTACTTTCATTTTTATTTATACTTTCGCTCAATTTATCAATTGAACTTTCTTGTACATTTTTACTCTTAACGAAAATATCTTGAGCCAAATCTAAAGTATCTGTATCTCCTAATAAATTGGAATCAAGATCATATAGTTGTACTCTATCCAAATTTTGAAATAAAAATCTTGTAGACAATAAAAAATCAACTACCCTTTCTTTAGTAAATTCAATATTTAATCTGTTAATATGTTCTGATGTATTTTTGATAATATTTTCATGTTGAATTGATCTATTTTTAACTAAATTAGGTTTTATTTTATTAAGATACAAAATTGTAACGATACCTAATATAAAAAAAACAATTAAATTAAAGATTATAAACTTTTTTAGAATTGAGCTTGTGGTAAAAAGATTTAGCTTCATCAACTTATATTCCACCTATATCCACTTCCGTATCTTGTTTCTATTGCTGAAAAATTTTGATCTACTTTTTTAAATTTTTTTCTAATTCTTTTAACATGGCTATCTATTGTTCTATCCTCTATGTCATTATTGTCTTTATATGCTATATCCATTAATTGGGCTCTCTCCTTAATTATTCCTGGCCTTTTAGCGAGCTCTTTGACAATTAAAAACTCTGTTGTTGTTAACTTTTCTGGAAGAGATTTTCCATTCCATTCACATTCAAGTTGAGAAGGATCTAAAACTAACTTTCCATGTTTGATAAGATTTTTATTATCTTCTATATTATTCGTTTTTTTCCTTAACTGAACTCTTATTCTTTCTATAAGAACTTTAATAGAAAACCCTCCAGATTTTTTAATAAAATCATCTGCACCAAGTTTTAATCCTAGTAATTCATCAACCTCTTCATCTTTTGATGTTAAAAATAATATTGGGATAGTTGTTTTTTTTCTTAATCTTTTAAGCAATTCTTCTCCGTCCATTCTTGGCATTTTAATATCTATGACTGCTAAATCTGGAGGATTCCTACTGATACCAACTAATGCGTTTTCGGCATCAATATATGTTTGTACTTTAAAACCTTCGTTTTCTAACGCCATACTTATACTGGTAAGTATATTTCTGTCGTCATCTACTAGTGCAATTGTATGACTCATAATTAAAAATATGTCTTATATAAAAATACTAAATTGTCACAAATTGGGCAAGTATTAGAAACTTTAATGTGCTTCTCCCCAATTATATCCAGAACTTATGTTAACCTCAAGTGGAATTGAAAACATATGATATTCAGAGCTTGAGATCGATGTCATGGCTTCTTTAATAATTTTTTTAACGTACTCTTTGTTTTTTTCTAAACATTCAAATATAAGTTCATCATGAATTTGCAATAACATCTTAGTTTGCATTTTTTTATCATTTTCAATTAATTTGTTTATTTTAATCATTGCCAGTCTAATTATATCTGCAGCAGAACCTTGAATTGGAGCGTTAATAGCTGCTCTCTCTTGAAAACTTCTAATACTAAAATTTTTATCATTAATACCCCTTAGATGAATTCTTCTACCAAAAATATTATTTACATAACCCTGTTTTCGACATGAATTAATTGTTGAATTCATATACTCTTTGATTTCAGGAAACTTTTTAAAATAAGAATTTATAAAATCCAAAGCTTCTTGGTTTGAAACAGAAATTTGTTTTGCTAAACCATATTGGGTAATTCCATAAATAATTCCAAAATTAATTGTTTTAGCTTTTCTTCTAAGATCATCATTTACCTGATTAATTGGAATATCAAATACTTGACTTGCGGTTAAACTATGGATGTCTTCATTGTTTTTAAAAGCCTTTTTTAATTCTTTTACATCAGCCATATCTGCTAAAATTCTCATCTCTATTTGATTATAATCTGCAGAGATTAAAATATTTTTCTTATCTGCTACAAAGGCTTTTCTAATTTCTTTTCCTTCTTCAGATTTAATTGGAATATTTTGTAAATTTGGGTCGCTAGAAGCAAGCCTACCTGTATTCGTGGCAGCTAGTAAAAAAGAAGTATGTACTCTTTTTGTTTTTTTATTTATATGATCTTGTAAGGCATCCGAATAGGTGTTTTTAAGCTTTGAAATTTGTCTCCATTCTAATATTAGTTTAGGAAATTTATGGCCTGTCAGAGCAAGATCCTCAAGTATATTAGCATTGGTAGCAAGACTTCCTTTCTTGGTTTTCTTTATCTTAGCAATTTTAAGTTCATTATAAATGATTTCACCAAGTTGTTTTGGCGAACCAATATTAAACTCTTTACCTGCTATTGAATATATTTCTTTTTCTATTTTTTTTAATTTTAAATCAAAATTTTTAGATAGTTTTTTGAGATATATATCATCTACCTTAATGCCATTAAATTCTAGTTGAGACAATAGTTTTACCATTGGCTTTTCAAAAATTTCATAAATTTTGCTTAATTTTTCTTTATCAAGTCTTTCTTTTAAATGATTATAAAGTCTTAAAGTTATGTCTGCATCCTCAGCTGCATACTCTGTAGCTTTATCTATTGTTATATCAGAAAAGTTTAATTTATTTTTTCCAGTACCTACTAATTCTTTATAAGATATAGTTTTATGATTTAAATGAATTTGAGACAGAGTATCTAAATTATGTCTATTAGTTCCCGCATCTAAAGTATATGAAATTAACATTGTGTCCTCTATAGGATTAACTTCAATGCCATTTTGTTTCAAAACAATAAAATCAAATTTAATATTTTGACCAACTTTTTTTATACTAGAATCTTCCAATATTGTTTTAATTTTTTTTAGTACCAACTCCTTTTTTAATCCTTTGATATTTTTGTGTGCTAAAGGTATGTAGCAAGCTTTATTTGTTCCACAACTAAATGAAACACCAACTAAATCAGCTTCTAATGGATTTAAAGAAGAAGTTTCAGTATCAACAGAAATAACTGATTTTTCATTTAAAATTTTTATCCATTTATCTAAATCTTTTTCATTAGTAATACTCTCATAATCTTTAATATTAACTTTAGATAAGTTTTTTTTTAAAGTGCTTGATTCATTATTTGATTTTGTGGTTTGACCATAAAAACTTATAGCCTGACTCAATAGTCTATTAAACTCCATCTCTCTTAAAAAATTGTAAAGTTTTTCTTTTTGAACTTCTTTTAAAACAAAACTTTCAAGACCATCCTTAATTGGAACATCATCTTTAAGGGTAACTAATTTTTTACTTAAAAGAGCCTTATCTTTGTTCGCTAATAAAGTTTCTCTTCTTTTATTTTGAGTTATTTCACCTGCTTTTTTTAATAATATATCTAGAGTTTTATATTTTTTTATAAGTTCAGAGGCTGTTTTTATTCCAATCCCTGGGACACCTGGAATATTGTCCGAAGAATCTCCAGCTAATGCCTGAACATCTATAACTTGATTAGGCTTTACTCCAAATTTTTCAAAAACTTCTTTCTCACCCAAAACTTTACTTTTCATTGGATCGTACAGTCTGACGTCATCAGAAACTAATTGCATTAAATCTTTGTCTGATGAAATAATAGTTACCTTAGCTCCTTCTTTAATAATTTTTTTTGCATAAGTTGCTATCAAATCGTCAGCTTCGTAATTAAGTAGTTCTATTGATGGTAAATTAAATGCTTTAACAGATTTTCTAATATATTCAAATTGAGGAGCCAAATCCTCTGGTGCTTCTGTTCTATTAGCTTTATATTCTTTGTAAATATCATTCCTAAAATTTTTTCTAGCTGAGTCAAATATAACAGCAAAGTGTGTTGGCTTGTGAATCGTGTCGTCTGACCTTGAATCTTCCAGTAGTTTAAACAACATAGAACAAAATCCATTTACTGCTCCTGTGGGCAATCCATCACTTTTTCTTGAGAGTGGTGGCAGAGCATAATAAGCTCTAAAAATATACCCTGACCCATCAATAAGGTAAAAATGATCTGTTTTTTTTATGGAATTCATAGATTAATATTAACCTATTTTAAATATTGTTAAGGATATATAAAAGCTTAATTATTATGAATAAAAAAAATGCATTAAAAGTAGAAAAATTAACTAAAATTTATTCAAAAAAATCATCAAATCATATTAAAGCTTTAAATAATTTAAACTTAGAGGTGAAAGAAGGCGAAATTTTTGGTTTGCTTGGACCTAACGGGGCTGGAAAAACTACCTTTTTAAATATTTTGGCAGGAACTGTTATAAAAAATTCTGGAGAAGTTAATGTCTGGGGTTATGATTTAGATACAAATCCTCGTCAGGTAAGAGCTTCTATTGGAATTGTCCCTCAAGAAATAAACCTTGATGCTTTTTTCAGCCCAAAAAAACTATTGGAATTGCAAGCAGGATTATATGGAATTCCAAAAAAAGATAGAATTACAGATACAATACTAAAATTAGTTTCTCTTGAAAAACAAGCAAATGCATATGCGAGAAGCTTATCAGGTGGAATGAAAAGAAGATTGCTAATTGGTAAAGCAATGGTGCATAGACCTCCTATTTTAGTTTTAGATGAACCGACGGCTGGAGTTGATGTGGAGTTGCGTGAAAACTTGTGGAATAACGTAAAATCACTTAATAAAAAAGGAGTTACAATAATCTTAACTACTCACCTCATGTATGAGGCGCAACAAATGTGTAATAGAATAGCAATTTTAAATAAAGGAAATTTAGTTAAATTAGATACAACAGACAATTTATTAGATACCATAAAAACAAAAAAAATTATTTTTAAAGTAAAAAAAATAATTAAAATTAATTCTGAAAATTTAAATGGAATAAAAATCTCTTATACGAATAATAATGAAATAATAGTTCTATATGAAAAAAGAAAACATAGTATAGATGAAATAATAAATAAAATTAGAAGTTCAGGAATTGAGATTTATGATATTTCAACTGAGGAAGGTAGTTTAGAAGATGTATTTATCGGCGCAACAAAGAGCTAGATTTAAACAAAAAAAGTAGTATTGTATCTAAAATGGAAGCAATCAGA
>Ga0066836_10000418_pt1 | contig 20239 bp, 15 predicted proteins | sample ETNtaG_18_FD_71568 | JGI IMG/M metagenome (GOLD analysis project Ga0066836, IMG submission 71568) | Marine microbial and viral communities from oxygen minimum zone, Eastern Pacific Ocean - ETNP201302SV91 | ecosystem: Environmental > Aquatic > Marine > Oceanic | place: Pacific Ocean: Eastern... | reverse complement strand
AAACTGCTGCACTAGAAGCATAAAGAAAATCAATTTTGTTTTTTAGGCAATGGTTTAGCAGTATTTTAGAATATTCGTAATTGTTGGACATCATGTATTTCCCGTCCTGCTCCGTTGTCGATGAGCAAGCACCCTGATGGAAAATTGCACTGACATTCTCAAATTTATTGAGGTTTTTCAAAAAATCATTTTTATCTAGATAATCTGCAATTAACAAACTGTTCAGGTTTAGATGCTTTTCAGCGTTGCTCAAATTGTCGACAACTAGTATATCTTCTTCTCCAAGATCATTCAGCCCCTTGACAATATTACTTCCGATAAATCCGGCTCCACCCGTAACAACAATCATCCTTGCTCCATTATTAATTTTATGATACTAGATGAGGATTTCCCTTCTAAAAAGGGAACTATTTCCACCCTACCACCATTTTTTGTAACAGTTTCATATCCAACTATTTTCTTTGCAGTATAGTCTCCTCCTTTTACTAAAACATCCGGGATCACTGTGTCTATTAGTCGTGCAGGAGTTTCTTCTTCAAAAATCACAACACAATCGATTGCTTCCATTGCACTGAGTAAAAACGCACGATCAGCTTGGGTCATGAATGGACGAGAGGGACCTTTTAATTTCCGGACAGAAGAATCAGAATTAAGACCCAGGATAAAAATGTCACCAAAGGCTGATGCGGCCTGCAAGTACCTCACGTGTCCCGCATGCAGCAAATCAAAACAACCGTTACTGAAAACTAGGCTTCGGCCATCTTCACGCCACTGTATCACTTTCTCGCTAATAGATTTAAAGGAGATGATTTTGTAATCAGTAGACTCTGTTGCCGATGCAATCTTTTTCATTATCCTTCAAAATTATAAATAGTTAAGATTGAACTATTCAAGCAGTTCCATCCTTTCAAAACAAATAATAAAACTACATAAGTGCAGTCGACAACGACTCCACGGGCTTGTTCGACCAGTACAGAACAATCTTCAAGCAACTATTGACCCACAGGTCATCAAACTTTAAGACTCTTCTTCCTGATGAACTTGTTCTCCAAACTGTGCCAAAATTCAAATCATATTTTTACGTAAATTTATCCTAAGAGTTTTCCTGTATTACTTATTGGAAAAAAGCAGTTACCCAAATGCGAATCCAGAGATATCTCAATGAAAAAACCTCACGAATAATGATAACTACATGGTCAATCTCCACGTTTTCCTGAAAATGTTAAACGAAACTCTCTATTAAATTGTCCAAATCCTTCTGATTAGCAAGCAGTCTGTAATGTAACGAAATGGAATTAAAGATACAGGAAAGCCTGTAATCAAAATGAAATTCTCTTTCAGGTCATTTATCCGATGTGCAAAAACTATAAAATCGTTTTGACTGATCACAACAAATTCTAAATTATGAAAGACTTTTTACGTATATAGTTAATTCATGATTGTTTCCATGAAATTCATTTTATCATACACACGCACTGAAAACGAAAAAAAAATAACATTTCGTTCCTTACAAAAAATTTCTTAGATTTTTAAATATTTTAGGAAAAACTTTGTTTGACTTGCAAGAAAGATTAAAATCTAATCTAATTAAAAGTCTTTTCACACTACTAATAACCTGACATTAAAAACTAAAATAACAACAAGAATCTGATGATTCAGGAATTAAGAGAATATTCAAATAACATCTTTTTCAAACTACTTATGGGAGTTATTGCAATAACTTTTGTATTGTCGTTTGGAGTAGGAAGTTTTTTTGGTGACCGTAAGGAAGTTGTGGCCATAGTTAACGATAAGGAAATTTTACTCAAAGAGTATCGTGAGGCTTATCAAAATCGGCTGCGTGCCTTTCAGGAACAGTTTGGTGAAAATGCAGAAAAATTTGCAGAACAGCTGAATCTGCGTCAACAAGTGTTCAATCAACTGATTGATAGATACCTTCTATTGACTGATGCAGAAAGGATCAACCTGTTGGCAACAGATCTGGAACTTCAGGACTTCATCCGAAAGCAGGTTTTTTTTCAAAAAAACGGGCAATTTGATTATGATACTTATGAAGCTGTTTTAAGCCAAAACAGAATTGTACGACATGAATACGAAGGATCTCTTAGGGCGGACCTTTTGCTAGCAAAGAAACAACAGTTGCTTGGTACAGGTCTTATAATCAGTTCAAGGGAGGTTGAACAAACTTACCGCATAGACTTTGAGGAAATTGAAGTACAGTATGTGTATTTTGATCCAAATCTTTTTATTAAAAAAACAACCGTAAATGAAGCAGATCTAAGAATTTTTTATCAGGAGCATCCGGAAGAGTTTCAGACTTCAGATCAATTCAAAATAGAATTTTTTATACTTTCATCAGATTATTTCAAAAAATTTGTCAAGGTACGTGAGCGTGAAGTACGCCGTTACTATAAGAAAAATACTGAGAAATATTCTACACCGCCGGAAATAAAAGCACGCCACATTCTTTTGAAACTTCCTCAGGATGCAACTAAAGAAAAACAAATTGAAAAACAGGAGAAACTGCAAAAAATACTCACAAAAATAAAATCTGGTGCATCATTTGAGGAGTTGGCAAAAATGCATTCTGAAGATGGTACTGCCGCAGATGGTGGAGATTTGGGTTGGTTTAAGCCTGGAGAAATGGTACCAGCTTTTGAAACCGCTGCTTTTGCTCTGAAAGCCGGGGAAGTGAGCAGTATAGTAAATTCTCCATTTGGACTACACCTTATAAAAGTCGAAGAACATAAGGAGGGAATTACAAAATCTTTGGAAGAATCTCGAGTTGAAATAACAGATATCCTTACTGAAAGCCGGGCTCAAAAACGACTCAGTAAAGAACTTGAAAGACTTTCAGGACTTGCTGGAGAGTCATTTGAAGAAGAATCTCAGAAATTAAACCGTGAGGTACAAATAACCAAGTGGTTTGATAAATCTCAAGTAATACCCGGACTTGGATCAGCTTCAGGACTCGTTACAGAGTTGCTGAGACGGGAACCTGGAGAGATGGGCGTCTGGAAACGTAATCCTATTTTGGGTCATGTGATCTACCGCCTCACTCAGGTTAAAGAACCCTTTACCCTGGATTTGGAAGATGCAATTGTAGATGTAGAGAATGCAGTACGCTTAGAAAAAGCCAGATCTCTAGCACTTGAATCTGCAAAAAAGTCTTTAATTGAAGTTGAAAACGGTGAGACAATAGAACGTCTTGCAGCCAAACTTGGACTAAAAACAAAAACTTTGACCTTTAGAGCAAACACTCGATTCCTACCTGATGTGGGGGATAACAAAGAATTTCGTAAAGTTAGTTTGAAACTAAATCAAAATCGACCTTTCGGATTAAGCCTGAATGACAATCGGGCTGACCTAATCCACTTCAAACAACGTACTCTTGATTTAGAAAATGCAGAAGATCAGAAAAACAAAGTTAGGTCTCAGCTTCGTCAAAATTTGCAGCAAGCACTGCTCAAAAAAGAACTGAAGCGCTTGAGAGAAGCAGCAAAGATTGAGATCATCAACTCAGTGTTCCAAACACCTGATGCCTAATTTTTTTGACTCTCCAATTAAAGTTTTGTTCATTGATCATTAATTATTTTTCTCTACTGACTGGTCTTTGTTCGTTTAAAAATAATCACCGAAAATGCCTCGCCTTCACTATTCAAACCGCCTGGAATGTCTAATTGAGCCATTATCACAACAGCTCGAAAAACGTGATCCTTTTGATACCGCAGAGATCGTGGTGCCTAATTTCAGTTTAGAGAAATGGATCTCTCTAAAACTCGCACAATTTCATGGTATTGCAGCAAACTTACATTTTATCACGCTCGAAAATGCTATCAACGAAGGTCTGAAAAAAAAATTGAGAGATCGATTTTATACCCTGCTGAAACCCGAAACCACACATTGCATAGTCTTGGAAGTCTTACGAGAAAAGTTGAAAACTGATGATCCTCTATGGCAACCAGTTCGTAGTTACATTTCTACAAATTCAAGACTTAGTTCGGAAGCAAGGGAACATAGACTGTATCAGTTGGCAGGTCGCTTAACTTATTTATTCATGGAATATGAACTTTCCCGGAACGACGAAATTATAACTTCCTGGATGGCTGGACGAAATGCGCTCGATCCAGACCCACTCAGTACAGAAACCTGGCAGAGGGAACTCTGGACTGAACTTTTTGGCCCAGAAGGAAATGTTACGCGTCATAACCATAGTGCACGTAAATCAAAGTCAACAGAATTCCAGAAGGAACTTTATACATTACCGCAGATTTACCGGTTTTACAGTATGCAACCAAAACAGCAAAATTTAATACTCAATTCTAAATCCTTAAATGAAAAATTAAAGCCTTTACATATTTTTGGTGTATCCTATCTTTCTAGATTTCACCAAAAAGCTCTTACTGAGCAGTTATCAAATCTGCGAGAAGTTCATGTCTATACTCTTAATCCTTGTATGGAATTTTGGGAGGACGTACAAAGTTTAGGAGAATCTAAAGGCGCTGCTCACAGGCCCCTGGAAGTAAGCCGCCTTCGTTTTGGGGAAAATGTAACTTTGTCGGAGAAAGAAATTGAATTGGGCGAATTGTTTGAGGATGAAGAAGATAATCCATTTTTACAGGCTTGGGGACTGCCCGGTCGTGAAAACATAAAACTTCTAAATCAATGGAGCGCATGGACTTTTGAACCATGGTTTTCGGATATTGATTCTGAAGAGGCACTAACAGAATCTTCCTCTACTCCTCACCATAGCGTCCTTAGTAAATTGCAGCAAGACATATTGTTTAGGGAACCACGCCGTGTCTCAAAGCTTAATTTGAAGCAGGATGAAAGTATAGTTGTTCTTGCCTGTGCAAATCCAAGACGTGAGGTTGAGGCAGTGGGAAATTTGATTTGGCACTTGATTCGAAAAGATCAAAATTTAAAACTAAATGAATGTGCACTTATCGTAAATGACATGAAACTTTATCAACATGAAATAGAACAGGTATTTGAAAGCATTTACAGTATACCATACCACTTGATTGATGGTGTGAGTGGGAGCGTAAGCCGTTTGGAGGATGCAGCAATTTCCCTTTTGGGTTTATGCTTCACAGAATACACACGTAGGGATGTTTTTAGTTTAATCAACAATCCATGTTTTCTGCAAAAATTTGAAGATAACAGTTCAGAAAGAAAAGATTCATTTGGTGAGCAGCTCCAAAAAAAACAATGGCTTCAGTGGGCAGATGAACTAAATATTTTTTACGGTATCGACAGAGAGTCACAGAAAGAGAAGGGATACCTCCATTTAGAGTATGATATTTACAACTGGGAACAGGCCTTTCATAGACTAACATTGGGTGAAATGGTATCTATAGAAGAGGGTGAAGGTATTTTTTCAAATGGGAATCAACAAACTGTACCGTTTGACTTTGCAGAAGAATGGAGCACTGAAGCTGCACGTTTTATCTTAATAGTTCGATCTTTAATCGCCGATACCAGAGACTTACCTAAATGGGAATTGTGTGGAAAAGATTGGGGGCTCTATCTGGAAACTCTGCTCAAAACATATCTCAAACCAATTGGGATAATTGATGAAGAAGTATTTCAAAATTTATTGAAAAATGTGCGTGCTTTTAGTGATTTAGACCTAGGAAATGGAAATGTCCCACGCCAGTTTAGTTTCAACACCATTTTTGAATTCTTCAAGCAAAAGCAACAGTCTGCGACAGTAAATTGCGGAAATTATTTAGCCGAAGGGATCACCGTCTCATCATTTAAACCAATGCGTCCGATTCCTTTTAAAGCAGTTTTTTTGTTGGGTATGGGCGAGGGTTTGTTTCCGACGCCTTATCAGCGTGATACCTTGGATTTGAGACACATTCCTGTAACTCTTAATCAAACTTTAAAGAATAAATCCATCCGGGAGCGCCGATTAGGTGACGTGTCAGTCACTGAACGAGATCGCTACATGTTTTTGGAAACTTTGGTTTCCACAAAAAAACATTTAGTTCTGAGTTACGTATCCAGAAACGATCGTACAGATGATGAGCTTAATCCTTCATCAATAATCCAAACTTTAATCGATGAACTGGACAGTGGATATTTGAAAGAAAAATTTGAAATAATTCGTCATCCACTTAAACCATATTCTCTGGATTATTTTCCAGAACTATCTGCACAAAATTTTGGCTCGGCCAACAATCAAGATGCTGCACCAAAAAACCAATACCCAAATTACGATCCGGCTGCATTTCGTCAAGCTCGGGCATTCAGGATGAGGGAGTTATTCGATCTGCATTCCCAAAGTTTCGGATCTTCTAGCAGGTTTCACAGGATTTCACCAGATTGGCTTTCAACTGAAGTAAGGGATCTAATTACAACAGATGCTTTTAGTATTAAAGAAGGGGTATCTTTTCTGGATAAGAAACTTTCTACTGTAACATTTTCCAGACTTAGAAAATTTCTCGAATCACCACTACAGTCTACTGCAGGCCATTTACTAGGTCTTTCTGAAGATGAAAAAGATGTCAGCGAAATAGTTGATGAGCCTCTTGTTTTAGAACGAATGAGAGAATGGTTACTGCTGCGGAAGGTTTGGAACAGTGCCCTGAATGCGCCTGCAAAAGATACACAGCTGAAATCACAACCGGAGTGGAATAATTTTTATCAACTACAAGCACAACCTATGGAATTACAGGGAATAATGCCAACCGGAATTTTCAGAAAAGCAATGCAGAATCGGCATCTACGTATTCTTAAAAGCTGGGAAAAACAACTCAATTCGGTACTCAAAACTGATTGGTGCACTGTGCAAAAAAATATTTGCCAGTTTAATTTCGGTGCAGTCAGAAAAGGAAATTTTAAAAAAGGACTTAATTGCACAGAAAGAATTTTGCCACAGGTTAATTTTAAAAAAGTTTGTCCAGAACTGCCAGATAATAAAAACATGTGTTTCAATGTTCAAGGAGAAACGGAATGGTGGTACAAAAATGAATTAGGCAAACATTACGTTATTCACTTTAGTGAACGTGAAAGTAAAGACAAAGTCTGGCTACGCCATTTCATAGATGTACTTGTACTGCTTGTAGCAGAAATAATTCAGGAATACACAGAAGTTACGGGATTATGCATTACAGGCGAAGGAAAGCTAAAATCCAGAATAATTAATTTGCCTTCCCGGCAAAAAGCTCAAGATTATTTGGTCAATTTGCTGTATGCAATGAATACTGAGAATGCAGCTGTGTTGATGCCTGTAGAATCTGTATTGGAATTAACAAAGGAAAACTTGACAAATGAGGATTATAATTCAAGATTTAAAGACTGGATGGACAGCAAACTGAACTCATCCAAAGAAAATCTTGGAATAAGTTCCCAATTCGGGCCAGTTAAATTTTTAAATGACGTTAATTATCCTGAAAATCCATTTCAATTGATGAACAGTCGTTTTAACTTGTTTTTTGAAACAGTTTTGACTTCAAAAAAATAACCGATATGGAAAATCATCTCAAACAAATGCAGATTTTGATGGAAGGGGGAGTTCCGTTTATATCAGTAACTCTTGTTGATGTTAAAGGTAGCACACCTCGTGCCCAAGGGGGGAAAATGCTGGTCACATCAACGGGGCTCCATTCTGGAACAATTGGAGGAGGGTTGGTGGAGGCAAAGGCACTTGAGTTTTCTCTAGATTTTTTAGCTAGAACTAACCCCGCAGAGCAAACAAGATTTGTTGATTGGAACCTCAACCGAGATGCAGGAATGAGTTGTGGTGGTTCAGTTAAACTTTTTTTTGAGCGTTTCAATACTAATTCCTGGGAAATAATTATTTTTGGGGCTGGTCATGTTGCACAAAACCTAATACCATTGTTACTGACTCTTGATTGCCAACTGACTTGTCTTGACACTAGGAAAGAGTGGTTGGACAAATTGCCCAAAACTCCAAAACTAAAGAAACTTTGTGTAGAAAATCTTCCAGAATATGTTGAAGATACCCCCGAAAAAGCGTTTGTTTTGATAATGACAAAGGGGCACAGGAGTGATTTTAACGTAGCAAAACAATTTCTTACTAGGTTTGAGTTACCTTTTTTAGGGGTAATCGGAAGCCGTTCCAAAGCTGCAACTTTAAAAAAAGAGCTGAAAAAAGAAGGCCTCAGCAAAGAACAAACTGAACGACTCGTTTGTCCTATCGGGTTTTCATTTGGAGGGAATCATCCGCAGGAAATTGCCCTCAGTATCACCGCTCAACTCCTCTATGAACGGGACAAACTTTTTGGAAAAACGCATCTCCGCAACCCCGTACCTGAAAAATTATGAACCAAATAAGCCTTTGTCTGCCCAACTGGATTAATTCGTTTTTAAATGAATATCCAAAAATAATTACTGAGCCTGAAAAACAAATGCGTTTCGTCCTTGCCTTGACGGAACGAAACATACGAGAAGAAACGGGTGGACCATTTGGTTCCGCTGTTTTTGAAAGGGATTCGGGGAAAATGGTATCTGTTGGGGTCAACGTAGTTGTTCACCAAAACTGCTCTGCTGCACATGCAGAAATGATGGCGCTAATGTTGGCGCAAAAAAAGTTGGGACACTTTGATTTAAGCGCAGATGGTTTTCGGGAGCATCGCCTGGTAACAAGTGGAAAAATGTGTGCAATGTGTTTGGGGAATGTCTGCTGGTCAGGAGTTAGTGAAGTTTTGTCGTCTGCAGAACCGGAAGACGTGGAAAAGATTGCAGGTTTTGATGAAGGCCCTACCCCACCGGATTATAACGCGCAACTTGAACGCAGGGGAATTAAAATTATGCCTGAATTCCTTCGCAGTGAAGGCCAGGCTGTTTTACAGCTTTATGTTGATCTTGGTGGAAAGGTTTATAATGCAAGACAAAGTTAGAAATCAAATTTGACGTAACTCCTCCACAATCTGAAAAAACTCGTTAATCATACGGGAATCTCGACGTTCTCGTAGACAAACTACATGTGCATAAGTGTGCACATCCGCATTAACAAAACTTAATTTTCGTAAGTCAGGATGTGGCAAAAACTCCAAATTCGACACCACTCCAATTCCCAAACCCTTGGCCACTGCCATCCAGACTGCTTCCCTGCTGCCGATTTCCATTAACGGACGAATTTTGACACCAGTCTGCTTCAATGCTTTTTCAAAAGCACGACGTGTAGTAGAGCCAGGTTCACGTAATATAACATCCTGACCTTCCAACTCTTCGATACGTAGATCCTCCCGATTTGCCCAGGGGTGTCCTGAATGAACAAAAACCACAAGTGGTTCCTGACAAAACGGAACCGCTAAAATTCTGGAGTCGTTTTCTGTTTGAGATAGTACCGCAACATCGACCTGGAAATTTAGCAAGTTATCTAAAATCTCTTCTGAATTACGGACTGTGACTGTTATTTTCAAAAATGGAAACCGTTCATGAAAATTAGCTAACATTTCCGTTAAATGATATGGTCCCACGGCACCAACTTTGAGATGACCTCTTTGAAATCCTCCTGCTGTCTGAAGTACATCCTGGGCTTCTTTTTCTAATATTTCCATACGCTGAGTAACAGTGTATAGTTCCTTACCCGTTTCCGTTAACTCAACCCTTCTTCCCCGTCGGTGAAAAAGCTCAACTGCATAAAAATCCTCCAATGCTCGCACCTGCCCCGTTATAGTGGGCTGACCCACATGAAGTACTTTAGATGCCGCAGTAAAACCTTTTGCAGCTGCGACTGCGTGAAAAGAACGAAGTTGGGTATAGCTGATTTGTTTAAACAACGAACCCTGACTTTCAGGAGACAATGCTTCCAGTTCCGAACGTTTTACCATTTCTTACGAACAAATTATTTTTAAGGTCTCTCACCTCTGGATAGACGCAGGTTAATGTCATCAACAACATCCACCAATTGATCAAAAGTATCAATCACATAGTGCGAACCTGCTTTTTGCAGGATTTCCCTCGTTTTAATTAGCCTTCGCTGAATTTCTTCTTCAGCAAGTGAACCAGCCTCTTCAAGTGTATCCATGTCCATGTAATTACTGTAACGAGCAATACCTACTCCCCAACAGCCAGCTTCAAGCGCTTCACCAACACCTGAAACCGTATCGTCAACCTTAACCACTGACTGAATTGGATGAACATTCATCAAGTCGAGGTTTCGATAAACCATAAACGGTTTTGGTCTGGCACCATTAACCACTTCGTCTCCAGCCACAGAGGCATCTGGAGTATATCCTTGTTTTTTTGCATCCTCTTCCAGGATGTCAACCATACTTCTTACAAAGCCCGTAGAGCTCCCTATCTTAATGCCTTGTTTTTGAAATTTTTGAGTTACTTCAGCAACGTGTGGAAGTAGGGTGGTATAATTCCTGAGACAGTCGAGCTGCATCGGGACAAAATCTGCAAACATTTTATCTACATCACCTTGATCCGGATATTTACCATGTACGCCTTTCCAGCGCTCACGAATTTCAGGAACCTTCGTCAACTCTAGAATGTGAAGGTCCTTGCGAAGCCCCATTGGGCCTCTAGCCTCCCCCATGCTAATTTCAACGTTATATTTCTTAAAAACATCTACAAACACCACGGCAGGGGCAAGTACGTATTCATCTGCTGTTGTTCCGCTCCAATCCAAAATTAGCCCTTTGACTTCTCCGCGATAAGCTCTAGAGTAAACGTAATTTTCTTGATTGCTCATTTTGATCTCCTTTTTTATATGTGAAAAAATTTTTCCCGCAAAACCCCGGTTATAATAAACAACATTAATTTAACAATTTTCCAAATATCTGTATAATACCAATATTATATTTTATCTATTGATTTAATCAATAATAAACTCCCATACATCAAAAGTTTGACAGAAAAATGTTATTTCTATTGATTTAAACAATCATAAGAATTGATTTTTTGCATTTTCCAGTCATGAATATATTTTATATTATTCAATATTATCGAAGAAGAATTCACCAAAATTTCACAACATTCTAAACTGGTTATCTAATGAAACGTAATATCCTACTCAACCCTGGTCCGGCGACCACAACAGACAGCGTCAAGAAAGCATTGATGGTTCCGGACATTTGTCCCCGCGAACAGGAATTTAGTGACCTTACCCAGTCAATTTTGAAAAAAATTGTTCAAGTGGTAAACGGTAAATCGAATCACTGTGCTGTCATTTTTGCAGGATCCGGAACTGCCGGAGTAGAAGCCGCCTTAAGCTCAGTTATTCCAACGGATGGAAAAATTCTAATTCTTGATAATGGGGCTTATGGTAAACGTGCTGAAACAATCATTCAAGCCTATGGAATACCACACAGGACTCACAGACTCGCCTGGGGGGAATTTCCGGACGTGGAAAAAATAGAAGAAATTCTCAAACATGACCGAAAATTGACACATTTTATTTTTGTTCATCACGAAACAACTACCGGAATGCTCAATCCACTTAAGGAGTTATTAGAGCTTTGTCAAAAATATGAAATGGAATCAATAGTAGATGCCATGTCCTCTTATGCAGGATTGCCTATTGACTTACAGGAACTCTCTATTGATTATTTAATATCTTCTTCAAACAAATGCATTCAAGGCATGGCAGGTACAAGCTTTGTGATTGCCAACATTGAAAAACTTACCAAAACAGCTAATATTCCACCACGGAATCTTTACCTGAATTTGTGGGGGAATCACAGTTACATTAAAAAAACAGGTCAATTTCAATTCACACCCCCTGTGCAGATTGTTTATGCACTAAACACAGCTCTGAATGAGTTTTTTGAAGAGACTCAAGCTGGGCGTACTGCACGCTATTTCAAATCTTATGAGACATTGCTGGATGGTATTGATAAATTAGGATTGCAAATTCTTCTTCCCAAATCTCAGCACTCCAAACTTTTGACAGCAATCGTAGAGCCACAATCCTCAAACTACGATTTTATGGAGATGCATGACTATTTTTTTGAAAACGATATCACAATTTATCCTGGAAAAGGAGCCAAGAAAGATACTTTTAGGATTGCCAACATTGGTGCAATTGATTATCGTGACATGCAGATTTTCAATGAAAAACTTCTTCAGTATTTTGAGGATAAGAAAATCACTAACTTTTAATTAAAATCTACCGTCATTATTTTAAAAAATTGAAAATTTAATAATGATTACGTTCATGCTGATCAATAATAGCTACGTGTTTCTGGTCAAATCCAGAATGAAGTATTCAGGAATTGTAGGTTGTTAAGTGTTTGACATGAAAGTGTAGAGAGCGAATTATTTAGATTCAATTCGATCAAAATATGACCCTCCGAACATAAAACTATAGGGTGTGGTTGTTATTCTCAAAGATTAATGCTAGCATATGCTTATTTTATACTCCCATGAAGAAGTTCTATGACAGAGCATTCTAAAGTTATTGAAGAATACCTACTAACAATCTATAAACTTAGCCTTACAGAAGAGAAGGCAAAAGCTGTAACTGTGGCAAATCGTTTGGAAACCAGTCCTCCCACTGTTCATGCTACAATTAGCAGAATGCAGCGTGACGGACTGGTTAAAGTAAAAAAATCTAAAGAACTGGTTTTAACCAAAGAAGGCCAAAATATTGCTGAAGATATTGCTTACCGTCATAACCTTTCTGAATACTTTCTATGCAACACACTGGGAATTCCATGGTATGAAGTACACCAGCATGCACATCGTCTAGAGCATGCCATGTCACCAATCGTCGTGCAAAAATTAGCAGAGTTTCTTGGTAAACCGAAATTTTGCCCACATGGGACACCAATGCCAGGAACTTCTTTACCTGAAAACACGATTTCTTTGATGGAAGCAAACTCGGGGTCTACAGTTGAAATTGCCATGATTGGTGAGGCTTTAGAGGATTCTGTTGATTTGATGAAAATTCTCCATGAACATAAGGTGATGCCGGGCAAACAGCACAAAATAATTAAAAAAACAGATGTTATGCGCTCCATTTCACTTGAATCCGAGGAAGGCCCATCATCTATCCCTTTTCATGTTGCAGAGAAAATCTTTGTGATAGAAATTTTTAAGGATTAAATCTGTCTAGTCATCCATGACTTTTTTTCCCTACCACCAATGAATTTTTTCCTCCACTCCCTCGGAAGTTGGACTTTTTTTAACAATTTTTCTGGTTTTGTTGTTTGCTTTACCTTATTTTTTTTGGTGCCCGACTATTCTCGTAGTCTGTTTGTTCCCTGTAAATTTTCTACATCGCCAACTGCGTGAATCTGAGCCGCAAATTAACTAATATAAACATGATTGAATGTAAAAATCTTACCAAATCATTTGGAACTCTGGAGGCCGTCAGTGACTTTTGCCTGAATTTGAATAAACAAGAATTCCTTTCCATTCTTGGACCTTCGGGATGTGGAAAATCCACCCTGCTCCGTCTTATTGCAGGACTAGAAGTTCCAAGTCAGGGACAAGTATTTTTTAATAATCAGGAAATATCAGGAAAAAAAATCTATTTGCCCCCGGAGGATCGAAAATTTAGCATGATTTTTCAGGATTTTGCTTTGTTTCCACATTTAAGCGTCGAAAAAAACATTGCTTATGGTGTTACCGGATCCCGAATTGAAAAACAGAATCGAGTGAATGAATTACTTGAACTGGTAAGTTTGAGGCATATTGCCTCAAAAATGCCCCATCAAATTAGCGGAGGAGAGCAACAACGAATAGCTGTAGCCAGAGCCCTTGCACCAAAACCCCGTCTGATTTTAATGGATGAACCTTTCAGTAATTTGGATTATCAATTACGTCTGCAACTAAGGCGTGAAATTAGAGAAATTCTTAAACAAGAGGGTGTTCCAACAATCCTCGTAACACACGATCAGGTTGAAGCAATAACGTTTTCCGAGCGTATACTTCTAATGTACCAAGGTAAGCTGATCCAGGCCGGAACTCCGAAAGAAATTTACCAAAATCCTAAAACACTCTGGGCCTCATCTTTTGTTGGAGAAGCCAATCATTTGTCCGTTGAATGGGAGGAAAAATCATTAAAATCTTCTTTTGGTTTTGTTGACGTTCCTGCAGAAATCGGCAAAGAAACACGTATCCTGATGGTACGTCCAGAAGATTTTTTTATAGAATCTGTTCCTGATAAAGAGTCAAACGGTGTGATTAAAACAGTTGAATTTTCAGGAGCAGTTCAAACAGCTGTAGTAGAATTAAAAAGTGGAGAGGAAATTCAAGTGAGTGGTTCTCCACATTTTATGTGGATTCTTGAGGAAACTGTGAAAATTTCAGCCAAAAGATATTCCTGCTTCAACAGCTCCGGCTGCAGACTTGACTGATTTGCCCATTAAAAAAATTAAAAATGATTTTCCCACTATATAAAAATTAAACATCCTGTTATTTGAAAACTATTCTAACATATCTGGGTCCTCTCCCACATGAAGATAATATTTATTAACCTAAGTCTTTAGTTTTTTTGTAAACAGTTAAAAAATAAATTGACTAGGTGAAATTTGAAGATTTTTCCTTTTTACTGATTTTGGTATAAATGTCTCAAAAATCTACAACTAAAATCAACTTTGGTATGAATAGTTTTGAATTGTGAAGTTATTGAAGGTGTGAAAATATTGTATATGTCTTTGAATGACTAAAATTAAAATTGTAACCTTTCATCAAAGAACCACGTGCAAACAGAAAAAACTAAAATAACTTCAAAGAAGCCGCCTTGGCTGAAAGTACCCTTTCCAGGAGGAGAACGTTATTCTTGGATAAAAAAAAATGCTAGAAACCTCAAGCTAAGTACTGTTTGCGAAGAGGCGCTCTGCCCAAATATTGGAGAATGTTGGAACGGCGGCACGGCAACATTTATGCTGATGGGTAACACGTGCACACGCGGATGTAGATTTTGTGCAGTTAGCAGTGCAAAAAAACCTGGAATTCTGGATGCAGACGAACCAAAAAAATTGTCTGAAACGATCAAAGAAATGGATTTGAGATATGTGGTTCTGACGACTGTTGACCGTGACGATCTCCTGGATCAGGGAGCTGAGCATATCGCTCGCTGCATCAGATCCGCTCAACGAGCATGCCCGGATATGTTAATTGAAATGCTTATCCCAGATTTTCAGGGAAAAACAGAACTAGTCCAAAAAATTATAAACACCCAGCCCGCAGTTTTGGCTCATAATTTAGAAACAGTCAGAAGCCTCACTCCTTTTGTCCGGGATGTTCGTGCAGGTTATGACCAGTCCCTGAATGTTTTACGCTACCTCAAACAGAACCACCCGGAGGGATACACTAAATCGTCACTAATGATAGGTATCGGCGAAAGCCAGAAAGAAACTATAAGGGCTATGAAGGATTTACGTGACGTAGGGGTTGATTTTCTTACGATTGGTCAATATTTACAGCCCTCCAAAAAGCATTTAAAAGTCAAAAAATTCGTCCCTCCAGAAGACTTTGATAAATTGGCTGAGTTAGGCGAAAAATTGGGGTTTGAATATGTGGCATCCGGACCTTTGGTTCGCAGTTCATACAAAGCCGCTGAATTTTACATTGAACAAAAAATTAGGAATCGTGAATGAGTCTTCCGGAAAAACTCACACTCGCACCGATCTCAAAAATTTCTGGCAGTGTTGATTTGCCTGGCTCCAAAAGTCTATCCAACCGAATTTTGCTTTTAAGCATGCTGGCTAAGGGAAAGACTGAAATAAAAAATCTGCTTGACAGCGACGACACTCGGCGCATGGTGGAGGCATTAGGGACACTTGGAATTCATTTCGAAGAAAACCGTACTGAAAAAAGTATAATTATTGTAGGAACAGCAGGACAAATACCTGTCGAAGAAGCGACTTTGATGTTGGGGAACGCTGGAACTGCAATCCGGCCCTTGACGGCAGCTATGACTTTGGGACGTGGACGTTTCGTTCTTGATGGTATACAACGCATGAGGGAACGTCCAATCATAGATTTGGTTGACGGACTTTCTCAGCTAGGTGCAAATTTGCGTTGCTTAAACGGAACAGATTGTCCCCCAGTGGAGGTAATTGCAGACGGTCTTCCAGGTGGTATTACACGTTTAAGTGGAGCAATCAGCAGCCAATATTTAAGTGCAATTCTAATGACCGCTCCTTATGCTAAAGAAGAAGTGCAGATTGAAATAACAAACAAACTTGTTTCTATACCATATGTAGAAATGACGCTGCGTCTTATGCAAAGTTTTGGTGTTTCTGTGACCCACAAAAAATTTAGCCTTTTCCATATTCCCCGTCAAACATATCGCTCTCCAGGAAGTATTTTTGTAGAAGGTGACGCTTCTTCAGCTTCTTATTTTCTTGCTGGTGCTGCAATCACTAAAGCAGTTGTGACGATTAAAGGATGTGGTGCTAATAGTATACAGGGAGATATAAATTTTGCTAAGGTCTTAGAAAAAATGGGAGCCAAAGTAGAATGGGGACCAAAACAGGTAAAACTAACCGGAAAAAATTTAAACGGAATTGATGTAGACATGAATCAAATGCCGGACGCGGCTATGACATTGGCCGTAGTTGCTTTATTTGCTTCAGGTCCAACTGTTATCCGTAACATTTACAATTGGCGGGTAAAAGAAACAGAAAGACTTCGAGCAGTTTCTTCAGAATTACGCAAACTTGGCGCAAAAGTGGAGGAAGGTTACGATTCGCTTTTGATCCAACCACCAGAAAAAATATGTAAGGCTGAAATTGATACCTATGATGATCACAGAATGGCGATGGCTTTTTCATTGGGAGCCTGTGGAGAATTTCCCATTACAATAAATAATCCTGGATGTGTGAGCAAAACTTTTCCAAATTATTTTGAAGTACTTAACGGGTTATGTAACTGAATAAGAAGAAAAATTGTTTTGATTTTAGACAAACCATAATTTTAAAAAGATTCAGAACGTAAACCCAATCCCCAGTTGCACCTGGGAGGTTGTTAAACTTATTTTATTACTTTCGTAAGTAAAGTCTTCTGTACCCGTCTTCCCCACATTAGTTGGAAGATTACTTTCGTCAAATTCTGCCTTTATAAAGTTTATACGATATCCTAAAAGAGTTTCAAATCCGTATCCGTGGTGGCCGAGGACAAAAAATAAAGAATGCCCCCCAAGATAGTTGTTCTCAGGCTCGAATAAATTACCTCCGATTTCAATAGAAGTTTCCCGTTTCCCTCCAGACAAAACTCCTGCTCCCCACATAAACGAGTAGTTTTCTCCTATTCCAAAAGCCACATCTGTGAAATTCGTCACGAGTGTTGTTTCCTCTTTGAGTCTTGTGTCTGTTTTTTCAATTTTGGTTGAAATTGACGTGTAACCCAGACCAATGCTTTTTAACAAAAAATATAAACTGCCCCCGCTTTTTTTATTGAGAATTATAGGTGTCGAAGATGAGCTTGTGTCAGTGAAAATAGCGTAATCTTTTTTGTCTTCGGTTACCGGGGTAAGCATACGAATTCGAATCAACTCTGAACGCCCACAAGCACCAAATAGAATTGGAAATAAAATAATCAGTGATGAGAAACGTAAGGTAGACATGATTTTATGAGCTGACTTTCTTTACGATTAGAGAAACAACCAAGGATTTTGGATCCTTGCTTGTTGTTCAAAATCTCTAATTCTTTCCTCAAATTGAAGGGTCCAGCCAATATCGTCCAAACCGTTAAGTAAACATGTTTTTGCAAATTCATCAACCTCGAAAAAAAACTTATTCCCTTCAGGAGTAATAACAGTCTGCTGCGGAAGATCCACCTTCATCAAACAGCCTTCATTTGCTTCAACCTCTTGAAATAGCACCTGTATTTCCTCTGCTTTAAGCACTACCGCCAAGATTCCGTTTTTCCTGCAATTGTTGAAAAAAATATCTGCAAAACTGGAAGAAATTATGCACTTAAAACCATAATCCCGTAAAGCCCATGGAGCGTGTTCGCGACTTGATCCACATCCAAAATTTTCACCAGTCAACAAAATTTCAGCCCCTTGATAACGAGGGTGATTTAGGATAAATTCTGAGTTGGACTTATTCCCCTTATCGTCGATGTAGCGCCAATCATGAAAAAGATGGGCACCAAACCCTGTGCGTTCAATTTTTTTCAGAAATTGCTTAGGAATAATTTGGTCTGTATCCACATTAATTTTATCAAGTGGGACAGTGATTCCTGAGAGGATCTTAAAAGATTCCATTATTTATATTCAAGTCAATTTTCAATTTACATTGTTCTTGGGTCAGAAAAATGTCCTGCAATTGCTGCTGCTGCTGCCATCAAAGGACTTACAAGATGTGTCCGTCCTCCTTTACCCTGACGTCCTTCAAAATTTCGATTACTTGTAGAGGCACAACGTTCACCTGGTTTGAGTACATCATCGTTCATTGCTAAACACATGGAACATCCAGGCTGGCGCCAGTCAAATCCTGCATTCGTAAATATTTTGTCCAACCCTTCTTCCTCTGCCATCCGTTTGATAATTCCACTTCCTGGAACTATCATTGCGGAAACGTTATCATTTACTTGCCTGCCTTTTACAAATTCTGCAACAGAACGTAAATCTTCAATACGGGAATTTGTACATGAACCAATAAATACTCTGTCAATACTAATTTCCTTAATGGGTAAATTGGCTTTAAGGTTCATATATTTCAAAGCTTGTTCAACAGACTTCCGTTCCATTGTATTTTGAATTTTTTCTGGATCAGGTACATTGCTGTTTATATCAGTAACCATCCCCGGATTGGTCCCCCATGTTACCTGAGGTAATATATCATTTCCGTTTAAGTATACTGTCATGTCAAATTTTGCAGAAGGATCAGACGGTAGTTTTTTCCATGCATTAACTGCTAAATCAAATGCATTCCCACGTGGTGCATAAGGTCTATTTTTCAGATATTCGAAAGTCACTTCATCAGGAGCTACCATTCCTGCTCGCGCCCCGGCTTCAATTGTCATGTTGCAAAGAGTCATACGTCCTTCCATCGACATAGAGCGTATTGTCTCCCCAGCGAATTCTATTACGTAACCTGTTCCACCAGCTGTGCCTATTTTTCCAATGATAGCCAAGATAATATCTTTGGAGGTAACAGTCTCACGGATCCCCCCCTCGACTTGCACCAACATTGTCTTTGGTTTTTTTTGCTGCAGTGTTTGCGTGGCAAGTACATGTTCAACTTCAGAGGTTCCAATCCCAAATGCAAGTGCACCAAAAGCCCCATGAGTTGCAGTGTGTGAGTCTCCGCAAACTATGGTTGATCCGGGTAGAGTCAAACCTTGTTCAGGTCCCATTACATGTACAATTCCTGAACGCTCGTCTCCTAAATCAAATAGTGTAATTCCAAATTCTTTGCAATTTTGACGTAAAGTTTCAACCTGCAATGCAGAAATGGGATCTGCAATGGGCTGATTTTGATTTTCAGTAGGTATATTGTGATCAGGGACTGCAAAGGTTGCTTCCGGGTGTAGCACTGGACGTCCCGCAAGACGCAAACCTTCAAAAGCTTGAGGGGATGTAACTTCGTGAACCAGATGACGATCAATATAGATAATTGAGTTTCCAACCTGTTCATGGACAAGATGGGAGTCCCAAATTTTTTCAAACATTGTTTTGGGCATTTATTTACTCAGTCTTTAAAAATTTTTTTGAAAATTTACTTTTTTAGAAACAAAGTCTTCATCTAAAATAACTTCTGATAAAAAGCTAAGGGAATTAGTAAAAACACACAATTCATTAAGTCCCATTAAAATGTAACTCACTGCAAATTGTTTTATCTTTTCACAAACCGGAAGCAATCTTCAAAGTTTTATCATACTACGTCTCCTCCACCTGCACCAGCTATGATGATTGTTCCAGCCTCCTCAAGTTTCTTGACAACCTTGATTATTTTTTGTTGTGATGCTTCTACGTCTGATATTTTTACAGGACCAAGGTTTTCTAAATCGTCCCTTACCATTTCGGCAGCTCTGGATGACATGCTGCTAAAAATAAGTTCTTTAACGGCATCACTTGCTGTTTTGAGAGCGAGAACCATATCAGCCTGATCAACATCTTTCATGACCATCTGCATTTGCTTAGCATCTATGAGTGCCATATCTTCGAAAGTGAACATCAATTCTCTTATTTGTTCTGCGAGATCAGGATTTGTTTCTTCTATGCTAGACAAAATTCTGGTTTCTGTTGCTTTGTCCACAGAGTTTAAAATTTCAGCCACCGGCTCAACACCACCCACACTTGTTGTCATGCTACCTGCTGTTTTCATTTCTTCAGTTAAAACCTCATTCATTTCTG
>Ga0066836_10000416_pt1 | contig 20241 bp, 17 predicted proteins | sample ETNtaG_18_FD_71568 | JGI IMG/M metagenome (GOLD analysis project Ga0066836, IMG submission 71568) | Marine microbial and viral communities from oxygen minimum zone, Eastern Pacific Ocean - ETNP201302SV91 | ecosystem: Environmental > Aquatic > Marine > Oceanic | place: Pacific Ocean: Eastern... | reverse complement strand
TGGCCGAATTAATCTTTACATTTCTAGCCAGTATAATTCCCTTTACCGAAATGATGGAGATACCAATGGTGATGGCTACATTGAATTCACAGATGTAGCTGCAGAGATTGGTTTGTCTGAAGATGACAAAACTATGGGTGTTGCTCTTGCTGATTATGACAATGATGGCGATTTAGATTTGTTACTCGCTCATGCCGACCGTTCTCCCCGTTTGTGGAGAAATAACGCTGTTGAATCCGGGGGTGGACAATGGATCAAAGTCCAATTGCATGGTGCTGGAGCATCATTGGGTGGCTCCAACTCGAATGGAGTAGGTTGTTTAGTCACTATTACTTTGGAAGATGGAAGTATATTGAATCAGCACGCGTATGCAGGTGATGGTTTCCTCGGTAATGGGGATCCTAGCGTATTTTTTGGTCTAGGAAATCAAAGTATATCTGAAATCTCAGTGACATGGTCGACTGGACACATCCAGTCACTTTCGAATATTACTGAGAATTCAGTTGTTGACATTTTCGAGATTGTTCCTGATGAGCCATCTTCGAATAATTTCTCAATGTTCTTCAATATCATTATGGTACTGTCAGTTGCCTTTTTGCTATACAATCGCCTGTGATTATTCTTCTTCATCGGAGAAGGTTTTGCTTCCAATCCAAGTCATAGTTAGTAGGCCTCCAACACCAATTATAATCAAGCCCAAAATGAGAGATGATATTTCAACTGATTCTTCTGTTTCCGTTTCAGATATTTCTAGATTCAAATGTTGGCACTCCATTTTTGAGACATCATGCTCGGCGAAGAATACATCACACTGAATGTTCTCAATTTCAGTATTTCGAAGAATGATATCAGCCAAACTTGTTGTTTTCAACTCAATTCGAACATCATCGAGTTCGATATCATTCTCATAGTATAGCGGATCACCATCCCTTAATCTTAGGAATTGGTCCCGAATAAGAGCATCCATGGTTTCACCAATAGCAGAATCCACTAAATGGTCTTCTGCTAGCATTCCAATAAGTGGGTCGATGTGACCAGGGTCATCGTTTCCATAGGCATTTGAAAGGCGATTGAATATTTCTGAATTACTAGTGATATTGGAGAAATTTGTGATATCTTCTAAGCCAAGATGTTCACGTATTGTGCCATAGTCAGCCAAACCATGGTCACGCCCTCGTTGGATGTCTATTGCACAAAGATCAGTTCCTCCAGCACCTGGGATTCCGAATAATTGATTACGTAAATTATCACCATAATACACATCATTAGCGGGTTGTGTACTCATCGCCATACCTCGAATCAGAGGAGATATTCCTCCTTGCTCTGTAATGGGCTTAGTGGTCCAAAAACCTTCAGCTAAAGTCATGTGGCCAGCCGGAGTTCGATCCTCATTCGCTCGTAGAAATGTGTCCCCAATTTGACTATGACCCATTCTAAAACCAACAGTTGCAAATGCATTTGTCACAGTTGAATTAATACTCGCATTATATTCAGAATAGGGTTCCAAAGTCACTCCTAAACTGGGCAAGAATTCTTCGTAGGTAATTGCTTGAATCTGTGCGGCAATTAGTTTTCTAGCACGTTGGTATATTTGTTCATCACTCCAGCCGGGGTTTCTTTCCCCGATTTCTTCAGCTAATCGGTTATGCTCGCGTAAGAACAGTACATGAATGGCCATGAGGGCTATGTGTTCGTTCGCTCTTGAGTCACCAGCAACAAACCGGACATCTGCGCTAAATCCAGCAAAAGACATTCCTGGTGCAGATGAATCATCACTATCGGCAATCGGAAGTAAATCCCCTTCCTCCCAATCACTTACTTTCATTTTACCATCTGAGAAAGTTCGAAGCCAATCAGAGCGGTTTTGATCTGACCCATATACTACACTTCCATCAATCCATGTTGTAATTGAATTGGGGTGCTCTCGGCCGATAACTGTTCCATTTTCATTGGTTTGGTTCTCATATAGCGACCGGAATACAAGTAATTTTCCAGGGGAGGGAAACTCCAGGTCGTCTTCAGGAATGTCGATATCAGCATGTTCTGGAATTCCTGCTTCCCCAACACGACCGTTTTGGGTGAGGGTGAAATCGATTTCATGTGTGATAAATTGCCCCCAAAGCCAGTTGAAATCAGACAAACCCCTTTCATCTGAAATGAATTGCTTCTCATCACAAATTTCATTGCTAATCATACGTGGATTTGGGAGGTCCGATAATCCCATCCAATTTGCTCCTTGATCATGTGTCGCTGGCGCAAGTCTCCCAAGTAAACTCCCCGCCGAACCTCGCATAGGTTCAGATTCGATTAAACCAATCCCATCCACAGGATATTTTGATTCAGGAATTGTTTCACCAGCGACATACGTATCTGTAGTTTCAGCCTTAACAATGGCTGAAGCACTGGCAGGAGATATAATGATGAAAACCATGGCTATTGCTCCAAAGAGCGATATTGGGAACCCGGCAACACTCACTCTTCGCATCAATAGGACCTGATTGTGATTCACAAATAAATGGTTAGTTCGTTTCCATAGATTCAAGGCGAATGAGTGTTACACAACTTGTGCTCCAGCAGAGAAATGGTCAGAGTCCACACTCAAACCCTTTTCAAAGTGAGAGCGTTTCGGCCGGAAGGCCGGAGGGACATATATGCCATTGAAACTAGGACCTGCCGGAGTTCCCCTTTCATGTAAAGGGCGAACAATTGTTGAAGGAATGGATGATATCACGGCTCTAGGGTTAGAAACCATGGAGATTCAAACTGTCCGTACAGTTGCTCCACATCACTTTGACCAATATTGGCAGGCAGGGATACTTTCTTGGAAAACAGATTTCGAAATGAACCTCCATGGTCCGTATTATGCTGAATTACTTGGAGATCGTCGAGAATTAAACAGAACTCTTTCAAAAATGGAAGCAAGTTTACAGGCGGCGAAGGTCATTAATGCAAGACACATCACATATCATGTGGGTCCATATGGTGATTTTAGTCGAGGAAAAGATGCTAATGAACACGTTGCCAATGTAATGGCAGGAGTTGTTGATCGTTGTGCCCAAATTTGGAACAACAAGGATGAGGAGGAAGATTATGCAGCCTTCCCCTGGGTTTTGGAGAACAGCCCTACTCTGATTGGTGTTGAAACCAGTGGGCGTCAGGAACTCTGGGGTTCATTGGAAGAGGTATTGGAAGTTACTAATCATGTTGAAGGAACAGTTCCAGTATTGAATCTTGCACACATTCATGCACGGGGACATGGGCGACTACGAACGTCCGAGGATTTTGGTGAATTATTTGATCAAGTTCGTGAAACAATTGGTGGGAAGACATTCTATTGCCACTTCAGTGGCATTGAACATCGAATGGGTAACGCATTACATTATACTCAGATAAAGAAATCAGATTTGAAATTTGAACCATTAGCTGAATTCCTTGCTGAAGACGGAGACTGGTTAGATATCACCATGATTTCAGATTCACCTTTGTTAGAACATGATGCAATGTTCATGCTCCAGCAATGCGAGCGTGCAAAACACCGACTATTCGAGAAGCGTGCTCGTGATGATCGTCGTAACAAACTTGCAATAGCTCAAGGAATTGATCCTGAGGAGCTCGCGGCACGTGAAGCAGAAGAACGTGCAAAGCGACTTGCTGCTGAAGGGAAGTCAGAAGAGCCTGCTAAAAAGCCTGAAGCGAAAGTCGAGAAAGTCGAAGAGAAAACTAAGAAAGAAACTGCCAAATCTACAAAGAAAGCAGCAACTAAGAAGAAGGATGAGCCAATGGATTTCTCCTCTGAAGACGACGACGATGATCTCTTTTGATTGCTATTGCTTCCTTCCGAAAGTGTTGATAACACAGGGCCGGTGGCCCGGTCACCCATGCGGTGGTAACTCAGCTGGGAGAGTGCCAGACTGAAGATCTGGAAGTCGCCGGTTCAAGCCCGGCCCACCGCACCATCATTCCTTTTTCCCAAAGCGAATGGCAACTGCTAGAATTACCAGAAGCGTGACTGGTAAATTTGCCGCGGGCAAAATATTCGAGACACTACCTGCCTCTTCAGCCGGATGAACTTTGATTCCAGATACTGAAAATTGTTGATTTATAGTTCCTTCACTGTGTATTGAAAAATCACTAGTCACAGTTAATTGGAAGTTGAAATGGGCTATTTCGCCATTCAAATTAGAGGGGGATTCAACAATCACATGGATTCTTTCTGGCGGAGCCATACTATCAATTTCTATCGAAGTAATTGGAAGATAAATTCCCCAATCACTCATTGCTAAATATCCAGAATCAGTAGATATCAAGAATTTATCTCTAGCATTTCCATCATTATAAATTTTGAATTCAAGAGTATAATTCTGATTAGTTTCCATTTCAACAATTGGCGTATCAGTCTCCACTCTAAAGCTACTATATTGTGCAATTATAACAAGAACACTAACACTTCTGGATTCACATGTTAGACAAGGGACTCCATTGGCAGTAGTTACAGTGGCTGAAATCGTTGCCTGCCGAGCCCCCTCAGGCATTGCAATATCTCCTCGAAAGAGCACTTCAAATGTTACAGAATCACCGGCAGGAACTGTAATTGAATCGGGTGCAGAGTATGCCAAGCCTGAAGCAGTTACTTGAATATCAACATCCTCAAGATACACCGTAGGATTTTCAGCAGTGCAGTAGGCAGTAGTGATTCTGGTGGCTTCAGGGTATACATGCATTGGAGATGGTTGTTCGCAAGTGACATTGACATCGGGATTAAATTGACCTTCTGCTGGAGGTGAAAATTGCACTATGGTTGTAAAGAAGAGCAGTGAAAATAATACAACTGCTATTCGCATGCTTGATGCTAACTTTAATGTGTCAAAACCTTTGGCCCTGTTACTTCACATTTTCAAGAGCATCTTGTTGAATTGCATACAATCTTGCTAATCCAGATTCAGCCATATCCATGAGATTATTCAATTGTTCTCTTGAATACGTGGCCTCTTCACCAGTTGCTTGAATTTCTACTAAGTTTCCATCTGAGGTACCAATGACATTCATGTCTACATCAGCGTTTGAATCAAGGATGTAATCTAAATCCAGGTACACATCTTCACCCAATAGGCCGACACTAATTGCGGCAACATTAGTGGGCATAACTGCACCTTCATGTGCGGTCATTTCTTCAGCACTCAATTGACGAGCAGCCCATTCTTTTCCTGCATCGGCGGGCTTTCGATCTGCAACTGGTAAGCACAACCCTTGTTCAATTAGCCTACGCACTCCAAGTCGCAATGCAATCATTGCTGCAGTAATAGATGCACAACGTGTCCCTCCATCTGCATTCAAGATGTCACAATCTATCGTTAGGCTATGTGGACCTAGTTCTTCCAAATTGATTCCTGCACGTAAACTTCGAGCAACTAGACGCTCAATTTCGTATGTTCTCCCTTTCGCCCCTCTTCGTTCACGTTGGAAACGAGAATCAGTGGAGCCTGGCAGGAGGCTATATTCTGCATTGACCCATCCTTTGGTAGCGTCACGTGGAAACCAGCGCGGTAGATTACGTGCACGCGTGCAGCATGCTAGAACCACAGTGTCACCTTGTTTGTAGAGAACGCTTGCTAAAGCATTGGGAGTGAAGTTGAGTTCGATTTCAACATCTCTCATCTCATTTTTTTCTCGTGTGAGTTTCAACTCGGCTTCTTTGAACTTGGCCATGGTCTGCCGACCGGGGCTTCATCTTTGAATCGTGCGGCGGGCATGTGGTGGCCTCCAAGCCGCCCATGGGCCCTCAGTAGTCTCAATGTAAGGCCCTCCAATCAAATCAACGCAGTATGGAACTGCAGCCCAAATCTCATCGATTGTTTCGCGAATTGATCTTGGTGAACCTGGCAAATTGAGAATCAATGTTGAATCTCTTACTCCAGCAGTTTGCCTTGATAGGATTGCTGTAGGTACGTGCCGTAAAGAGATAGCACGCATTTTCTCCCCAAAGCCTGGTAGAATTTTTTGGCAAACAACTTCAGTCGCTTCAGGAGTTACATCTCGGGGAGCTGGCCCAGTTCCTCCAGTTGTAATAATAACGGCGCATCCTAAATTACATAATTCAATCAGAGAATTTTCTATCACACTTTGTTCATCCTTCACGATTTTTCTTTCAATCCGAAATACTGAATCAATAGCCTCTTGCAGAAAACTTTCGATGGCCGGTCCGCTAATATCCTCATAAGTTCCTTCACTGGCACGATCGGATGCGGTGAGCACACCGAAGATTATCTCATCATTGGCCACGGTGCTGCGAGAGAATGCCCACTAAGAAGCCTCACTCTTCCTCATTTTCCGTTGAAAGTGCTTCCCGAGCAATCGTTCTTCTCATTTTCCGCTCATCACGCGGTAGTGGATTTCTTGATTCGATTTCATTTGAGCGGACCGATCCGGGCACCTTCCCATTGAGGATGAATCCCTTTGCATCATGGAATTCAGTAGCTGTAAGCCACCCGTCACGACGCATATCTGCAAGTCTTTCTAGCCGTTCAATCATTTGTATTGTATCGATATTCGATACATCATCCATTTTCTGATTTTTCCGACCTCTAGCCCATATCAATTGCGACAACGTCGCAGTTAGTAAACCGTATAGAGCAATACCTGTGAACATCAGAAAAATTGCTACTACTCTACCTCCTGTTGTTACAGGTGCATAGTCACCGTAACCAACTGTAGTTGCTGTTGTAATCGCCCACCACATAGATTGCGGAAGCGTTGTGATACAAGTTTCTCCACAAGCGTCGGCTGTTGCTTGTTGTTCGAAAAGAAATGCGATGAAACCACCTGCAAAACCAATTGCAGTGACTACGAAAAGAAGGTGTTGAATCTGTCTTTGGACAGGAGAATCTTCACTTGTTTCGTGAAGCCCGAGAAGGTTTGTGGCCAAAGAATAAACCTTTGTCAGATGCACTAATCTAAGAAGAACAATAACACTAATTTGGGGTATTGCTGCTAGAATAACTGGCGTTAATCCAAGAACTCCCCAACTTTGGGCGCGCCACCATTCAGAACGATCATCGGTGGTGGAAAGATCAGTTGCTAATTCAGCAATAAAGAAGCCGACAATTAGCAAGTCAAGAATAGAGATAATCCAGAATAATGTGGGATTGGTATTGACGAGGTCTTCTTGAATAACAAAGATGACGATTCCAATTGAAATAAGAGAGAATATGAGTTCAAGGTTTTCAACACGAACCCAGTTTGACCACCAGAAGGTTTTGTCCTCGGTGACAACATCATCCTCGGACATGAATTGGTCAACGAAAAGGAGGAGTTCTTGAGTGTTCGGTGTCCCTTAGAGGTTGGGTGCCGATTATTCAGAATTCATGCATCGTCGAGAGATTCCTCATCAACGACTTCTTCTTCTTCAGGATCAAGTGATGTATGTTCCTCTTGAGATCTTTTCCACCTACTTTTTGAGCAGAGTACGATGTTAGCAATTGGGTCGCCAGTCCGGACGAGAGGATTGACCGCTAAACCTATGATAATTCCAGTTCTAGGGCTTACAACAGTCTGTGTACTAGCTCCAAAGGGGTCAGTTACATGTGCGATAACGTCTCCTTTTGTGACATGGTCTCCAGGAGACACCATTGAGTGCAATAGCCCCCCTCCTTCTGCTCGAGCCCATTTTGAACGTCTTACAAGCATCCGTACTGCTGGCATACGAGTATCTCTTGTAATCATGCCAATGCCTGACATCACATTGAGTACCCCTTCAATTCCTGAATGTACTGCTTCAAGTTCAAATCGATGAGCACTACCTGCCTCCAGAAGGATGGCCGGTGTACCTGCATTTGTTGCTTCTTTACGGAGAGACCCTTCAGGTCCTTTTGAGTGTAGAATAATACGGGTTCCGAAAGACCTAGCCAGAGTCATTGCTTCAGAGTTATCAAAATCTGCGCGAATATGTGGCAGATTCGTTCTTGATTGTGGAGCCGAATGCAAGTCGATTAGGTAATCTGAATTTTTCACTACACTTGCAAATAATTCATGAGCGATGCGTTGAGATTGATTACCGCCTACTTTACCAGGAAATAGTCGATTAATATCTCTGTTATCTGGTGCTTCCCGCTGTTGTAACAACATGCCTTCTATGTTTACGACTGGTACACAAATCAGCGTACCAGACATTTCTGAGAGCGAGATAAAATCATCATCGGTCCCTGCAATATGGTCGTCTCCATGAATTAGGTGGTGAACAACAGATACCCCGTTCAATTCGTCACCATGAACACCTGCTACCAGTGCTAAAACCGGACCTGGTTTTTCCCCATTCATAATGTAGACAGGTATATTACGGTCATTTCCAGCAGGTCCTTCTCCCAATTCCAATTGTGTCTTTACACGCCCTCCCGGTTCAACTTCAACTCCTAAAAAATTAAAATTTCCCCGGCCGGTCATGAACTGCCGAAGTGAATCTACGTAACAATTTCTCTGTTCAATGATTCTTTCTTATTTTACTTCACAAGGGTTCAAGAACCGTCGAGTAAAGGCACAAACTCCGGAGGTGATGGAGTGCCGCGTCTTCCCCAAATAGCACGAGTGGCCATCGTCTTTCGTTTCAATTGTTTGATTACAATCGGAACGAGATGCGCTCGTGCGGACGCGGTCTTTTGACCCCCAGGAGTTGCTCAAAATGCCTAACCCAGAAGAGTTTGAAGAAGAAGTAAATGCGGTAAAAGAAGCCGTACCAGATGCAGATGAGAAAGCGATTGCCGATGAATTTCGGCGATATCGAGACGAATTTCTAATACCTCCAAAGGAGGCCCTTCGTAGTGTACTCAAGAAATTCCAGACAGAAGCCGGAATGGAAGTCACCTCACCATCAAATCTACCAAATAATCGACCAGCAGCAAAATCGGTTGATCGTTTCGAACAACTGGGTTCCGATGATTCAAATGTGACTATAGAAGTACAAATTGTCACATATACTCCTCGAATTCAAATGGTAAGGGGAGAAGAGCGACAAATTGCATTTGGTTGGATTGAAGACAATCCTTGGGAAGATGGTGGAAATAGGACTCGATGGGACTTCAAAGATTGGGGGAACCATGCTGAGTCACTTGCACCAGGTTCTGTGGTCCGACTAGAGGGTGTTTCAGTAAATGAATGGAATGGTAAAAGATCAATCAATATCAATCAATCAAGTCGAGTTGCTGTATTGCGTGCAAGTGAGCGTGCAGTGGTTATGGCGCCTTCCGAACCAACTCCAATTTCTCAAGTTTTAGATATGGATGGTTTTGCCACAGTCGTTGCTAGGGTTATCTCTGTTAGGCAACAGTCAATTACAAGAAAAGATGGAACGACAGGGGAACTAATCAAGGGCCGAATTGCCGATGATTCCGGCACCATGGGATTCGCTTGTTGGAGTGAGTTTGATCACCCTGTTGGTACTTTATTAAAAATTGAAAATGCTGCGATACGTCGTTTTAGGGAAACACCTGAATTGAATATCGGAGAGCGAACCAAAGTAGAAGTATTTCATGATGGTAATTTCGCTTCTCTTGATGAGTTAGAAACATCATCTGTAGCCCAAATTGAAGATTTCCGTGATGGAGCTGTTGATGTCAATACAGTAATTCAACTTACATCTTGGGATGAGCGCAGGTTCACAAATCAATCTGGTGAAGAAAAGTCGGTATGGGGTGGTGACGTAGTTGACCCAACAGGTTCTTGCCGTCTAACTGCATGGACAGAACTACCGATTGATGTGAAATCATTACCTATTGCGATTAAATTGAAAAATGCCAGAATTCGAAGTTGGCAGGGTTCTCCAGACTTAGTTGTAGATCGTCCTGATCAAGTTGAAATTCTCAAGAAAATCCCATGGGATACAATTGACCCTTCCGAGCACACAATTGAAGTTACATTTTCAGAGTTAATGAGCGGTGGTTCGCGAAAGGGAGTCACTAGTGAAGCAACAGTAGTTGCAGTCCAGACAGGTTCAGGCATAATTCATCGATGTCCAGAATGCAAGAAGGCCATGCGTGATGGTGCTTGTAGAGACCACGGGGCACAAGCAGGTGTTGAAGACTTACGACTTCGCCTTGTTCTCGATGATGGAATACACAATGGGGCCCTAATCATTGCTCGTGAAGCCGCTGAAAAATTTCTCGGCCAATCAATGGATGATGTATCAGAGTCCTTCAAAATAGATGGTGGTGAAACATTTCACAATGAGTTACGTGCTAAATTAATTGGACGTCGTTATCGATTCAATGGGCGAGCAATGATTGATAATCAAGGTGCTTTAATTATGGCAGATACATTTGAAGAATCAGACCAGGATGTGACCGAATTGGCGCAGAATGTCAGGGAAACTTGGGGGGTATTTGTTTGACTGAACCACGCCGTAATCGAAGGCAATCAGCCATTAGATTATTTGCTCAAGAATACAATGAATCAAGTTTGCCTGATGGCGGTCAAGGGGAATTTGACCCTAGATTCATTGTTACAAAATTGGGAGCCCGGGTCAACCGTATGATGGCTGCTGGAGTAATTGAACGCTTAGAACGTCGGGATACAGAAAGGGGGCCAATGTTTTCTGGACGTATACGGGATCCAACTGGTATGCACAGTTGGAGTGTGGGTTCATTCAAACCAGAGTTACATACTGATTTGGAAGAATTATTGGCAAGATTCGAAGGAGGAGATAGATTCCTAATGGCTTGTATTGGTAAATCAAGTCATTTTGCTAGAGAAGACGGAGGTATATTCTGTCGAATGCAGATGGAAGAATTTGCTATTATCGATCGAGATACTTATGCACATTGGTTGGTTGAAACATCACACCACACCATGCGGCGTATCGATGCACAGAGTAAAGCACAATCAGCCGATGGTAGTTCGGCAGCAGAATTACGTAATGCTGGAGTTCCTAATGACCTTGTCGAAGGTTTAGAACTTGCTCTAGATCACTACGGAGAATGGGATCCAGAGGGTTACAAAGTGGGCGTTCTCCAGGCCCTTAGTGCCGCAGAGGGAAGGATGGTATCATTTGAAGAGCATGAAGCAATGGATTCTTCTTCTGAACAAGAGAAAATCGTCGATGAAAAACCTGCAACACCCACAGTCGATGCTGAACCAAGTAATACTGCCGATATAGAATCAATTGTCCTTGAAATAATCAAAGGAAATACAAATGAGCGCGGAATAGATCACGACTCAATAGTAAAGCAATGTGCTCTCAAAGGCATCACTGATGAATCTAGCATAGAAGATGCAATTGATTGCCTTCGAGATGACAAATGTGAGATTATGGAGCCTAATTTTGGTTGGTTCTTGCCAATTTAGAGTAGACTAATTGGATGTCGTTGACCCGCTACCTTGAAGGTCATTCTTCTAGCATGGGGTATTGAGGCGCCCACATGGCTCAGGCTGGAACAGTTTTCATTCGCGGTTTTGAGGGGGACTGGTTACAGTTTGTGGACTGCAAAATAACTGTTGATATTCGCCGTCGAATTACTCGCGAAGTGAAGCGCGGAGGTGAAGGAGATGATTTACAAGACGAGGGTGCTGAATCAGCAGTTTACACTCTTGAAGGCAACATCGGCGTTTCAGGTTATCGAGAAGTACTAGCAATTTTTCGCTCTGGTGAAGTTTGGTTGTTAGATCCTTTCACTCAAGACGAAATTAAAGTTGCATTCCAAAGCTTGCATTATGAAGGCGACAATGGTACTTATTCCTTTGAGTTAATTGAGGATGTGATTTAATGGCCTCTGAGCGTGAGGAATCTTCAGATCTCCTTTACGCTATGAGGGCAATTATGGTTATGATGAATTCGGGCATTGGTCTTGAAGCAGCCCTTCAGATGATTGGAAGAGGTGGATATGGTGTCATATCAAAGGATTTCCAAGGTATTCTTGAAAATTTGCAGCGGGGAGCCAGACTGGAAGACGAATTTGGAAGACTCTCAACCTCTGTAAAGAGCAAGGCATACAAGCGACTTTTGGGTACGTTGAGATCGAATGTATCGAGTGACACAGACCTCGTGCGTGCATTGCAGCAACAAGCAGATCGAGAGGAGGAAGAGCGTAATGAGAAACTTAAGGGCTACATCGAGACTGTAAGTGGATTACCTACGATGTTACTGACTTTGGGCATTCTGTCACCAATTATCTTCGGGATTCCAGCAATGTTGCCAATTATTGCGCCCGACATTTTGAATAGTGGCCTAGCTGGAATGGGCTCTATTGCTCAGGCAGCGGCATGTTTTGGTCCGGCTTTATTTTTCACAACTATCTTGATCGGCCTAGTTGGCTATCGCGCACATTCTAAAGACCCGGGGGTAATTTAATTTGGATTTTCTCTGGCAAATTTACGATTTAGCATCAAATAGTTTATTCTTGGTTTTGATGCTACCACTCGCCTTACCCTGTGCTGCTGGAGCGATTCCAGGACTAATTGATCGTTTAAGGCGCAGAAATTTGGAGCAAGCATTACCTGAAGTTTTGGAATCAATATCATCCAGTATTGGGGCAGGTCTTGGCTTACAACAGGCATTAACTGACATATCTCAGAAAAGAGATGATGAAACCGGAAAATTGCTCAAAAAGGCAATTCAACGCTCTCACGCCACTACTTTTGATGCTGCTCTAGTTGAATATGCATTGAATAGTAGGAGTACATTGATTCAACGAGTCATTAACCTCCTGACTACGGCGATTGAACAAGATGCACCCTTACAAGAAGTTACCAACTCGATGTCAATAGAATATGATCGCTTGAATAAATTGATTAATCTACGAGAAAAAGAAATGATGGGGCAATCAAGCCTTTTGTTAATGCTCATGTGTCTTCTCCTACCCGGAATAATGGGTGCGATGTTTGCCTTATTCGGTTTAGCATCAATTGGGTCCTATTGGGGCCATATTCACGGCGTGATGTTGCCATATTTGATGGCATCAGCCGCCCTCACAGTCGTCATCTCTGGTCGTATGTTGGGTAGAACCAAGCAAGCATTGTGGTGGATTCCATTTTGGTCAGTCTTATCTGCTATGCTTTATCTTGGTCTATTCGAAGGAATTCAGGGTTCGATGATGTAAGGTGATTGAAAATGGCAGATGATGTGTTAACTCGATATGGTGTTGTTGAAATTTACATGGAACCCGGGCACCCTAGTCCAATGTACCATTATGGGGGGCATGTAGAACAGAACCCATATGGGGCCCTTGCGGCCTTATTTGCTGACGATCAGTTGGAGGAAGTGATGTACAACGGCGGCGCCCAGTGCGTGAAAATCGCTCATCGCGACCATGGTATTTGTCGAACAAATATTTGGGTGGATGATCAAGAAGGAATTGAGATCGCCAAAAATATTGCTGCTTTGACTAATGTGCCGCTGGGTGACGGACCAGGTTTAGTCCCGATATTTGATGGACGCCTTCCCGATGGTTCTCGAGTTAATGGCACACTCCCACCAATTTCACCAGATGGACCTACACTGACAGTCAGGAAATTCAGGGAAGATCCGATTACTATCATTGATTTGGTGAGATGGGGCACAATTAACAGTCGACTTGCAGCAATGATGTGGGTTTGGGTAGAAGGACTTGATGCACGACCTGCCAACTTTGTTATTGCAGGTGGTACAGGTTCTGGAAAAACGACCACTTTGAACTGCCTTGGCATGTTCATACCTTGGGACAAACGCCTTTTGACTGTTGAAGATACAGCTGAACTGCAGGTTTATCACGACCATTGGTTGCGTATGGAAACAAGGCAAGAACGTCCCGATGGTACACTAGAAGTCACGATGGATGATTGTTTGAAATCCAGTCTACGTATGCGTCCAGACCGAATTATAGTTGGTGAAGTGCGTGGCCCTGAAGCATCAACACTCTTGACTGCAATGAACACCGGTCACGACGGGTCATGTGGAAGTCTGCATTCTAATACTGCTGCAGAAACAGTCACTAGATTGTGTAGTGCACCAATGAATGTCCCACCGATTATGTTGACAGGACTTGATCTCATTATCATGCAGAGCCGAGTTCACCATGGTGGGCAAACTGCACGACGAATTACTGAGGTAGCCGAAATATCAGGAATGGAAGGGGACAAACCGCGATTGAATCCCATATGGAAATATGATGCATCGAAGGATATGATTGTTGAAACAGGTGTGCCAAGCAAATTCCGAGAAACACTTTGTGACGTAGCAGGTATAAGACCTGCTGATTACGAAGCCGCTATACAAGTTAGAGAACAAATCATCCTTGATTTATTGAACAAGGGAGTTCGTGGTATTGAGCAGGTAACAAAGGTGTTTCAATCATACTACTCTTCAAATCGAAGAAGTTGATTATTCGCTGGCTTCAGCGTCAAAACCTTTGGATAATCGCCCTAGTAATTCATCAGCCTTGTCAAGTTTTGTTTTAACCCTACTCACTGTTGAAATTTCATTGGCTTGTTCGGCTACAGAAGCAGGAACTCCATGTGCTACTGAATCTGCAGTGGGTGCTGGCCTCCCCATGTCTTCTAAGAGACCACGAAGTGAATCAACAACATCCGAAACTTTGTCTGGATCAAGCGAGAGTGCTGAAGGAAGCCCAGGGATGTCTTCGCTACCAATGTATCCCATCGCGGCGGCTAGAACACCCGCTGAAGAAATTGCTCTGGGACGAACTTCGGGGTGACCCACATCCCATCCACGCCTCTCAAGGAAGCGAATAAGCAGTGCATGTTCAACTGGGCCAAATTGCCCATCTGACCTTCTGACAAGTGTTTCGACAATGCGTTCAAATGCTTCAATTTGCTCCTCAAATCGTTGTAAAGTCCGCATCGCATCCGCTGAAACATCTTGTGTTCCACGATATAGTACTTCCATTGCTCGATGACGACGTGCAGTCACAGGGTCCATTTCATCTTCGGATGCTCTTAGGCTAATTTGCAAATCAAATAGGCCATGGACACGACCGCTAATCCCTGGCAATTCCATGTCAAGACCTTCTTCCGCAGCCATGGCTTCAAATCGAACTCGTGCGAGGGCAATGTCTGATTCCTCTGAGTCAAGAATATCCTCTAAGGAATCTAGCAACTTTGCCCGGCACTCTTCGAGGCGACGCAATGCTTTCCGTTCTCTCCAAGAACCAGGGACTTGTCCACTTGCACTTGTTTCTTGATCACGTCTTCCTGCCATTGCTGTCAGTTCAGATAGAATGCGTTCGCGTACTGCTGCATGTGTGACACGAAATCCTTGTGCACCCAAATCTTCAATGAATGCAGTAACATCATTTGCATCGTGTTCACGTCCAATGAGGAGAAACTCTCGGATGTGACAGTGTAATTCTGCCATTCTAGAATCAAGTTCGATAAGTGCGGCTCCAGTGCCTTCGTCAATTGTAGATTTACCGAGTGGTAGAACATTTGCGGTTTCAGGTTCAACGATACCTTCTACTTCTTCAGGAGGTTCTTCTTCTGCTTCTGCAAGAACGTCATTCAATGCATCTACATCGACAGAATCAATTGATTCTTGAATCATTGCTGCAAGTTCCGCAGCTTCATTTTCAGGTGGTGTAACAACCTCTTGGATTGAGACCTCAATCACCTCAGGGGTCTCATCAGGTGGAGGTGAAGGTGCCATTTGTTGGAATTTTTTTGGTGATTTTTTCCCACGTTTGAGACTTTTCTTTACTTTGCCCCATCCCCCATCATGAAGTGCAAGAACGCCGGCTACTCTGGAGAATAATTGTTGCTTACTTCCCGAACGCTGTAGTTCTAATGCCTTGCACAATTCATGCAATTCATCTCTGGTCGCTTCTGAAATTGTTTCGGGATTCAATTTTTTGGGATCGTGATTCAAATGTAGCCATAAACGCTGCCGTTTCAACTTAATTGAGCCCGAGCGTTTAATTCCGAAGTACCCAAGTAATTCACCCAAGTCATTGTTTGGGATTTCTTGCAGAGATTCCCAGGATAAATCAACATCAGATAAAACTAATTTTTCTATGAGACGAGCGCGCAACTGCTCTACATTTCCTGCTTTGGAAATTTCATTTGATATTGCTATTTCTCGAAGTTCATCGAGTTTTGCGGAATAGAACCCGAATAGCATATCCTCGTCGACATTCATGTGCGCTCATGTCCCTTGCGCATTGGCGCGACTGTATATGTTACGCTTCTACAACGGCCCTAAGGGCCGTCTTCGGACCTTGTGTGAATTTGCGGACTAGATGTCAAAGAATGGTGGGCGATATGGCCCCAACCGGGGGTCTTCCAAGTTCTCAGCAGTTGTTGCATTAAGCATAGTTTCCCAATCATTTGCCATGAAACGGATAGAAATCTCGGCTTGGTCCTTTTTGATTAGTCTCTCAAGTAGCAAAGTTCGAGTCCCAGTTTTGTCCATAGTTTCGATTAAGATTTCAATTAATGATTCATATTTCACAGGTTGTTCGTTAATTTTTGGAATTTGAATTTCCCCTTCCGCATCAAGGAGTGACGTGGATCTCATCAAATCCTTTTCTGATTCAGCTTGTTTGAGTAATGAACCAATTTGGCGATATCTAACGATTAATCCAATACGATCATGTATTTCTTTCCCTATTGAATTCAACAAAATCCGTTCATATTCCCAGGCGATTTTTGCTTCCTCGTCACCAATTAAATCAGCAATATAGGAAGGGAAACCATTTCGTGAAACTAGTAGAGTCAATCCTTGCAATGGTGAAGGTAGAAATCTTACAGTTTCCCCTTCCCTTGGATCCACCATTAGTTTGTGTCTTCGTGTATCAATTTTTGTTTCATCAAACAAGTGCCTTCTAAGTGTATAGCCGTTGATGGTCCCTGATGACCTCAAATCCTCTAGCCAAGTTGCCATTTCCAATCCTTCTTCTTCAGATGGAATTGGCATCCCAACAGTATCTGCGAAGGCTACAGGGGACATTACCCTGTAGTCTGCTCTATAGCGTCTCAATTGTCGCCTCTTGAGTTTATTTGGAGACAAAATTATTGATTTATATGGGATGTGAGAAGGCCGATCAGATGCGACTAGAATGTGACTTTCTTCACGTCTTGGAAGAGATGTAGCTACAGGCATCTCCTTTCTTTCTTCAGAGTTATGATTATACCATTTTATGGCTTCAATTGCGACAAGGTCGCACTCGTGTTCGGATAGAGATTTTTCGGCATCGCCAATTGAATTAGAATATGTGATTTCAATTTCAAATCCTTCCAACCGATTAGATTCTAACCACTTTTCCACATGAGGGCGAGTGGGTGCATCTTTAGTTTGAACTACGAGAAGACGAATTTTTTCGGGTCCTGCTTCCGCTTCCGTCATAATCTCGCCTCAGGGCGAACACGCATCGTGTCCGGCTCGTGGCGGCAGCCACCTGTTGATATATCCACCCCTCTTCGAAGGCATCATGGAAGGGTCTGACGTGACTACGTCTCTTCTCCTAGAACGGAGAATGGCAGTTGAAGATGCCCTTAATTCATTGGTTGATAAATCATTGAAAGGACCTACCAGTGCGGCGTTTGAATTGATTCAAGAAGTCCTTTTATCAGGAGGGAAACGGATTCGTCCAGTTCTAACTTTACTTGCTTACGAATTGGCTGGAGGCCAAGACCTTAGTGAAGTCATGGATTTTGCGATTGCGACAGAACTTATCCACACTGCAACTTTGATTCACGATGATGTCTATGATGGTGCTAAGTTCCGTCGTGGTGTTCAAACAATTCATGAGAAGCATGGTTTGGATCGAGCAATTATAGGTGGCGATTTCCTTTTCGTTCTTGGTTTTGGTTTCGGTGGCCGATATGATGAAACTATTGTTAGGGTTATGACTGAAACATGTACTTTGATTGCGGCTGGCGAAATTAAGCAACTCCAACATATTGGTGATCTTTCAACGTCTCCAGAAGATTACTATGAAATCATTAGAGGGAAAACAGCAGGCCCATTTTCTTCTGCATGCGAATGTGCGGCTCGAATTGCGGGTGCGAGTATGGACCAAGTTATTGCCATGCGTGATTTTGGAATGGAACTCGGTATTGCTTTCCAGTTGGTTGATGACTTACTTGATTTGACGGGAGATGAAAGAATGGGTAAGCCAAGAGGAACTGATGTCCATGAGGGTAAAATGACTCTCCCGTTGATTCATTCTTTGACATTGTTGCATGGAGATGGCCGCCGTCAACTTGCAGAAGTTTTGGAGAATTTCCGCGAGGATCGTTGGGATGAATTGGAGTCATTGATTGAACAATCTAACTCGTTCAATTATTGCCGTTTGTTGATTCAAAATCACCTCGAAAGAGCTTTAGAGCATTTATCTATCTTTGAAGAGAATGAAATTAGAGATGTGCTTGGTGACATCACTCGGCAGGTGATGATGCGTAATGACTGACTCATTCCATCACGATGTCATTGTCATAGGCGGCGGCCCAGCAGGAAGTACAGTTGCTCGGTATGCTGCGGCTGGAGGGGCAGATGTATTGGTTATAGATGGGAGGGATCCAATTGGAACGCCATTGCAGTGCGGCGAATTAGTACCTAGCAATGATGAGATGCGCCGCCTTTGTCCAGATGTCCCAGACATGGATGATTTATTCAAAACGCCTCAGTCTGCAGTCTCAAGAATTTCAACAGAAATGCACCTAGTTCCCCCTTCCGGAAACCCTCTTAAATTTCCTTTTGAGGGTTATGTACTCAATCGAGTTGCTCATGATGAAGCGTTAGTGGAACTGGCTAAAGAAAACGGAGCAAAGTATCTGGTTGATTCCCATGTATCGCGAGTTGAAGGGGAAACGGTATATCTTCGAAACGGCTCATCTTACACTGCTAAAATAATCGTAGGTGCAGGAGGTCACAACGATCCGCTTCGGCGCGATTTTTGGGATGAGTCCTCGACAAAAATACCAGTCAAATTCGTCTTGATGGACGGTGAATTTGGTGATGCAGTTGAACTCCATTTTGGTTCTATGGCACCAGGTGGTTATGCCTGGATGTTTCCTAAATCGAGTGGGGCGAATATTGGACTTGGTATTCAACGCAGTTTCGCTAAAGGTCGCAGTCTCAATAAATATGCAGAGGATTTTATTTCTAAGTATGAAGGTGAAGTATCATTTCGTGGAGCCGGATCACTACCGATGTCAGGCTCAATTCGTACATTTGTCAAAGGTAATTACCTGTTAGTTGGAGATTCTGCTGGGATGGTATTGCCATCTAATGGTGCAGGCATCACTATAGCAATGATAGGTGGACGAATTGCTGGTCAAGTTATTTCGGAAAATCTTCAAAACGGAACAGCATTGGATGAATATGAAAAACGTTGGAAAAAGCAGATGGGTAAGGTTATGCGAAATTCAAAGCGAGCGTTTAGATTTGGAAGTCTCATGTTTAGATTGCCTAATTGGATGTTGAATGCGCTGTTCAATCGCCTCACTAAGGGCATTATTTGGCGTGCAGTGACCTGTAGGCGAATGTTTTGGATAATTTGAATTCATGCGACTGTTTTCATACTTTGACCTTTTGGCCTCCTTGTGGATTGGGCACACTACTCACTTGCGCTAATCGCAGGATTCGCTCTGACACGTTTGGCCACAGAGAAGCTGAAGGTCCGTCTCAAGGGCGGTGGGTTCTGGGTGCACCATTGGATTCTTGCAGCGGTTGCGATGGTTGGGATCTACTTTACTGGCATCGAACACCCTGCCGTTTGGGGTGGATTAACTGGTGTCGCCCTTGAAGGCCTACGAAGGAAAAATTGGGGCCTAAAGCACAAAAAATGAAAGGTTCCTCCTACGGAGGAAACATTATGGCTGCAAAGTTATCACTTGGGCCATGACCTCAACGACCGTCAACCGAACCTTGCCGCTGGCCACCATATTGGTTGCGCTCACCATGTTCCTCGGTAGCGTGCCTAGCGTGGATATAGCAGCGCTAGCTTCTTACTCAGATACCGAAAAGGTTCAGACTGAAACATTTTACTTTGATGAAACGATTTACCATGAATCTGAGAACGAATTATTTGCATCACACAGGACATTGTTCACGACTCCGAGTATACCTGGAAATGCTCCCTGGTATAATGCAGATGAGGCGACTTGCCTCGTAATCAAAGGATATGCACCGGTTTGGGATTGCAGAGATTTGGATGGTAGCCCTGGAGGTGCGCAAGGGCATTATCTTGAACACGATAAATACTCTTTCAATGTCGCAATGGTTTACCAATATAAAATCGAATATTCTGGTTCGGTTGAAATAGAGAC
>Ga0066836_10000415_pt1 | contig 20250 bp, 17 predicted proteins | sample ETNtaG_18_FD_71568 | JGI IMG/M metagenome (GOLD analysis project Ga0066836, IMG submission 71568) | Marine microbial and viral communities from oxygen minimum zone, Eastern Pacific Ocean - ETNP201302SV91 | ecosystem: Environmental > Aquatic > Marine > Oceanic | place: Pacific Ocean: Eastern... | reverse complement strand
CCGTACCAGCAGTAACATCAAAAGCCCCATCCGATTTACCTGCCAAATCCTGGCCAGACTGCAACACATGAAACAAGTCGTTGCTAATCCGTGCCGCCGTGCCGCTTCCCGCTAAGTCGGAAAGCCGACTCAACTCACTTGAGGGATCATAGTCACTCATGATTTTATTTATGATCGCAACTCTAGCAAAGGCACTCTCGCTCGCCTTCTTCGCCAATGAGCTGTCTTCTGAATATATAACAACACGAAATGCCATACCCATTAAAGGCCTGGAAAATTCATGCCTTTCTTGAGCAATCGCATGAAGAATCATGCAATAGAACAAGACTAATAAAAAACACCTATATAAATTCATACTCATCTCTCCCTTATGCGACGCTTTGCTTCAAAAAAATCATCAGGTGAATTTATATTAAACAACTGATATTCAAATCGTTTTGACGGAACCCAGGACCTTGCAGACAATTTTATAGCTAAACGCTGCAATGAAAACTCACCATTATTAATCTGCTCTTGAACTTTCTTCAAATCCTCACAGTAAATCAAAAACGGAAAACCCATACCTTTAGAGTGACTTGAAAATATCGCCGTTTCAACTTGCATTGCTATCTTAAAAAAATCACACAACAAGTCGCCTGACAGAAAAGGCATATCGCAACCTAAAAACATAACACAATTACGCTCAGTCTTTTGGAGCGCTGTAACCACTCCGCCAATAGGCCCAAGGTTCGGTAATAAATCATCAACCACAACTTTCGGTTCAAATCCAGCCGCCAATAACGCCTCTTTTACATGAACCAATAAGGTGCGCCCATCCAAAGTAAGTGAACATTTATCCTTACCCATTCTAGAGCTCTTCCCGCCTGCTAAAATTACAGCTTCGCAAATATCTTTGCCTCGGCCAGAACTAATCTTAGCTTCCGGATAAAAGCTATTATCATCCAAATCCCCCATCATGGCTTCATTTCCGCTTTCAACCGAAAGAATCTTCCGCTTCTCTTTCCAATTTTTTCATACCACTCACCCTCATACTTCCCCGGCAACACAACTGCCATAGTGTCCCAGGGGCCGTCTACGTTTTCAGAAACTTGAACACGATATTCGAACTTATCCCAAGTTGGCCAACTGAAACGCAAGCGATTATCAGAAAGCAGATTCAGCCGAATACTCAAACTACGATCAAATTTGACTGGATTTGAATGCACAGCCTGCTCAAATCCATTAGAAACCCCATCACGATCCGGATCACCAAGTGCTATCTCATCAAAAGAATCAAAGTTAGCCATCTCCCATTCATCGGATAGCCCATCATTATCAATATCAATTATTTCCGTTCCACGAATAGTCAATTCGACTTGACTTAATACACCTTTAAACGATTTGGCCAAATCCGATATATCAACCATCCAATTACCTTTAGAAGGTTCATAGAAAAATTGATTTGTCCAAAAGGTCCAATCTGAACGCCACGAACTGCCATCTGGAACATTTGCCTGCAACACACTTCGCGTGCCTGAAGGCGACTTAACAGTCAAACGAATATCACCTCGAACTGGATGCTCCATTTCAATCCTAACGCCTACCTGTTCACATATCATTGAATCAGGTACATTGATTACTGTAGAAGCCTGATTCAAATTCAGTTTCACTCTTAATGGATCAATATTCGCACTAACCATCATATTATTAATTTCTTCACCATCATTTTGAGATAAAAAAACTGCAGGAATGGATGTAGACTTTAAATCCCCCATAATAAATCGATCATCAGCTCCTTTATTATTATATACCACAGCAAAAACTGCACCTGCATCCGCTGCATATTCCACCTTCTTTGAAAAATATGAACCGCCTCGCAGAATGAAGGCAGCCTTACCAGTGAGATCGCCATTAATTGGCTTGAGAGCCTTACCGATATCTACAAGCGGAACTAAATTGGTATCTTCATCTGGAACCAAGCCATTTCCAGGGCTAGCATTAAAGATCGTTTTTTTATCATTAAACATGACTTCAACTAATAAACCATCATCTGGAATACTTTTTATAGAAGCCTGTTTGTAAGAGTTCACAACCAAGCGCCCCTTGCTTAGCCAGCGCCCAGCTAAACGAACAGCTGCGCCTGCGTCAGGCACTCCAAATCCAGTGTTTATGCTAAACTCGTATCCCGCCGCATTTGAATTAAGAAATGGATCAAAAAGGTCATAATGACGTGACGAGTTAATAAGTACTTGCTGAACATCTCGATAAGTCAGACTAGGATTAGCCTCTAGAATCAATGCAACCAAACCTGCAATCTGTGGTGCAGAAAATGAATTCCCACCTCGCTCAATCGGAAAATAACTACCAACCTCTAGGTAATCCGGATTTATTTTATCATTCCAACCTAGTTTTCCCATGCGATCCGTTGAGTAGATTGGATGTTCTTCTGAATCCTCGCCTACAAGCCCAGAACAAAGTACACAGGCCCCAGCATTACTAAACCCTGCAACCCGACCATCATGACCGACCGCGCCAACAGTCACGACACGAGGATCGTTTGAATATCCATCATCATTAGCACTCCAATCACTACTACGTTCATTCCCTGCCACCCTGATCATTAACACCCCTTTACCGTTTCTTCCATTTTTAATGGCACTTTCAATTGCCTTCAACTGAATCTCAGGAACAGCCAATTGCTCAATTGTACTCGAACCCCAACTATGATTTTGGATATGTATATCATTATTTCGAAAACGAAACATATTGGCTATTTCCAACTCGTTTCCAAAATTATCGTCTATATCCCACACTACATGACTCGCAAATTTAGCTCCAGGTGATACTCCAGAAATACCTTTTTCATTGTTCCACTTTGCAACAGCGAGCCCCAAGACAAGAGTCCCATGGGACTGCAGTTTATTACCGTGCTCACCCTTAGCCTGCATAGTAGTAAAATTGTAATGAAGTTCCTCGACTCCTTGGTCAAGAAACTCAGTGTGCGCCAAATCCACCCCATCGTCTACAAGCCCAATTACAACTCCTTTACCAGTAGCCAAAGCCCAGGCCTCTCGCATATTAAATTCAGCACCAATAATAGACCCTGTCCTAGTATCCCGATTTTCAAGAGTCCACTGGAGCGGATATAATGGATCGTTTGGATACTGAGCCAAATGCGACTTTTTGCTCATTGGACGACGACGAATAGGATGACTTAATTGCACGCTATCACGACTAGCGATTTTATGAGCGGATATCATTGCATCTCCAACCGAACGAGCGCGAAGGATGAATAAGTTTGGAGCAAATTCCTGAACCAGCTTAAGATCGATGCCTCTTATCACTTGATCTAGCAAAGATTCTTTATCCAGACGCAGGATGACCAGTTCACCAAACTCCACATATACACCTGGCCTATCACGCTCACGGGCTGGCAACCATTGCGTCTCTGATAAAGGACTAACTAAAGGTTCAATCCTATAAACAACCGGCAAAGGCGTCTTGAACGTGAATGTAGATCGATTTAAGCCTACAGCATCCCTCGATCCCACCAAGAGGAATAACAAAGGAATCAAACTTCTTAAAATGGCACGTATAAACTCGTGCATGCAAAAACTATAACAAAGGCTAAGGAACAATCCCACACCAAGCTTGGTTTGCGTAAAACTAACAGGCACACTTGCCTCATGACGACAGAAAATGAATTACTACAGGCGCTACTGGCTTTCGAGTCAGCTGTAACCGGGATTAGAAAAGATCCCAAGCCGGACTTGATGGCGCATTTCATCAACATCGACAAATTAGTATCACAACTACCTAAAAATACTGACAAAGAGCTTCTCCATTACCTTCATAAAAAAAGCTATGAAAAAGCTCGCCTATTTCTGGAGGGGCATAACGATGAAATTCAAAAAGGCAGCTGCCTTCGTTAACAATCAATATGCTTGAAGACACTATCGCCGCAATCGCCACGCCATTAGGCGAAGGTGGCATCGCTATAATAAGAATATCTGGCAAAAACGCTGTAACTGTCGGGGATAGCATTTTCCAGACGCGATCCGGAGCTATAAATCATCTTGCTAACGCTAAATCACATACAATTCATTATGGTTATATTTACTTAAACAAAAAGCGACTTGATGAGGTAATGGTATCAGTCATGCGAGGACCAGCTACTTTCACTAGAGAAGATATAATTGAAATTAATTGTCACGGCGGCATACAAGCAACTAAAACCGTATTAGATGCGGCACTAAAAGCTGGAGCTCGCCTTGCTGCCCCAGGAGAATTCACTAAACGCGCTTTTCTTCACGGCCGAATAGATCTCACACAAGCAGAAGCAGTATCAGATCTTATAAACGCTCGTACCAACCTAGCCTTAAGTGCAGCCAATGAACAACTGGATGGCAAGCTATCACAGAGGATTAATAAGCTTCGCGACGACACAATGCACGTACTCGCGCATGTCGAGGCACATATTGATTTCCCCGATGAAGACATCGAACCAGACACGATGGATGGATTAATTCAGCGCCTTGAAAAAGCTAAATCACTCATCGACCAACTACTGGCAACAGCTAACGATGGCCAACTAATTCGACGTGGTATTCGAGTGGCAATTATCGGAAAGCCTAATGCCGGGAAATCAAGCCTCTTAAATCAACTACTTGGCCACGACCGAGCTATCGTCTCAAATATTGCGGGCACAACACGTGACACTATCTCTGAAGAAGCACAAATTAGGGGCATACTAGTTGTTTTTGTCGACACTGCAGGATTACAGGAAACCGATGACCAGATCGAAAAAGAAGGGGTTAAGCGGAGTCGCGACTCACTTAACCAAGCAGACCTTGTCCTTTACGTACTCGATGCATCCGAACCATTGACAGCAGATTCAGAATCAAGCTTGGCTGATTTGAGCAGCCGCAAACACATTGTCGTCCTAAATAAAAGCGACCTCCCTGCAGTGCTTAACCCAACAAAAATACAAGACTGTAAAACTGTATCGGTTAGCTCAATTAATGGAGAAGGGATAGAATCTTTAAAAGACGCCATCCAAGCATCAGTCTGGGACGGAGAAATAACCTCAGAGATGCTCGAAGTAATGGTAAATTCTCGGCATCAGGAAGCACTTAATAGAGCCAAAACCTCATTGGAGACATCTATCGATCAACTCCGATCCGGCGCGGAACTAGACCTTGTTTCCGTCGACTTAAGGATATCCACAAATGCGATCGGGGAAATCGTCGGCAAGACAACAACGGAAAATTTACTCGATTCGATATTCAGCACCTTTTGTATTGGCAAATAACACTTGGCAAAATTCTTGAAGTGAACACTTTTGACGCGTAATTTCCCCGCGCATTAACTGAGCTATAATAATTGACTTAGGAGCGAAAATGAAATTCACCAGCGCATTTATTATATTATTCCTACCATGGCTGGTACTTTCCGGAAAGTACGACCCCATGCATATCGGAATGGGGATACTATGCTCAGCATTAGTGGCGTCGTGGTGTAAGGACTTATTATTCCCGAATGAGAATATTTCGTTCAAAAAATTCAGCATACGACTAATACGCTTTATCCCCTATATGTGCTGGCTTTTTTGGCAAATTATTCTTTCAAATATTCATGTTCTGAAGGTTGCACTCTCTCCGAAGATGGATGATCTAATTTCTCCGAAAATGGTTCAGTTTAAAACAGATGTAACAGAGGAAATCTCTATATTTGTTTTAGCAAACTCTATCACCCTCACTCCAGGAACAGTTACGGTGCGCGTGGAAGGGAAAAGATTTCTTGTACATGCCCTCACAGAAAAAGCAGCCTCAGGACTTCCTGGTGAATCCGATGAAATGGAGCGGCGAATAATTAACGTTTTTGAAAAGGAAAATTGAATTCGTTCATTACCATAGCAGGCGTCACACTGATTGGTCTAATGCTACTTGTACTAATACGAGTCATTAAAGGACCAACGGTAATTGATCGGTTAGTCGCAGTAAATGTAATCGGCACTAAATCAATTGTACTGCTCTTATTTTCCGGCATCCTTTTCGGACAACTAGATATGTTCGTTGACATTGCACTGGGTTACGGGTTGCTCAACTTTATCGTCTCCATCGCCGCCTCCCGCTACTATCAACACCGAAAATCTCTTGAACAGAAAGGAAAGACTTCCTAATGGAATATATCGCTTACTTCTTCATTGTTGTGGGATTAATTTTCTTTTTAGGAACGTCTATCGGGCTACTCAGATTTCCTGATTTCTACACGCGCATGCACGCCGCCGGCAAAGGCGACACACTTTCAACCGTACTAATATTAGTTGGCTGCATTTTTGCCGTCGGCAACCAAGGAGACTTAAACTGGATTTTAGCTCTTAAAATCCTTCTTATCATTAACTTTGTTTTCATCGGCAGCCCAACAGCAACGCATGCAATGATGGATGTCGGAGAACGCGCCGGAGCTAAACCCTGGAACAAGAAAGGAGAGAATAAATAATGGCAGATTTGCCTATTTGGCATTACGACACACTATTTCTGACCTTGGCACTCCTATTCGGCATTACTGCATTAGCAATGCAAAACTTGATGGGCGCCGCCATAGTATTCGGAGCTTATAGTTTTCTTATGTGCCTAATATGGACCACCATGGGCGCTGTAGATGTCGCGTTTACTGAGGCTGCCGTTGGCGCCGGAGTAAGTACCGTTTTTATCTTTGCAACAATTTACAACACAGGTGTTTCAGCCACACCTAATTCACCCCGTATAGCCTTTAAAATCTTTGCAGGATTAATTGCATTCGGAACTGGAGCTTTTTTACTCAGTGCCCTACCCGATTTTCCCGACTGGGGTGACCCTAAGTCCCCAGTGAACTCCACAATTGCGCCTTACTATATAGCGAACAGTATTACTGACGCACACGTCCCAAATATTGTAACTACGGTACTCGCAGATTATCGGGGTTTTGACACTCTACTTGAAACAACCGTAGTCTTCATTGCTTGCATTGCAATTTATTCAATACTCCGTATTGATAACGCCAAATCAAAAGTAACAGAACCAGATATCATTACCTCGCCACCAGCATACGACCCAACCGACAGTCTAATCATCCGGCAAGCCAGTCGAATCATGGTACCATTTATGCAACTGTTTGCATTATACGTAATTGCACACGGGCACTATAGCCCTGGTGGAGGGTTTCAAGGTGGCGTAATTCTCGGCGCAAGCATCATTCTACTATCCATCTCTTTTGATCTTAAACATGTTCTGCAGCAATGGACGGAAAAGAAGATAATGATTCTAACCGCTTTAGGCGTACTAATTTATGCGATGGTCGGCTTAGCGTGCATACTCATGGACGGAGTTTACTTGGATTATGCAGCACTTGACTCTGTTCTTCCAGGAGATGAGGCATACGCAAGATCTCACGGTATTTTACTAGTCGAAATTGGAGTTGGAATAACGGTCATGTTTAGCATGATAGGCATTTACATTAACTTGGCCTCAAACGGCCGATTCGATCGAGGGTTATAATAATGGAAGACATCATACCAAAATTTAACTACATAGTTGTAGTAGTTCTCATGATGACAGGACTTTGGTCAATGTTGGCCCAAGGCAATCTAATCAAAAAATGCATAGGAATGGCCATTTTCCAAACCGGAATTATTTTATTTTTCATCTCTATCGGAGCTAAAAATGACGCTTTAATTCCAATTCTAACAGAAGGGGCTAACCACACTTTTGATAATCCCAATATCGACAAAGTGACTAATCCCCTTACTCAAATCCTTATGTTAACTGCAATTGTGGTCGGCGTCGCAACATTAGGAGTTGGATTAGCCTTGGCGCAGAAAGTTTATCAACAACATGACTCGTTCGATGAGGATGAAATCCTCAATAACCAAACCAAATGATCAAGCATCTGCCAATTTTTATTGTGTTGGCACCGCTTCTTGGAGCGGTATTTGCCGCGTTAACAAGTTGGTATCGACCTAAACTCTCTTTTCCGGTTGTACTTTCCGGATTATTCATTTCATTCCTATCTTCATTTTGCCTTATTTTTAAGCTATTAAATAGTGAATCAGGTATTATCCATTATCAACTTGGAGGCTGGGGTGATAAAGGTGAATACGGTATTGTAGGAATTCAAATTACTGTCGACTACCTGAACAGTCTCATCTTGACAGCAGTCACAATTATCTCCCTCCTAACCGCTATTTTTTCTAGCCAAAGCGTTAATCGCGAGCTCGCAGGACAACAACGATATTTTTTCGCACTGTTTTCCCTTTTAGTTACAGGACTACTTGGCATTACTATTACAGGTGATATTTTTAACCTGTATGTTTTTATGGAGATTGCCGCACTATCAAGCTACGCATTAATAGCATATGGAAAAGGCCGATCATACATGGCATCTTTCAACTACCTTATTATGGGCACAATGGGAGCCTGCTTGTACCTCCTTGGCGTGGGTTTTGTATTTGTAAAGACTGGCACACTTAATATCGAAAACCTTTCACTACTCATCCCACAAACACTACAGGCTTCACAGGCAGTATTTGTGGGTTTCGTACTGATCATAGTGGGAGCCTGGGCAAAAATGGCTTTTTTCCCAATGCACGGCTGGTTGCCAAATGCATACACTTATGCGCCAACCGCTAGTGGAGCATTACTTGCCCCCTTGGCTACAAAAGTTTCCGTTTATGCCATGATACGGATTATGATTACGGTCTATTCGATAGACTATGTTCTCAAATCACCCAATATACAAACCGCTGCATTACTTCTTTCAAGTATCTCAATTTTAGTTGGATCATTCTTTTCCTTAACTCAAACAAATTTACGAAAGATCGCCTGTTACTTTATCGTTTCGGAAATCGGCTATATGGTCGGGGGTGCCTGGCTTGCCAACGACCCAGGGCTTAAGGGCGCGGTATACCACATCATTGCTGATGCCGCTATGACTTCAGCACTTTTCATGGTCATCGGCTGTATTCTCTTTCGAACTGGGCAAGTGGAACTCAAAAAGCTAGACGGCCTTTTTTACAAGATGCCGATTACATTTATAGCTCTGGTCATTACCATGGCTGCATTAATAGGAGTACCTCCCACATGTGGATTTTTTAGCAAATTTTACCTCATCCAAGGAGCTGCTCAAGCAGGCACTTGGCATTTTGCTGGAGCCCTATTGATCTCCAGCTTGATCAAGGCAGTCATTCTATTTCGTATTATTGAAATCGGATATAACAAAGTACCCAACCCAGCGAAAGAGGGAAACAAAACCATCCCTCGTGATGAAGCCCCACTCAGCATGCTCATCCCAACATTAATTGTGACGCTTAGCCTGATTGCACTTGGAATATTTACCGACACCTTGATAACCGATTTCATAGCCAAAGCCCTACCAGAGATTCCCGCACCATAGAACATGGAAGAAGCACAATCCACCCCATTTTGGATCGTCCTCATCTCATCGATGGCGGCAGTTCTAATCTCGCTATGTAGACGTGCACCAAATATTCGAGAGGCAATCATCTTTTTGGCAGCAATAATAAAACTGGCTTTACTACTAATGCTAGCTCCAGGGGTATTAGATGGAAAACTTTATACTTTTACTCTTATTAACCTACTGCCAAACGTCGGCCTATCTTTCAAGGTCGATGGAGCAGGACTTTTATTCGCCTTTGTCTCAGTCACACTTTGGATACCTGTAACCATTTATTCAATCGGCCTACTTCGCCCAAAAAACGACCTTTCGCAAACTAGGTTTTATGCTTGTTTTTCCATCGCAATATCCTCTGCCGTCGGTGTCGCTTTTTCTGCCAATCTGCTGACGATGTTTATTTTTTATGAAATTCTATCTTTGTCAACTTATCCATTGGTTACCCATAATCAAGATGACGAAGCTATCAAAGGGGGACGTAAGTATCTCATCTATTTACTCACCACATCTGTCGGATTGGCTTTGCCTGCAATGATTATAGTTTACCAGCAAACTGGCAGTCTCGACTTTATGGGGGGCGGTGTTTTCAAAGACCAAACCAGCAACACCCTCTTAACGGTATTAGCAGTAATGTTCCTTTACGGTTTCGCCAAAGCCGGATTAATGCCATTTCACGCCTGGCTTCCAGGAGCGATGGTTGCCCCTGCCCCTGTAAGTTCACTTCTGCACGCAGTTGCCGTGGTTAAGGTTGGTGTCTTTTCTATCATTCGCGTCATGACCGGAATATTCGGAGTAGACAGATTGGCCAACACGCCATCACTCACAATGATTATCTGCATTATAGCAGGCATCACTCTGGTTACCGCTTCCCTTATCGCATTATCCCAAGACAATCTGAAAGCACGCTTGGCTTACTCCACCATCGGCCAACTTTCTTATATAATACTAGGAGTCGGATTGGCATCTGAAAGCGGTATTGCTGGAGCCGCACTACACATCCCCATGCATGCCGTTGGTAAAATCACACTGTTCCTTTGCGCCGGAGCGATATACGAAGCTTGTGGAGCTAAATACATCAGCCAAATGAACGGGATCGGACGGAAAATACCACTCACAATGACAGCGTTTTTCCTCGGTTCACTTTGCGTAATTGGGTTGCCTCCGACTGGCGGATTCATCAGTAAATGGTATTTACTTAATGGCACCCTGGATTCCAATCAGCAGTGGGCTTTCGTTATTTTCCTTATCAGCTCACTACTTAACGCTGCATACTTTCTTCCAATAGCATATAAAGCATTCTTTGCGCTCCCATCAGATGAAGCGAAGTATAATAAAGCCTCAGAACCATCCATGCTAATGGTCATCCCAATGTTACTCACTGCTACAGGATGCCTGTTGGTATTTTTCTTTTCTAACACCATGTATCAGTTCGTGGAGCAATTTTTAAACGTGTACGCAAAAAGTAACTAATCCATCATGGCTACAAAGAAAAAAGTGACACGAAAAAACACAACCACGAAGAAGGCGAAAGCCAAAACTAAACCACCAGAAGAAACCTCTTCCGCTATGGACAATCCTTATATTAGCGCTTCATTCTGGAAAGCCATGTGGATTATCTGCAGTATTTCAGTAATACTTGAATTCTTCATTCATCGACACAAACATTTTGAAGATCTCGAATCATCGGTGTTGGGAAACATGAGTAATTGGTTTGGATTCTACGGCATGTTTGGACTAATTGCCTGTAGCGGATCTATCCTACTAGCAAAAGGCCTTAGCGTATTTCTAAAAGCAAAGGAGGATTATTACGATGACACTCCTTAACAATATCCCCCCTGCTTTCCTGCTGATAATCGGGGCATTTATACTGCTAATTTTACCTGCTACAACTCGGAAGGCCGGAGCTATAGCCTTAACACTTTTTGGTTTCTATGCCGTTTCACAACTAAGCGAAGGCAGCAGGGTTCTACCCGAATTTCTTGGGTTTGACCTTACACTGCTGCGAGTAGATTCCACTAGCAAAGCTTTCGGATATATTTTCACTCTGAGCGCTTTTGGAGCACTTGTCTTTTCATGGAGCGAACGTTGCAGACTCCAAAACACTGCTGCATTAGCCTATGTTGGGAGTGCATTAGGTGTGGTATTCGCCGGAGACATGATTAGTTGGTATCTCTTCTGGGAAATGATGGCTATATCCTCAACTTTCCTAATCCTTGCTCGAAACAACAAAAGATCAAGACTAGCTGCACAAAGGTACATTCTAGTCCATTTGGCCGGCGGACTCGTATTACTTACAGGGATATTACTCGCAATCCACGAAAGCGGATCTATTGATTTCACTAAAGAGAACATCTACCAAAATGCTACAGCAAAGAATTTCATTCTTATTGGCATATTGATAAACGCAGCTGCAGTCCCATTTTCAAGTTGGCTACCAGACGCTTATCCTGAGTCCACTGTTTTTGGTGGCATTATCCTCAGTGCATATACAACCAAAACGGCAGTTTACACACTTGTCCGCGGGTTCCCTGGTGAAGAAGTTTTGATTCCAATCGGCTGTATTATGGCAGTCTACGGAATAATATATGCCCTTCTCGAAAACGACATGCGTCGAATTCTAGCGTACAGTATCATTAACCAAGTAGGGTTCATGGTATGCGGAGTCGGAATCGGGACCAAACTGGCAATCGCTGGCGTTGTCGCTCATGCATTTTGTCATATTATCTACAAATCTCTACTTTGGATGTCAGCTGGCGCTGTGCTTTACCGTACGAACAAAAGCAAATGCACCGAGTTAGGAGGGCTCTATAAAACTATGCCAATCACTATGGTCTTAGGCACAATCGGAGCACTCGCTATTTCCGGAGTACCACTAACCAGTGGCTTCATCAGTAAAACGCTTATTACCGCAGCTGCCGAACATCAAAACTATCTATGGGCTTGGTTAGCACTCGAAGTCGCTTCTGCCGGTGTATTCCTACATGCTGGCATTAAGTTTCCGTTCTTCGTTTTCTTTAATGTCGACCGCGGACTTCGCCCTAAAGAAGCCCCGCGCGCTATGATAGCTGGAATGAGTTTAATGGCTTTCCTTTGCATCTACTTAGGCCTTAATCCAAGCCACCTTTATAGCATATTACCAAACAGCGATATTTTGGTTGAACAAAACTCCTTTTATGAAATCTACATCGAGCACTTCGATCATGTTGCTACAATGTTCCAAATGCTAATTTTCTCCGGCCTATCGTTTTTCCTCTTTCTGCCTATGCTCAGGCGCACTCCCACAATTTCAATTGATTTCGACTGGTTCTATCGCAAAGGAGCAAATTTATTTTATAGCGGCATAGACAAAACATTCAACAGTATCAACCGAGCATCTGAACATATAGTCATCAAAACCTTCCTCCCTGCATTAGTGAGATTCATCATTAATGCACCTGCTTCACTTACTGTCATGCTACTTCGCCCATTATGGGAGGAGTCGCTCAGCGCAGATAAAACCAGCATCAAAAAATGCGAACAAAAAATCATTTCGCAATTCTCATCAGGAACTTTCCCAGTAGCTTATTCTGCCATATTTATATTAATTTTCATTGGGATCCTCATCTTCCTCGGACGCTCCTTCAGTTAAAAAAATTGGATTAATTCTAATCCATAGTGTTTTGATTCTTGCACTTTCTGGTGAGCGGGTTGAAATTTTCAACTCAATTCGACAAATTAGTATACTCATGAAAAAACCCATTTCTAGCCTCATTGCTTACCAAGCCAGCATCTGCATTTGGATACTTTTAATAATTGCGCCCAACACTTCAAAAGCAGAAATCACGGGCCAATGGAACTTCACCGACGGCCTGACTGCGAAAATTGGACAAGACCTCGAATGGAATTTTGATCAAGGCGAAGCTAAGTTCGGTAAAGCAAGTGACTTCAAAGTAAAAGATATCAACGGCAAGGACCCAATGGTAATGAGCTTTCCGAACAGTAATCCCGAATCCGATTTTAACGGATTGGATGTTTATCATAGCGGCGAACCCAATGGTGGATCCGACTGGCTAGTAAACCAATACACTATTATTGCAGATCTTTATTATACTGTCAGATCCTATAACAAAATAAGAGCATTAGTTGCCCTCAACGATTTTGAAGGAGCTCAGTTTTTGATTGGCACAAGCAACGGAGTCGGAAGTAGTTCATTTTCTGGAAAACTAAGACCTAATGGCTGGTATCGCGTAGCTTTAACTGTTGATCACGTGATTGGGGAGATTAAATATTTCATAGACGGGGAACACGTTGGAACAGAACAAATTCAACAGACACAAGAAGACGACGGCAAATATGCTATGGAAGATGTATTTTATCTTTTTAAACACACTACTGATACATTCGGAGGTTTCATTAGCAGCCTTCAATACAGAGACGAAGCAGTCCCTGGATCAATTATTGAAGAACTTGGCAAGGCAAGCGCTGACGGAATCCCATCAAAGCCACCTGTAAAACCATATCTAGTTTCCGTTTCACCCAAGCCAACACCTTTTAGGCGTCCGATCCCCACCGACATACTCCCAAGCACACTAATCAAATGCAGTTTGAAAGACGGCCAAGACTCACTCAAAGACAATTCAATCAAAATGTGGCTTAACGACAAAGCCCTCAATGTCACGACCGAACGAAAAGATGATCTTGTTACTATATCAGCTCAGCCAGAGCTGCTACTTGAACCATTGGGGAATTACGAAGTACTCGTAAAGTTTGATGATAGCGCTGGAAAGAATCACTCTAAGAAATGGAGATTTACAGTAACAGATTTCCAAAAGCTGGCAGCCTCGACTGCACTACCGATCGATACAGGAAGTAACCCAGGGTTCCTAGTTCGCTCCATCCAATCTCCAATGGAAACTCCTATTCAGCATGACTTTAAAAGAGCTATCTACCAACTTGAAGGGCTTCTCAAGGATGCTGAAGGAAATATCGTGGAAAATGTCGCAACACCAAGCGAAAGTGGTGATGAATTTGATTTATATGAAGTTATCGATTTCCAAAAAGATGGATCGATATTTGGGCATTTTGATTTTGATGACTTCTTCCCAGGCATCCCCGGGGCAGAAGAACAAGACACCAATTTTAGCACTGAGATACTAACTTATCTTGCTCTTAAACCAGGCACTCATCGGCTAGGAATTACAACTCACGTGGGAAAACCAGACCAGAACGATGAGGACAAATTCAAGGTATTCACTGCTGCTAGTTCTCGAGACAGATTCGCACAGGAAGTCGGCGAATTTGAATTAACCTTACTTGGCTACCGTGAAGGTGCCAATGACTGTACATTTGATTTCACTGTTGAAAAAGAAGGCCTCTATCCATTTCGCATTGTATACTGGAATAAATCTAGAAACGCCGCTTTAGAATTTTACTCAATCGACATAAACACAGAGGAAAAAATTCTGATTAACGACACAGAAAGCGAAAAGGCGATTAAATCCTTCACTCATGCTGGAAAAATTCGTTTGCCTTATGTTGCCATTGCTAGTCCAGCTCCAAACTCTTCGGGCAATAGCAAGGAGACCCCAATCTCTATCATTCTAGCAGACGATGAAACTGAAGTATCCCCTGATTCGGTGAAACTGTATGTTAACAATCGACGATCTAATCCAAATATTTCTAAAGCAGGGAGACACACATACATTAACTTCCAACCTGAGCACAAAAGCCTTAGCGAACTAGACTATGATGTGAAAATAAAATTTTCAGACTCCAAGGGCAACTCAATTCAAAGAGAGTGGAGCTTCAGTGTTGATGCTCGCGATGAAATAGAAATTACAGGTTATTGGAACTTCAACAGTGAATTAAAAGCTACTATTGGTAATAATTTGAAATATCTTGATGGCGAAAAAGGCGCTACAGCATCCGCCACTGAATTTGGATTCACAACAGATTTTGAGATACCCGACATCAATGGGAAAAACACTTCTGTAATGAAAGTGAACCATATTGGCTCAAATGCAAACTTCGGATATTTAATGAACCACGGCATTACTCCAAATGGCGGAGGCAAAAAAGTGAACCAATACTCAATCGTATTCGACTTGCTATTCACCGGCGGCGGAAATGGTTGGGCCTCTTTGATAAACATGGATGGAGTTGGAGATGGAGATGTGTTTTGGAGAAAAACCGATGGAGGCCTTGGCCAGGGAGGTGGTGGATATGAACCAGAAGACCCCGAAGTTAAAGTCAACAAAGGTCAGTGGCACCGTGTTGTATTAGCCGTTGATCTAGCACAAGGCCTGTATGAAAAATATGTTGATGGCATATATCATTCGAGCCAGGAAAATTCTGGACTGGACGGCCGGCAATCAATGAATCCTTCCTCTTGGCTATTTAACGATAATGATGGAGAAAACGGAGAGCTCTATGTCGCAGCCATCCAGATTAGAAACGGAAAAGTCAGTCAAGATGAAGCCAGAGCTCTCGGGGCTCCATCATCCCTTGGAATCCCGATGCCTACTCCAGTCCGAGGACTTTGGAGTTTCGAAGAAAAAGATCTTTCAGCAATTCTAGGGGAATCAATCACCTATGTTGATGGCCCTAAAGGCGCAACATCTGGCGCAACTGATTTCGGAACAACAGAGTCCTTCGGAATCGAAGGTGTTGAAGGCCAAACGCTAAATGTAATGAAAGTAGGCCATATTGGGTCCAATCCTAATTTCGGATATATAATACATCATAACATAGAACCAAACGGTGGAGGCAAAAGAGTTAATCAGTATAGTTTAGCCTATGATATTTATTTTTCAGGAAAAGGTAATGGTTGGGCATCAATTGCAAATCTCGACAATAGTGGAGACGGAGATGTGTTTTGGAGAAAAACCGATGGAGGCCTTGGCCAAGGAGGTGGCGGATATGAGCCAGAAGACCCCGAAGTTAAAGTTTCTGCAGAGCAATGGAATCGAATCATTCTAACATTCGACCTCTCCTCTGGCTCTTATACAAAATATCTAAATGGAAAATATCACTCCAAACAAGCAAACGGAGGTTTAGATGGACGCCAGTCCATGGGAGACAGCGTCTGGTTATTTAATGACAACGATGGAGAAAATGGAGAATTATTCATTCACTCAATCGCAGTTTATAATCGTGAGATCTCACCCGAAGAAGCAGCTATCCTTGGTGAAGTTAAACCAACAGGCCTGCCACTTTTCATTCCAAAGTCAAAAGACACAACTGAACCAACTATCAGCCTAGAGAAAAGTGCAGACGGTTTAACTATCAAGTTTATAGGTTTGTTACAATCCTCGCCCGATGTAAACGGCCCATGGAAAAACTTGAATGTAGAAAGCCCAATAATAATTCCAACAGATGGAATAAGACGGTTTTTCCGATCAAGCAATTAGACAATCAAACGATCAAGTAATCGTTCTGAATCGGTTTCGACAAAAAATAGTTCGGCATGTTTAGGCCGCAAAAAACCCGACAACAACATGCTTTCAAAAAACTGTTCTATGCCATTGTAAAACCCACCTACGTTTAACATCGCTATTGGTTTGCAGTGATAATCCAGCTGACGCCAGGTAACAGCCTCAAAGAATTCCTCCATGGTTCCAATCCCTCCAGGCAATACTACAAAGGCATCGCTTAAATCGTGCATTTTGGCTTTTCGATCGTGCATGGTCTCAACCACATGCAATTCCGTTAGTCCTTGATGCGCTAACTCGCGCCCTACAAGTTTTTCAGGTATTACACCAATTGCCTCTCCCCCTGCTCCTAAAACCGCATCCGCCAACACTCCCATCAGCCCGATATTTCCTGCCCCATAAACCAAGTTCAAACCTCGAACAGCCATCAATTCACCTAAACCCCGAGCTGCCTGAGCATATATCGTATCCTCTCCAGCTGATGAACCACAAAAGACACAAATATTAGCAATTTTATCCATTAATTAATAAGTTTCAATTTTTAGGCTTTAATCCATTACGCTTGGCCCAAGCATGCCAATCCGAAGCCAAACGCTTGACTAATTTTGGTTTACTTTCAGCTAAATTAGTCGTCTCAGTCCGATCTGCTATCATATCAAACAATCCCCACTTTTTATCGTACTTATCCCAAACTAATTTCCATTTCCCCTCGCGAAGTGCCCGATTTCCTGACCACTCCCAAGCTAGTTGAGTATGACCTTTGCGACTTTTCCCGTACAAAACATCCACAAGGCTTTTTCCTTCGACCGGAATAATCTTTCCCCCATTGAATTCATTTGGATATTTACCTGCACCTAACTCGAGGAATGTGGGCATAAAATCTATAATATGACCAACCTCTTTAGTTATCGAACCACTTGCCACCCTTCCCGGCCACCAGGCAATACACGGAGTAGCAATACCACCTTCGTGCGCCCAGCTTTTATAACGGCGGAACGGGGAATTTTGAGCCCATCCCCAAGACGGCCCAACAGCCGCATAAAACTCCTTCGGTCCAGGAATGATGCCCGAAGAACGACCGCCGGGTTCCTCAGCGCATCCACCATTATCCGAAAGAAAAATGACAAGTGTATTATCCCCTCCTTTGTTATTTTTTATAGTCTCTATAAGGCGTCCAATATTCTGGTCCATGCTATCGATCATCGCAGCGTAAACAGCCATTCGTAAATCCTCATGCTCTTGATTTGAAGACTTCCAATCGTACGACCTAGAGTCCTTACCTGAAAGCTTCCAAGCAGGATCAATTAGACCCATCTTGATTAAACGGCGATAACGCTGGTTCCGCATTTCCTCCCATCCCATTTTATATTTGCCTACATACTTTTTTATATCCTCCGGCTTTGCATGTAATGGATAATGTGGCGCTGTATAACAAACATGCAAAAAGTATGGCTTATCATTTTGCGAAAACTTCTCCACACATTCGATAGCATGATCAGTAAAAGCATCAGTCGTGTAGTAATCATCTGAAAACTCAGTAAGATCTCGATCATTTTGACCAAATTTCCGAATTCTACCTCCCTTATACTTTGGATCTTTTTGCTTCGGATTAAAAAAATTGCAGCACCCATCCAGCAATCCGTAATATTCATCGAAACCGCGTCTATACGGGTGCGTTGCTTCACTTGACCCCAAATGCCATTTACCACTAAGAGCCGTTTGATAATCTGCTAATTTCATAGCCTCACCCAAAGTCACCATATTTTTGCGCAGTAAACCACCTTTACCCCGCCGAGGGTAAAGACCTGTCAATATAGATGCCCGTGTCGTAGTGCATTTGGCATTGTTATAAAACTGTGTAAACCTCAATCCCTCAGCTGCTAAACGATCAAGATTAGGGGTTTTCACTTCGCCTCCATAACAACCAATATCACTCCAGCCCATGTCATCGCACATAATCAAAACAATATTAGGGCGTTCTACTGCGTTACCAGTCTCTACAGTTACTGCCAACGAACAAAGACAAATCATCACAGTAATTCTAATTACTTTTATTAAATGCATCACAAGGAAACTAAAGCTCTTACCCGAGCACGACCAGACCTTTCCAGCATATTGCTAATTATAGCATACCGGCGTATTATCAACAGCGATGCAGACCCAGAACTATATTGGATTAACCTTAAAGATATGCATAGCCGCACTGATCTTCTTAATGGCAAATCCAATACAAGCGCAGACAATTTCTCCTCGTAAAATCGACTCTCCATGGCCGTCTTGGGAACTGCTAGACTTTCAACCTAAAAGCCCGAAACACAATCAGGTTTACGGCTTAGATCAGTTCCGAGGACAGGTCACTATAGTAGCACTGCTCGCCACATGGTGCCCTTATTGCCAACGTCAGATTGAAAAATTGGAACAACTCCAAAAAGAACTCTTAACTGATAAATTCGAAGTCAATTTTGTAGCAATTAACATTCAATCTGGAAAAGATTCACAGGATGAGTTCATCTCAAGATGTAGCTTCCCCTTGTTTCAAGACACAAAGGAAATTGATGCTTTTTCTAAACACCAAGGAGGTAAAGATGACTACTATATCTACAATGAGCGAGGGGAACTTACCGATTACTTCCCATTCCTTGACGAAAGAAATTCCGATCTCACTGACCCCCAAGGGTATGAGAACGTTAAACAATCTCTTCTCAAGTCACCATATAAGACAAAGCTAACTGCAGATACAGCCATCAAAATAACTATTGAAGGAGTCGAAGGAAGAACCTATGACATTCAATACAGCGAAGACTTAGGGCAGAATAAAAACTGGCAGACTTTAAAAAAAATAACACTTGAAAGCGACAAGGGAGAAATTATTGATATGACAACCGCTGAATCCCGTAAACAACGTTTTTATCGAACCGTAGAAGCGCCCTAGTCAAAATATGCCTCATAAAAAAAAATACATCTTGGCGCTAGATCAAGGCACAACCAGTTCACGCGCTATTGTATTTAATTCAAATAGTCAGACGGTTGCTATTAGCCAAAAAGAATTTCCTCAACTATTCCCTAAATCAGGCTGGGTAGAACATGATCCAGAAGTAATATGGAAAACTCAGCTTTCCACAGCAAGACAAGCGATCCGAAAAGCGAAATTAACATCAAAGGAAATCTCCGGAATAGGGATTACCAATCAACGGGAAACAACTGTAATCTGGGATCGAACCACCGGGAAGCCTATTGCCAACGCGATCGTTTGGCAGGATCGACGAACATCGGACTATTGCGAATCACTAAAAAAAGATAAGGCTCATCGACTTATTCGCCGCTTAACCGGACTTGAATTAGACGCATATTTCAGCGCGACAAAAATTCGTTGGCTATTGAAAAACATCAAAGGCGCAACAGCAAAAGCAAA
>Ga0066836_10000414_pt1 | contig 20256 bp, 18 predicted proteins | sample ETNtaG_18_FD_71568 | JGI IMG/M metagenome (GOLD analysis project Ga0066836, IMG submission 71568) | Marine microbial and viral communities from oxygen minimum zone, Eastern Pacific Ocean - ETNP201302SV91 | ecosystem: Environmental > Aquatic > Marine > Oceanic | place: Pacific Ocean: Eastern... | reverse complement strand
ACTATAACAATGAGCTCTGGGAAGCATTAGCTTGGACTGGTGATAGTATATCAGATTTAACAGTACCCATCCTAGGCGGTGCAGGGCATCCGATTGACCCAACGAATTCAGAAACTTTCACAATTGATCCAATAACTGGAGATACTCTCCCTGTTGGAGTAGTAGATGCAAACCATGGGTATTTATTTGATCCAGCTGGTGGCGACGGTGCCCTTTTCAGTGGAGATGAACCTCTAGCCCCAACGGGGTATTTCTTCACCTACAATTTTTTGGAAGCATCCGGTACGTTTTCTGGAGTTCTAGAAGCATTTCTGGCTGCTGGAGCAGATCTTGAAAGTGCACTCACTGCTGCTGCAGATTCGGTTGCATTTATATACGTCGGTGCAGATACAGCTGCTGCAATAGCTGCAGGAGTTGCTAGTTCTCTATATGCAGATTATGTTGCATGCCTAGGAACAGGCGCATCTGCAGATGAATGTGCTGCAATTCTTCAAGCCGGTCCAACAATGACACTCGTTGGAGTAACACAGAATTGCCCAGATTGTTGGGTTGATGATTCTGATGCGGATTATGATCCATATGAAGGTATTGGACGCTTAGTTTTCGAAGTAGATAACAGGTGTATCCCAGATAACACGACCCAAAGAGTCAATACATTCTGGACATATGCTGGTGCAGCTGCAGAATTGGATGAAGATGTTCCGATCGCAGAAAAATTCGAACTTTATGGGAATTATCCTAATCCATTTAATCCATCTACCAAGATTCGATTTGCAACAGAAAAATTTTCTGATGTGAAAGTAACAATTTATTCTATTTTAGGAGAAAAAGTTGCTGTAACACATGATGGGGAGCTCTCCGCAGGGACTTATGACATCACCTGGTATGGAAACGATCACAATGGAAATAAAGTACCAAGCGGTGTCTATTTTTATGAAGTACGTTCTGATGATAGAATCCAAAAAGGGAAAATGTTACTTTTAAAATAATATACTATTCTTAAAACACTTAAACACACATATACCAAACAGCCTCGCATACCGAGGCTGTTTGGTATTATGAGGATTCCATGAAAAAATATAGTTTCTTATCCATAATTATTTTTTCACTCCTTTTTGCACAAAGAGGTTCAATCTCAGGAAGAGTCACTGATTCCACGAATGATTCTCCCTTGATTGGCGCAAATATTCTGATCGAAGGAACAAACCAAGGCGCAGCCACGGACATTGATGGAAGATACATAATCAAGCAATTAAATCCTGGCACCTATACAATTGTGGTCTCTTACATTGGCTATCAAAGCTCTAGAGAAAAAATCACTTTAGATAATGGTCAAAAAATCCTAAAGGATCTGACACTCCAACCAGAAGCAATCGAGATGGAAACTTATGTCGTCACTGCTTCAAGGCGAAGAGAACGCGTAGAGGATGCCCCTGCTGCCATTTCAGTGATTTCTAAGGCAGAAATCCGGCGAGAAAGTAATACAAATCTCGGAGATTATCTGAAAGGAACGAAAGGAATCGATTTTACCCAATCTGGTATCGATAGTTATAACATGACAGCACGAGGATTTAATTCTTCTTTTAGCTCACGACTATTGACCTTGACCGATGGACGTATGGCAAATGTCCCATCACTAAGATTAACGGCATATAATGTGATTCCTGTTTCTTTTGAAGATGTTGAACAGATTGAAGTGGTTTTGGGCCCCGCATCTGCCCTCTATGGCCCAAACGCACACAGTGGTGTATTGAATATTGTTACCTCATCTCCAATTAGAAATACCGGTACCAGCATCAATATTCAAGGCGGTCTTTTAAGCCAAACTGATACGGATCTCCTAAAAAAATTGACATTTAGAACAGCACATAAATTTGGCAATTTTGGGTTTAAGGTCTCGGGAGTTGCGCTTGCAGGTCAGGACTGGACTCATTTAAATGCAGATGAGCATGAGGGCCATGACCCCGTTTTTATTGGACGACCAAATTTAAAGCATGATAGATTAGATAGAGGTGGCAGACTTTCAACAGAAACCAGTAACCCCATATTTTCAGAAGCAATGATTGACCATGTAAATGGTGCTGATGAATCTTGGGTAGGGTTTTATTGGGGAGATGGTATAGCATCAGTTGGCGGGGAAAAGGGATCACCTGTTATTACCCAAGAAATGATTGATAAAGCATCCAATGATGAATTTAATCGCTTTGAATTGGAAAATGGAAATGTACTTTGGTTCGTTACAGCAGACAAACTTGGTTATTATTATGCCGATGGAATCGATAATGATGGAAATGGTTATATCGATGAGCAGATTGATATTGGCATTGATGACGAAGAAGAAGCCTGGGTAGATGGAGTTGACAATGATGGAGATGGTCTAATAGATGAGAGCGATGAACTAGGAAGTGCATGGTTAGACCGCTTTGGAAGCACAACTGACCTAGTTAACTTAGATCCAACTACCACTAATTATTCTTCGCCTGATTCTACATGGAGCGTTCTTGATTCCACACATAAGTTTGGGTTTGGTAATTATATTTATGACTCTGAAGGTAATATTGTCTTTGATACAAATGAGAATGGGATCTACAATGATGATTGGGGTGAAAATGGAATAGATGATGATGGTGATTGGGGACTCTATAAGGATGCATTAGGAAATGCCTATGATATCCCTTTTGAACCTTTCGTAGACTTAAATGGAAATGGATTGTATGATGCCGATGTTGGAGAAGGGTATGCGGAGATTTTTGGCTCCCTTATTTTGTTAGATTTTGGTCTGGATGGAATCCCTGCTGATGATGTCAATGGTGATGGCGATTATGATGATGAAGGGGATATCCCGCCTGATTATGGGGAAGGTAACGGTATATGGGATGGAGAAACATTTGAAAACCTGAATGGTAACACTGAGATAATTGATGGAGAGAGTGTCCCAATCTGGGATATTTTTAGTAATAATGATACTGATGGAGATGGTCAGCCTAGTCCTGGTGAAAACGGAGTTGATGAATTTGATGAAAAGGATTTTCAAATGAACTATGGTGGCCTCAGTCATATTTACAAAGATGCCAATGATGATGGTATCGATGATTATCCAGAGTTCAAGGTTCGAAATTATCGGTATGATCTACGCCTAGATTGGGAACCAAATCCTGACCTGGTGGTAAGCCTGTCTCATGGGTTTGCCTGGGCGCGAAATATTAATATTACAGGGATCGCCAGATATTTAGCAGATGGATGGATCTATCGTTACTATCAGGGAAAAGCTCGATATAAAAATTTCTTTTTCCAAAGCTATCTAAATTCCAGTTACTCAGGAGAGAAGGACCACCCTACCCGAAATCTTGCGACGGGAAGCATCATTTATGACCGATCCAAGAAATTCAGTGCACAGCTTCAACATGTGAATGCATGGAAAAATGATGACATACGTTTTGTGTGGGGATTGGATTATTTCTTGACTATGCCTGATACGCGGGGCACCATCTTATCTGATAAAAACTATACAGACAGGCGGGATAATAATGGAAATGGGGAAGCTGGATCACCCTACATTTTTGATGATAAAAATGATAACACTTGGTACGATAATGGTGAAGGATATAGCCGATGGGATACAGATGATCTGTCACAATTTGGAGATCCTTTAGATTCGGCTGGGATTGATGCCGTTTTAGGTGCTATTGCTGATGGATTGGATAATGATGGTGACAGTGATGATTATGATGACCTCAATGGAAATGGAATCCCCGACTATGTAGATTCTAATGGAAATGGAGAATTTGAGAGGGGTGAAATAATTGAACCAGGAGTTCAATGGCTTGGGGGACAACAATTTATTGTATATGCTGATAGATTGGATAATGATGGCGATGGAAAGATTGATGAGAACATTGATGAAGGGATTGATGAAGCCGCAGAAGATAATCGTTACACTGTGAATGAGCTGGGTGCATATTATCAGCTTAATTGGAAAATGAATAAAAATTGGGAATTTATTCAGGCTACCCGGTTTGATATCCATGATCGCCTTTCAGATATGATTCAGTTCAACAATCAGGGTTATGGGACAGGGTACAGTCCATTTGATTGGAAATTTAATTTTAACAAAACTAATGGGATCCAACTTTCACCAAAGGTTGGACTAGTATATCGTCCAAAAGAAAACCAAAATTTCAGGTTGACATGGGCCACTGCTTTCAATACGCCGACAAACCAAGCTTTATTCCTAGACATTTTTGTTACTCGTGTTTCGGTCTTTAAAGTATACGCACGAGGAGCTGATGGTGGATATGTTTTCCCAAGGGATTCATTGGGAAACCCCTACTATTATAGACCATATGAGGGAGCTTATGTGCCGGTGAATGCAAGTGAGACCATATTCTTTTATCCATCCACCGACCCAAAAATAGAAGGGTTCTACGGACAAACGGTTAATGACTTACCTGAACTTGAACCTGAAGTTGTTAAATCATGGGAGCTGGGATATAAAGGTAGACTGAATGACCGCATATTTGGGACTCTGGATCTATATACAAGCCATTATAGTAGTTTTGTAAGTCCCGTGACCTTTATTACGCCTATTGTTATTGAAAAATCAGTTCTTGAAACAGACTATGATGGGGATAGCCTTATGAATACAATCGAGGATATCGCCAATAATATTATCGTTGACCAAGAAGATTATGATGAATCATTTAACCACTGGCGTGGTGCAATAGAGGGTGTAGTTGCCATGGATACAATTCCAGGTTATACACCACCAGTGGTCGTTGGATATATTAATTATGGAGAAGTAGACATGTGGGGTTATGATGCAAGCATAACTGCTCTTATTAATCTGGAGTGGTCACTGGATCTGACTTATTCTCATCTGGGTATGACAGAATTTTTAAATCCTATTACAAACTCTAAAGATCCCATTAACGCACCCCGACATAAAGTCGGAATGAAATTTCAATATAACCCAAGGCGCTGGCCTGCCACCGCTTCATTAAATGCGCGGTACGTAGATGGGTTTAAATGGTCATCCGGCATTTATTTTGGGAATATCAAACCCTATACAATATTTGACATTCACTTAGGCTATGAAATTAATAAATACCTAAAAATGAATTTTACTGTTTCGAACCTGTTAGACCACAAACACACTGAGATTATCGGTGGTCCATCACTGGGACGAGTTATGATTTTAAGACTACAAACAAAATTCTAATTCAAAACAAAAATCTGATCAACCTGATGTGATTGCACATGGGATGTTAATCATGGGATCTCTAGAGCACACATTAATCGATAACATCAACACAATGATAAAAAATTAACTGGTTATTCAATTATAGATATATCATGAATACACAAAAAAAAGAAAAAACCATTAATCGATTCACCCAACATGCAGGTGTTGAATTTCCTATTATATGTGGCGCAATGTACCCCTGCTCTAATCCAGAACTGGTAGCTTCAGCATCAAAAGGTGGAGGAATGGCTATCCTGCAACCAATAAGCCTTACATATGTACATGGTTATGATTTGAGAGAAGGAATTAAATATATTAGATCCCTTACAGATAAACCCATAGGGTTTAATGCGCTCATTGAAAAGGGAAGTAAAAAATATATAAACCGTATGTCTGCTTGGATTGATATAGCCCTTGAAGAAAATATTCGTTTTTTTGTCACATCTCTTGGTAAACCAGATTGGGTCTGTGAAAAAGTTCATCAGGTAGGGGGTTTTGTTTATCATGATATTATAAACCGTCTCTGGGCACAGAAGGGTCAAGACTGCGGTGTAGATGGCCTAATTTGTGTAAATAATCGTGCTGGAGGACACTTAGGTAATGACTCAATGGAAAATATGTATAATGATCTCCATGACTTAGGACTTCCTTTAATATGTGCAGGTGGAATAGGGAGTGAAAATGAATTATCGGAAGCAATAGATATAGGTTATGATGGTGTCCAAATGGGAACACGTTTTATTGCAACCACGGAGTGTAATACACCTGAAGACTATAAGAATGCAATTGTAAATTCCTCTGAGGATGATATTGCTTCAACTACCAGAATCACTGGTGTACCTATTTCTGTTATTAAATCGAATAATTTTAAAAAGGAGAATTCTTGGCTAATGCAAAAGTTACTAAGAAGTAGATTTAAACATCAGGCTAGAATGATGTTAAATCTTAATACCTTTTTACGTTTAAAATATTTATCAAGGAATAATAATTCGAAAAATATTCAAAAAAAGAAACAGTACTACTCAGCGGGTAAAAGTGTCCATACTGTAAAGGGTATTGAATCGGCAACAATGATAATGCGTAGACTCGGTGAATCTTTATCTATAAATAAAGAATAGTAATACTATGTACGATAAGAAAAAAATTAGAATTGGCTGCGCGTCTGCATTCTGGGGTGATACTTCTACAGCTGCAAAGCAACTGGTGCAACAAGGAGACCTTGATTACCTAGTTTTTGATTTTTTGGCAGAAGTCACTATGTCCATTCTTGCGGGTGCTAAAATGAAAAACCCTGACATGGGATATGCAACTGATTTTGTAAAACAAATAGGTCCTCTTTTGGGACAGGTTAAAGAAAAAAAGATTAAAATACTATCCAATGCTGGTGGAATAAACCCTGATGCTTGCAAAATAATATTGCAAAGCAATGCAAAAAATATGGGAATAAAATTAAATATTGCAGTTGTGAGCGGCGACAATCTGACATCGCAACTTTCTATACTTAAGGAGGAAGGCATTACTGAGATGGAAAGTAATGATCCTCTCCCCGATTCATGTTTAAGCATCAACGCATACCTTGGGGCACCAGGAATTGTAAAAGCATTAGAGCAAGGAGCAGACATTGTAATCACTGGTCGATGTGTTGATAGCGCATTGGTCCTTGCACCTCTCATGTATGAATTTAATTGGAACGAAGCAGACTATGACCTTCTTTCAAGCGGCAGTCTTGCAGGACATATAATCGAATGTGGTGCCCAATGCACTGGAGGCAATTTTACTGATTGGGAAAAAGTGCAAGGATTTGATGATATGGGTTTCCCTTTTGTTGATGTTTTTCCAAATGGAGAATTTATTGTTTCCAAACCAAAAGGCACTGGAGGAATGGTCACTTTCGGTACAGTAGCTGAACAGTTTCTCTATGAAATAGGAAATCCGGCAGAATACATACTACCTGACGTAGTATGTAACTTTACTGAAGTAACCATTGATGATTTAGGCTCTGACCAAGTAATGGTCAAAGGAGCAAAAGGTTTTCCCCCCACAGATCATTATAAAGTATCGGCGACCTACATGAATGGATATCGTATAGCAGGGACATTGGTAATTGGCGGAAAGAATGCAAAAAGAAAAGGCAAAATAATTGCAGAAGCAATACTAAAAAAGTGCTCACGTATCCTAAAAGAGAATGATTATACTCCTTTCACAAATACTTCATATGATCTACTTGGATCTGATTCAATCTATGGATCAAAACAATCTCGAGTTAATTCAAAAGAGATTGTCTTAAGAGTATTAGCTAGGCACCCAAAAAAGAAAGCCTTAATAATTGTATCAAGAGAAATGGCTCAAGCTGCTACCGGAATGGCTGCAGGTGTGATGAATTACCTAGGAGGTCGCCCACCGGTATCGCCCTCCATTCATCTTTTTTCTTTTTTATTAAGAAAAGACCAGATTGATATTAAAATGGATATCAATGGTAAATCAATTTCAATTTACCCAAAGACAAATGGAGGATATAATGCTTCTATAGCTAAAAAAGATTCTGATACGAATAAAACAATTGAAACAGAGTTTTATACTCCACTTATCAACCTTGCATATGCTCGAAGTGGAGATAAAGGTGACCATGCAAATATTGGCGTGATTGCAAGGAAGCCTCATTATTTCCCTTTTATCGATAGCGCTCTAAGCACGGATTCCACATCACACTATTTCAGGCATGTTTTAAAAGGTCACGTTTTAAAATGGAAAGTTCCAGGAATAAATGGAATTAATTTTCTTTTAAAAAATTCTCTTGGTGGTGGCGGGATGGCAAGCCTAAACATTGATCCTCAAGGTAAATGCTATGCACAGCAACTGCTTGAGTATCCTGTACCAGTATCCAAAGAAATTTTAAAAGAGATAGAAAAGCAATGACAGTATCCATCGCACAAAAAGCTAGAGAAATTGATGGGGAAAATTTGCAGGCACAAGAGCAAGAAACCTTAGAACTATTTAATCTTTTTCCCAGCATTATTACAAATCAAAACACCATATATTGAAACCCAATAGTTTTGGCATTGCCAGAATTTAATAAAAGGATAATACTATGACATTCCTTCCTGAAACAAAAAATTGTATCCTCGATCTGGAAGATGGTTGGTTAACCATTTGGTTTAATCGGCCAGAAAAACGTAATGCCCTTTCTGATGGATTATTAAAAGATGTAAAATCCACATTAAAATCGGTGGAGAAAGACCGATCTGTTAGAGGAATACTTTTTCGAGGGAAAGATGGTTTTTTTTGTGCTGGAGCAGATCTAAAAGGCATTAAAAAAATTGTTTCAGCAGGAGATGACGCTAGAGAATTAGCGATTAAAATGAGTACCCAAGTCGGTGCTATTTTTGAACAAATTAGCAAAACACCCCAAGTTACTGTTTCAGCAGTAGAGGGCGCTGGAATGGCTGGCGCTTTTGGAATTGCATGCGCAACAGATATCTTAATTACTATGAAAGACGCACGCTATGCTCTCACTGAAACAAAGATTGGGTTAACACCTGCACAGATTGCACCCTACGTTTTAAACCGTTTGGGTTTTGCTCAAGCAAGAAAACTTATGCTCCTAGGAAATACATTCAACGGACAAAAAGCATTTGAAATGGGCATGGCTGACTATATCGCTGATAATGAAGAAGAATTAAACTCTCACATAAATGATATAAAAGAACAGGTTAAAAAATGTGCTCCCAATGCCATTGCAGTTACTAAAAAAACTATTTCAGCAAATCATGCTGTTGACCTTAAGATTGCCGCTGAATTATTTTCTGACTGTATAGTACACGAAGAAGGTCGCGAAGGCCTCGCTTCATTCTTTGAAAAAAGAAAACCCTATTGGAACATGAAAAAATAAAAATGAAATTAACTGAAGAACATCAATCACTTTATAAAACCGTAAAAGATTTTGCAGTAAATGAAATCAAACCCTTTGCAGAGGAGTGGGAAAAAGATGGGAAATTTCCAGCCCATGCACTTTTCAAAAAAATGGGTAATCTCGATCTTCTAGGTATCACAAAAAATCAAGAATCAGGAGGTATGGGACTAGACTACAGTTATGGAATGGTCTTTGCTGAAGCATTAGGTCATGGATTGGATAGTGGCGTAGTGACAAGTATTGGTGTGCAAACAGACATGGCGACACCGGCACTTAATAGATTTGGTTCAAAGGAATTGAAGGAAGAATTTTTAAGACCCGCAATTACAGGTGATTATGTTACATCAATTGCTATAAGTGAGCATGGCGGAGGATCTGATGTCGCTGCGCTTAAGACCTTTGCGAAAAAAGATGGAGACGACTATATCATAAATGGTCAAAAAATGTGGATAACTAATGCCACACAAGCTAATTTTTTCTGCACCCTAGTAAATACCAGCGAAGGATCACCTCATAGAAACAAATCACTAATTATTATTCCTTCGGATATTTCGGGTGTTAGTGTTGGTAATAAAATTGATAAATTAGGACTGCGTTCATCAGATACTGCTCCTATATATTTTGATAATGTAAGGGTACCGCAAAGATATCGCATAGGGAAAGAAGGCGATGGTTTTATGATGCAGATGCAACAATTTCAAGAAGAACGAATTTTTCTTTCTGCTAGCTGCCTTATTGTTTTAGATGACTGCATCAAACAAACAATTGATTTTTGTAGTGAACGGCGCGCATTTGGAAAAAAAATAATTGACAACCAAGCCATACAATTTCGATTAGCAGAACTTCAGACTGAGATCGAGGCCCTACGTGCTCTTATTTATAGAGCATGTGAAGAATTTGTTGAAGGTAAAGACATGATCTATCTTGCTTCAATGGCGAAATTAAAAAGTGGTAGGTTGATCAGGGAAGTTGCAGATACTTGTCTCCAGTATTGGGGAGGGATGGGCTTCACTTGGGAAAACCCTTTGTCAAAAGTCTACCGAGATGGTCGACTGATATCAATAGGAGGTGGTACAGACGAGGTGATGTTAGGAATCATTTGCAAACAAATGGGTATTTCAAGGAAAAAAATAAATGAAAGATAATTTTTTGAGTTGATAGGAATAGTCATGGATTTCAAAGCATTAATTACATCACAAAAAGCAGATGGCACATTTGAAAATAAAGTTGAGAAAAAATCTCTTAATGATTTACCCGATGGTGATCTATTAGTTAGAGTTGAATATTCATCTTTAAATTATAAGGATGCACTTTCAGCATCAGGAGTAAAAGGCATTACAAAAGAATATCCACATACTCCTGGTATTGATGTAGCAGGAATTGTTGAAAAATCTGAGAACAATAATTTTGATTATGGAGAAAAAGTAATTGTTAGTGGATTTGACCTTGGTATGAATACAAGTGGTGGGTTTGCCGAATATGTTCGTGTTCCTAGCAATTGGGCTGTAAAATGCCCCGATTCTCTTAGTACTAAAGATTCCATGATGATCGGGACTGCAGGATTAACAGCTGGATTATGTATAGCAGAGATAGAAAACCAAATCTCATTAGATGGGCTTAAGGTAGTAGTAAGTGGCGCAACAGGCGGAGTTGGTGGTATAGCAGTAAAACTTCTATCCTTATTAAATGCTGAAGTAACAGGGATAACAGGAAAACAAGGACAAGACCATTTTTTACAAAACATTGGTTGTTCTGAAATTATTCAAAGAAAAGAATTTATTGAGTCTACCCGCCTACCTCTAAATAAAGGTCTATATGATGCTGCCGTAGATGTAGCAGGAGGTAATATCCTTTCTTGTATTATTGCGAGTATGAAATATAATGGTATAATTACTGCCTGTGGAAATGTCGCAGGGCCTAAGTTTGAGACAACTGTCTTCCCTTTTATTTTAAGAGGTAATCGATTGATTGGAGTTGATTCTGCTACTAGTTCAATAAGATACAGAAAAAAAATATGGAATAATTTTTCATCAATTTGGAAATTAAACAACCTGAGTGATATTTGTAAAATAGTAAACCTAAATGATTTAATTGCTGAAATTGATAAAATATTATTAGGTCAACAAATTGGCAGAATAATAGTAGAAATATAATTTATTAATTAGAAAAATGGTCGAATATTTAGATGCTATAGATAAACATTTCCTAATTTGGATACATCAGCATTTTTCTAATTCTATATTTGATTTAGTAATGCCATTTATTACCGATGCGAATAATTGGATTTTCCCAATTCTTACTTTAATAGTCTATCTTGGATTTAAATGTGGGAAACGTGGAAAAATCACCCTTGTTTTATTAATTATAGGATTAAGCGTAACAGATTCAATCTGTGCCCAAATTTTAAAACCATTTTTTGAGAGGGTTCGACCTTCATATTTAGATTTAGGAGAATTGAATCTACTAGTCTCAAAAGGTGGTAAATGGAGTATGCCATCTAATCATGCTGCAAATATATTTACATTCTCAGTAATCTTAGGTTATTTTTATGAAAAAATTAAGATACCTCTTTTTAGTCTGGCTATCTTGATTGCTTTTTCACGTGTTTATGTTGGAGTACACTATCCTGGCGATGTAATTGTAGGTTTTTTTATTGGCTATTTTATAGGATGGGTACTCTTAACGTTATGGATAGTTTTAAAAATGAGAGAACTAAAACGAAGGCGGACTTGGATCTGGTATGAAGGTGACCCTCCAGTTTTCAATACTTAATTTGGAAGTACATCTTTAGGAGGCTTAACACCAAATGATGAAAAACCATCTTCCCTTTTAGGCAATTTTATTTCTCCGTGTTTTGATTCAAACTTTCTAATATTATCATTTAAAGCACCCAGAAATGCTTTTGCATGTTGGGGAGCCATAATAATTCGCGAATGGACTTTTGCTTTTGGTACTCCAGGTAGTATTCTTGTGAAATCCATAACAAATTCTGCTGGAGAATGAGTCACTACAACAAAATTGGCATATTCACCTGCACTGATTTTTTCATCCAACTCAATATTGATTTGTTGGGTCTTTTTTTCATCCTGATTCATTATTAATTAGGCCCCCTTTTTTGTAGAAAAATCTCTTTCATTAAATTCTTCCCAATCATCATTAATACCTTCAAACTGGGTATAATCCTTTATACCTTCATCTTCTTCAATATTTTTTGGATGAAGTTCATTCTCATAAATATTAAAAAGATCTTTTTTCTTCTCAAATTCAGCTGGATCTCCTTCTTCTTCTTTTGTTTGATCTAAATCATCTACATCATCACTATAAACTTGTTGATCAAAAAAATCTAAATTCTCAACTATTCCATTTGCCATAAGGAATTCCAAAAAATCAAGATAACGCCTATCTTTCAGATCAACGTTACAATTAATACACTTAAGAGAATCTTTAAGATCTATCTCATTAATAGTATTTTCACAAACCGGACATATAATGCCTTCAAGCATTTGTTTTCCTCTCTAAAATCAGCGACGAATATAGTTGACAGTTATTGAGGTGGCAATCATTTTACCCAAGGAAAAAATATTTTATTAATACCTATTCATGTGATACCGAGCATACGCTCAATCATTATATAATTTTCCTCTAGAAATCCATTTTTCTGTGGTTCTATCACTATAGAATATAATTGATCAGGAAATACTGTCTCAAAGCCTACTTTGATAGGAATATCTAATTCCATGCTCAGCAAGGATAATGTCTGATTTACTGATTGATTAAGATCAATGAGAGCATCATACTTCATAGAATTAATTTTATCAATTATATTCTTAGATGTTACTGCACCAAACCAATTAAAATCTCTATCATTTAACAAAATCATTTGCGGTAACAATTCATCCTGATAATAATTTAATCCATCTTCATGTAATACATAATCAATATGTAGATTGTTATTTTTAAATCTAGGTTTAACGAAATGTGCTGCCACTTGGGCAAGATGTTTTTCTGATGGTAAAAAATATAAAACTTTTTTTACCCCCTTGCCTTTTTTACTGATTTTTATAAGGTTCTCTGGCTTAACATTAGACTTAAATATTTTGTACCATATTACGAGTAACTTAATTCGTAAAGGAATTTTCATTGTAGAATATAATTACTAGACATCCATTCTAAAACTAAAGTGTAATAGTAATTTTAAATTAATAAATGTATAAATTTGGCTTTCAATGGAACACTAAAAATATATGTCACTAAATAAAAAATTACTATGGGGTGGTTTAGGCTGGGTATTTGGCGGTCCAATAGGAGCAATTTTGGGTTACACTTATGCTTCGCTAAGTGAAAATGAAACTTCTCGATGGTCTAGTGTACATTCAGGTAGCGCATCAAAGTCTAAAACTAAACATGGAGATTTTGTAGTATCTGTTTTAGTCCTTTTTGCGAAAGTAATGAAGGCTGATGGGAAATTATTAAAATCTGAATTAGACTATGTCAAGCAGTTTTTAAAACAACAATTTGATCTTCAGAAAACTCGAGATTTGATGAACCTCTTTAAAGATATTCTTGAACAAGATTATCCATTAAAAGATGTCTGTCGTCAGATTCAACGATCTATGGACCATCCAAGTAGACTCGAATTAATCCATATTTTATATGGATTATCTGCTTCTGATGGTCATGTACATCCTGCTGAAATACAAGTAATAAAGACAATCTCAAATTATCTCAATATAAATAACAATGATTATGAATCAATCAAAGCCATGTTTGCTAAAGATGAAAAAGCAGCATATAGAGTTCTTGAGGTCTCTCCCTCTGCATCAAATGACGATATTAAACGTTCGTATAGAAAAATGGCAAATAAATACCATCCAGATAAAGTCAGTCATCTAGGTAATAAAATGCAAAAGATAGCAAAAGAAAAATTTCAAGCTGTTAACAATGCATATCAAGCAATAAAAAAAGAAAGACATTTCAGATGAAGAAAGAGTTTCCCGGTCAATTCCCATATACACGCGGCATTTATAAAAACATGTATAAAGACAGAAAATGGACCATGCGTCAATATGCAGGTTTTACATCTGCAGAAGAATCTAATCATCGATTTCATAATCTTTTAAAGCAGGGAGTCAAAGGCCTCTCTGTTGCTTTCGACTTACCTACACAGATTGGTTACGATTCTGATCATATCATGGCTGATGGAGAAGTCGGCAAAGTAGGAGTTCCCATATCAATATTGAATAATATGACAAAGCTGTTTGAAGGTATACCTCTTGATAAAGTATCTACTTCTATGACAATCAATTCAACTGCACCTATGATATTAGCCTATTTTATTTCTGCTGCTGAAAAGCAAGGAGTTGCACCAAATAAACTCAATGGTACAATACAAAATGATATTCTAAAAGAATACTCTGCAAGAGGGACGTATATATATCCTCCAGAAGCATCGATTCGACTAACTACAGATGTTATGGAATTTTGTGAAAATCATGTCCCAAAGATGAATTCTCTTTCAGTATCGGGGTACCATATTCGCGAGGCTGGGAGTTCAGCCGAACAAGAGCTTGCATTTACATTTGCTAATGCGATTGCCTATGTTGAAGCAGCAATTAAAAGAGGTCTGGACCCCAATAAATTTGGATCTAGGATGTCATTCTTTTTTAATGCACATAATGGCTTTTTAGAAGAGATTTCAAAGTTTAGAGCAGCCCGAAAATTATGGGCAACAATTATGAAAAAAAGATTTTTAGTGAAAAATGAAAAAGCACTGTACTGTAGATTCCATACTCAGACAGCTGGATCTACATTAACTGCCCATCAAATTAATAATAATATAGTTAGAACTACTATTCAAGCAATGTCTGCGATACTAGGCGGGACCCAATCACTTCATACCAATAGTAAAGATGAGGCCCTAGCTTTACCAACAAATGAATCAGCCCAACTTGCATTAAGAACACAGCAAATTATTGCCTATGAGAGTGGCGTTACTGATTATCCTGACCCATTTGGTGGTAGTTATTTAATTGAAGAAATGACCCAAAATTTATTTGATAGTGCAATGAAGATTATAGAAAAAATAGATGCAATGGGTGGAGCAATGATTGCCATTAGTAATGGCTATATAGAGAATGCAATTGCCAATAGCGCTTATGAATTTCAAAAAAAAATTGAAAGTGGAGAAAAAATTATTGTTGGCACCAATAAATATGAGAGTGATGAAGAATCAAGTACAGAATTATTAAAAATTGACTCTTCTAAAGTAAATTCTCAGATCGATGATTTAGTACAATTTAAATTTACCCGAAATAATGATCAGGTTAAGAATCAATTAAATAATTTAGGTTTAGTAGCAAAGACAAATGATAACCTCATGTCTACAATTATAGACTGTGTGAAAAATGATTGCACCCTTGGAGAGATTTCAGATACATTGCGCAGAGTTTTTGGTGAATATTAAGAAATACAATTTGTTTTGCTAATTTGTTCAAAAATAATTTCTATAATAGTTAATCCTTTAGTGGTAGCTCCATGTACTTTTGGACTTCTAATATATAGCGATCCTAATAATAGTCCCAAAGTTGTATTATTTCTAATTTCTATTTTTTTTACGAATATACTTCCATTTCTAACAATTCTATGTTATTTGAAATTAGGTCGAATTACTGCTCTAGATGTTCCAATTAGAAAACAAAGAGTAGAACTATTAGCTATTGCATGTATATATCATTTATTGGGTTTTATTTTGCTATACTATCTAGGTGCAACACCTATTGTCAAAGGACTAATGTTCTGCTATGTAGTAAATACTGCAATAGTCTGTATCATTACAAAGTATTGGAAAATATCTATTCATATGATTGGTTTGGGAGGACCTTTTGTTGCTCTATGGCTCACTGGTTTCCAATTTCCCGTTATAATGATAATTATTATTATTTTAGTGAGTCTCGCACGAATAACACTAAAAATTCACACTCCAGCACAAGTCATAGTCGGGACTATACTCGCTATTGGTTTAGCATATTTTGAATTAAAATATCTATTTCTTTAGCAATGATTTTTACAAACCTGATAAAAACTAATTTGCGTACAAAACAATTTGGAAAAGATATTGAGTACTACCAACGACTTAAATCAACTAATCGTCAAGCATGGGAATTAATCCAGGTTGACAAAGCAAAACATGGTATGATTATTATAACCGACAATCAATTTGATGGTAAGGGCCGTGGTGGCAATACATGGTTTATGAGCCCTAGCAAAGGTATAGCAATGTCGATAATACTCATCAAAAAATTTTCATTAAATGACGCACTACTAATCCCCATTGCTGCGGGTGTTGCTGTTGCTAAAACCTTATCATATCGCGGTGGAAATCCAAAGCTAAAATGGCCCAACGATATACTTTTAAATAAAAAAAAATGCGGTGGTATACTATGTGAAAGTAAAATTTCCAATCACATTGTGAAAAAAATGGTAATCGGTATTGGATTAAATATCAATGAATCTATTGCTGATTTTCCCAAATCTATAAATAAATCAGCAACTTCGCTTGCAATAGAAACAAAGCATCCAAACCAACGTGAACTTGTTTGCGCCATATTCATTACTTATTTTGAACAATTACTTGATCATTTAGATTCATGTATTAAAGATTGGTTATCTTACTGCGTGCATTTAGATAAACCTGTGTCATTCAGTTACAATGGATCTAATTATTGTGGAATATTTAAGGGCATTGACCACAGCGGACATGCACTAATTGAGATTGACAGAAAAGAAAAGTTATTCCCATCTATTCTCATTAATTAAGCACTACATGTACTATCGTTTAATTCTTACTCTTTTCTTATCAATAGTTTATAATCAAGAACTGCCATATGGAAAGCCTAATTACTTTAATTTCTCTAAAAGTAAAACAATTGAGAAGTTAAATATTAATGCTCCTCATTCTTTCTCAACTGGAATTTTTAATTTAATAAACACAAACCAACATAAAGGTAAAATAATTTATTTCTTAGAATTATCTCTTAATAAAGAAGAGCCCGTCCAATTTAAACTTATTGATTCTCTATTTGTTGATGGTTCAGAAATCTATTTTATTGATTTAAATACTAATGGTTGGGTTGGTCCATATACCAAAAAAAGCTTTAATCAAAATCCTTTAATTCTTAGTGGGCAATTAAATACAAAAAATATTCTAATAGAATATTCTATACCTCGAGATTTAAACCCCAAAAATCCTATACAATCAATATCCTTACCAGAAAAATTTAAGAGTAGCTCTATAAATGTAAATACCAATAGATATCGCGTGCCAAATAATAAAATATTATTGTGCGGTTATTGGCCACCCTCAAATGAAGGTGTGCGTCATTTTAGTACAAACCATTTATTAAACCCAAGTGGGTGGGAAGGTGAAAATTGGGAAAATAGAGGGTATGATATTGTATCTTATTTCCCTTATTTTGATATACCTGATTGTGATGATTGTGGCCAAGGAAATGGTGATTTTGAAGTAGACTACCAAGACACATCTGAAGATTGGTGGAATATCGTTGATAGTATAAACCCCATAGCAATTATTACATTCAGTCGAGGATATATTGATTATAGTTGGGAATTAGAGTGGCAATATTTTAATTATTTTTATTGGACGGCTGACTTTACCGCTCCATATTATCCTACTCCTGCTCCTCCTGATTCTACTATTCCAATGAATGATAGAAGATTTTCCAGCCTTCCAATGGATAGTATAGTTTCAAAGATAGAATCCTCTGGATTAGGGCTCACACCATATATTGATTATACACAAGGCGCTGGGGCATATTTATCTGAATTCATGGGCTACCATGGAGTTTGGCATAAAGCAAAAATGGATTCTGCAAATTTACCATGTGTTGTTGCTGGGCATGTTCATGTTGGGGGACTAATAGATTGGGACATAGCACGTCAAGCTGTAGATATCACACTAAGAGAAGTAATTACTGTGGTTGATCAATACCAAAATTTACCAGGTGATATAAATAATGATGGAGTAATATCGGTGTTAGATATGATTAGTATTATTCAACATATTTTTAGTAATCAAAATTTAACAACACATCAATTAAATATTGCTGATATAAATAGTGATAATCTTATTGATATATTTGACTTAATATTATTATCAAATATAATTTTAGATTGGTAGATAGTTACTCTTTAAAATATACTCGTAAACCAATCTCCAAATATTAAATGACTTATAAATTCCCCTATAAAGACTATTCATCAGAAATTCAAATATTTGAGCATGAATTATTAGAGCTCCGTAACCAATTAGAATCACATGAATTATACGAAAATCTCACATCGATAAACGATATTCAAATTTTCATGGAAAACCATGTATTCGCAGTTTGGGACTTTATGTCACTGGTTAAGGCTCTCCAAATAAAACTAACACATAGATCCATCCCATGGATACCTAGTGGTAAACCAATTATTACAAGATTCATCAATGAGATTGTCTACGGGGAAGAGAGTGATCTTGATGAAAAAAATCATCCAAAAAGTCATTTCGAGATGTACTGTGATGCGATGGATCAGATTGGGGCTAATCGAAAAAAAATTGATTTACTTATTAAAAAAGTTAGTTCAGGAACAAATATTTTTGAGGCATTAGAGACCATCAATATTGATCATCAAGTTAAAGAATTTCTGAAGTTTTCTTTTGATATCATAGGAACAGGAAAAGAGCACTATATTGCCTCAGCATTCACATTTGGCAGAGAAGATATTATTCCTGGCATGTTCATCGAAATTCTAAGAAAAATAGATCCTAATAATTCTAATTGTAATAAAATGAAATATTATTTAAATAGGCATATTGAATTAGATTCTGATTTACATGGTCCAATTGCTCAAAAAATGGGACGAAGCTCTAGAGGTAGCCAAAAAATGTCTACATCAAAGAATTAATTTATGGGATACAATTTTAGAGTTAATTAATAAAAAAACGATTGTAGTTTAGATCAAATATAATTTAGATATATCTGAATTAGTTTATCATCCCTTTAACCGTAAAAAGCTTATTTTTATTTTTATGATAATGTGCATAGTCAAAAGACCATTTTAAACATGCTCCACCCACTTTACCATCTTTCCTAAGTGCAATATATCCAATTTGAAAATCTGGATTACCATTGTGCGCTTTTATGACTCTTTTTAATGCTTCCTTACAAGCTGCTTCTGGTGAATATCCTTGCCTCATCATTTCTACAACAAGAAAGCTCCCCACTGTTTTTATTACTTCTTCACCTAGACCTGTAGCTGCGGCACTTCCAATTTCATTATCCACAAATAATGCTGATCCAATAATTGGACTATCCCCTACTCTACCATGCATTTTATAAGCCCATCCACTAGTTGTACAAGCACCAGCTAAATCCCCATTACTATCCTGCACTAAAACAGATATAGTATCATGAGTTTCATGCGGAGTCATTTCTCTTCTATCTTTCAACCATTTTTCCCATTCTTTTTTTGAATTTTCTGTTAGCAAGTTTATCTCTTTAAATCCTTTAGAAATTGCAAATTTCCGAGCACCTTCACCCACTAACATCACGTGTTTTGTATCTTCCATAACTTTTCTTGCAACTGAAATTGGGTGTTTAATATTTTGGAGAAATGCGACTGAACCAGCATTGCCATCAGAATTCATCACACAAGCATCAAGAGTTACCTTCCCAAGTTCATCTGGCAATCCTCCATATCCAACAGAATTATTATCAGCATCAGACTCTGCGTGCCTTGCCCCGGCTTCGGCAGCATCCATGGCATTACCTCCCTCATCAAGCACCTTCATAGCAACTTTATTTGCAGGTAAACCGAAATTCCACGTAGAAAGTATTGTAGGCATATTTTTATTTGTCCTTAATTTCCCTGCCTTTGTTAAAACCATAGGCGATGCCAAACCGATTGCCCCGGTCTTTAAAAAATCTCTTCTTTTCATATCATAAACATAACAGATTTTTTTAATTATTATTATTATTTTATACTAATTAATTCCCTATTACTATCGCACATTCAGTATAGAACTAGTTTTCACTTTTCTTTA
>Ga0066836_10000413_pt1 | contig 20265 bp, 13 predicted proteins | sample ETNtaG_18_FD_71568 | JGI IMG/M metagenome (GOLD analysis project Ga0066836, IMG submission 71568) | Marine microbial and viral communities from oxygen minimum zone, Eastern Pacific Ocean - ETNP201302SV91 | ecosystem: Environmental > Aquatic > Marine > Oceanic | place: Pacific Ocean: Eastern... | reverse complement strand
CTCTACCTTCGCCTTTCTCCTCTTGTCCTCATCGGCGAACTTCTCGGCGTCCTCGATCTTCTGCTTTATCTCATCCTCTGAGAGGGAGGTCTGACTCTCAATCTTGATTGATTGCTCTGTCCCTGTCCCAAGATCCTTTGCAGAGACGTTTACGATGCCGTTCGCGTCTATATCGAATGTCACCTCGATCTGAGGAATGCCACGTTGAGCTGCTGGGATTCCCATCAAGTGGAACCTCCCGAGAGTGATGTTGTCCTTAGCAAACTCTCTCTCTCCTTGCAAAACATGAATCTCGACTGCTGGCTGATTGTCTGCAGCTGTGGAGAACGTCTCGGATCTTCTCGAGGGGATTGTTGTGTTCCTCTCAATCATCGTGGTGGTTACACCACCAAGTGTCTCAATCCCTAATGTGAGAGGTGTCACGTCGAGGAGGAGGACATCGGTTACGCCCTCGTCACCAACAATTATTCCAGCCTGTAGGGCGGCTCCCATTGCAACTGCCTCATCGGGGTTGATCCCCTTGAACGGTGCCTTGCCAACCTCCTTCTCGATGGCTTGCTGTACTGCTGGAACTCTGGTCGATCCGCCGACTAGCAATACCTTGTCCACGTCACCCTCCTTTATGCTCGCATCCTTCATGGCCTGGCGAGTCGGTGACATTGTTCTCTCGACCAAGGAGGAGGTTAGCTTCTCGAACTTCGAGCGAGAAAGTGACATGTCCAAGTGCTCGGGCTGACCTTCCCTCATGGTAATGAATGGCAGATTTATCTGAGTTGATGGTGTTCCGGAAAGCTCGATTTTCGCCTTCTCTGCTGCCTCACGAATCCGGCTGATTGCCTGCAGATCCTTCTCGAGATCTATGCCAGTCGACTTCTTGAACTCGGATACAATCCATTCCATTACAGCCTCGTCAAAGTCATCTCCACCAAGCCTGTTGTCGCCGCTTGTTGCTTTGACTTCGATTTGTGGTTGGCCATCAACTTGGTAAATCTCCAAGATTGACACATCGAAGGTCCCCCCGCCTAGATCGTAAACAAGAACGGTCTGATCCTCTTCCTTATCCACACCATAGGCTAGTGCAGCGGCAGTTGGTTCGTTGATTATTCTTAGAACCTCTAGTCCAGCTATCCTGCCTGCGTCCTTAGTGGCCTTCCTCTGAGAGTCGGAAAAATATGCTGGACAAGTCACTACTGCTTGCTTCACCTCTGTCCCGAGATACTCCTCGGCATCAGCCTTCAGCTTCTGGAGAACGAATGCAGAAATCTCCTGGGGCGAATAGTTGTCTCCATCGATTTCCTTTGTCCAATCTGTACCCATCTCCCTCTTTACAGAGATTATTGTTCTCTCAGAGTTGGTTACTGCCTGTCTCTTTGCAGTGACGCCAACCAAGCGCTCCCCTTCCTTGGTAAAGGCCACGACACTGGGCGTAGTCCTGGAGCCCTCCGAGTTTGGGATGACTACTGCCTTCCCGCCTTCTATTGTCGCTACGCAACTGTTTGTCGTTCCTAGGTCAATTCCTATTACTGCAGATCCCATTTCAATTTCTCCTGTTATGTTTTCCAAACTACTTCAGTTTGAATGTAATGTCAAGAATACCGTTGTTAATCTCCCATTGAAGATCCCCTGATGATGGATTTGGGAGTACGAATGTTCTGAATGGCCTTATCTGATTGGTCCTAAGCATTTGTAGCACCTCTCCTTCTCCGGTTAGGCTCAACTCAAGGTTATCGGGACCGATGTCATCGTAATTGGAAACATCGATGGTGACGAACATCCGATTGCCTTGGATGTACACGTCTTCCTCGGGAATAGAGTCGTCTTTAGGTTTGTGCTGCCTTTCGTCTAGATCGACTCTGACCTCTGAAACCGAGGGTTTGATATGGATATCTACGCCCATCTTCTTCAGAAACTCCCCGAGCCCTTGAGGTCCACTAAGCATAGACTCGAAGTTTTTCATGAGGTCCTCTGGGTCGGAGTTTAGCCCTAGTTTGACTTCACTCATGGATACCTTCTCGGGATCGATGCCCATTTCCTCAAATTGGCTTCTGACTTGTTTTATCATTGATTTCAGAGTTTTTACATCTACTGGGATTCCCATTTGTTCGAACATCTTAGCCATCTCCTCCATGGCTTCTTCATCGAAATCATCCCAATTTTCTCCTACCATAATATCACTAATCAACCTTGAGTTGTATAGTGCGATGGGTAGGAGGTATTTGAATGAAACGGATTTCTCTCTGATAGATTGACTCAAATTACATATGAGCGTATTGAAAAAAGAGGCTTGAGTGGAGGATTACAGAATGGTCGAGTCTGAACACGATGTGGCTCTAGAAGACACAGACAGAATTCACGGAAGGGCTGCGTTAGTCAACAACGTCAAGGCTGCTTCATCTCTTGCAGGAGCAATTCGATCCACACTAGGTCCGAAGGGGCTTGACAAAATGCTTGTCGACGGGGAAGGTTCTGCTTTGGTAACAAACGATGGAGTCACGGTTCTAGAGAACGCAAACGTAGAACACCCCACGGCAAGACTACTTATCGATGCCTCTTCATCTCAGGATAGATCGGCTCGAGATGGGACAACTACGACAGTCCTTCTAATTGCGGAGATGTTGCAGAACGCTCTGGAGATAGTCAGAATGGGAGTTCATCCCTCCATTATAGTTAATGGATACTCAATTGCATTGGAAGAATCAATCGGCGAGATTGAGAGAATTTCGAGAGAATCCGATGAAGTTCAGAAATCGCAAGTAGTGAAGACTTCCTTGCAGGGGAAGGGTGATTCCTCGATATGCGAATTAATAGCAGGTCTAGGAGTTGAAGCGGCAAATGGACTAATGGATTTGGAAGGAGGTGATGACTTGGAGAGGATGGTGGTGAAGCGTCTTCAAATTAGAGAAGGTAGCGTCATGGACTCCTCTTTGGTCAATGGTTTGATGCTACTAAAATCAAGAGTAGATGAAACCAGTCCAGAAAATTCCGAAGGAGGTGTAATCGCAATCATTGACGGTGGATTGGAACAGCCCAAGTTAGAGGTGGATGCATCAATCGAAGTGAGCAGCCTCGGAGTTCTCCAGGAGTTCCATGAAAGGTCTCGTGAGAACATGCAGAAGCAAGTTGAGCACCTGGTATCCCTAGGGATTGATTTGCTAATTGTTAGGGACGGAGTATCTGACGAAGCGATAACGCAACTTACTGAGGCGGGGATTGTGGCATATCGGAGATTTGAGAGGAGTGATATGGAATTATTGTCTATGATTTCTGGAGCCAAGCCCGCCAGAAACGTAAGTGCACTGAGGATGGAGGATATCGGCACTTATTCAAAGAGAGTCGAGGAACGTATCGCAGATGTCAGGCACACTACAATAGAAGGTGACGGAGTTGGGATGACTCTGGTTATTAGAGGGTCATCACCAGCGGTAAGGGAGGAAGCAGTCAGAATATTCGATGATGCGATTGGAGTGGCTCATCGACTAAACACCAGACCTGGGGTTCTACCTGGGGGAGGTGCAATACAGTCTCACCTAGCAAGGCATCTGAGAGCCTATTCTCAGAGTCAATCAGGAAGAGAGCAACTTGCAATTGAGGCGTATGCTTCAGCTCTTGAGTCGATTCCGAGGATTCTTGCTGAAAATGCAGGTAGAGATCCGGTTGAAGTGATCCTCTCTCTATCAGCCGATCAGAAGAAATCGGGTCCATGGGTAGGTTTCGATCTACAGAGTGGGGAGAACTGCGACATGGGAGTGGTTGGGATCTTGGATACTGAATTCGTAGTGAAGCACTCACTTACCGGGGCTACTGAAGCCGCAATCGGTGTTCTCAGAATTGATGATGTCCTCTGGGCCCGAACAGACCCTAGCACTCCCGATTGGGAAGAGGGAACTGAGGACTAGGGGCTCGAGATTCCCCTCAGCATTTCATCGACTAGGGAGTCAAGATCGAAATTCGGGGACCAATTCCACTCTCCCTCAGCAACAGAACCATCGATCGAATCTGGCCAGGAGTCAGCATATTCCTGCCTAATGTCGGGGACGAAATCACAGGTGAATCCCTCGATTCTTTCCGAAATGGCGTTAACCAGCTCCTCCGCTGAGAATGAAAGACAGGGGATGTTGTATCCTGCCCGGGACTCTCCGAGAGAGTCAGCATTAGAATCCATCAGAGTGAGAGTTGCATCGATTGCATCATCCATGTAGAGCATGGGGAGGCGGGTGTCCGGACGTACAAAGCACTCGTAGTGACCTACCTCAAGTGCAGCATGGAAGATTTCAACTGCATAGTCTGTGGTTCCCCCTCCTGCAGGAGCTTTGTATGAAATCAGGCCCGGGTAACGAATGCCTCTGGTGTCGACTCCGAATCGCCCTAGATATTCCCGAGCCAAAGCCTCTCCAGTCACCTTAGTTTCACCATAAACCGTTGTTGGATTGAGTGCTGCAACCTGAGTGGCATGCTTTGGAGAGTCTGGACCAAAGACCGCAATTGATGATGGCGAGTACACCTTGAGATTGCAATCCTTGGCTGCCTCTAGAACTGAAATTGTGCCTCCTACGTTAATCCTACGGCATAAATCCGGATCACGTTCCCCCACTGCTGATAGAAGTGCGGCGAGATGATATATCGTGCCAATCCCCTCAGTCTGGCAGATTCTGGAAATCCCATCGGTATCAAGAACATCCAGAATCACAAACGGTCCATGTTCAACGGAAGAGTGGTCTGCTGATTCCCTAATGTCAGAGGCGATTACCGACTCGTTTCCGTGCCTTTCGCGAAGTGCCTGAACCAAATCCGTACCAATCTGACCCAGAGCCCCGGTAACGAGAACCTTGTCTCCCGTGGTGTTCGACACGTGTAACCGTAATTCTGACGCTACTTGAAATTAAAGATTAGGCAAACAGGATTCATTAGCCAACGTTGATATGGGATGGGCGGCTGCTTCTGACCCCGTTGATGATATGAAGTATGTCGTTGTGACGGGTGGAGTGCTCTCTGGATTGGGTAAGGGAGTGACGGCTAGTAGCATTGGTGTTCTTCTGAAAAGCGCTGGACTAAGAGTAACTGCAGTCAAAATTGACCCTTATCTAAATGCGGACGCGGGGACGATGTCGCCGTTCGAACATGGAGAGGTCTTCGTTCTGGACGATGGTGGAGAGGTTGATCTAGACTTGGGGAACTACGAAAGATTCCTTGACGTATGCCTGACTAGAGAGAACAACATTACCACAGGAAAGGTGTATGATAACGTAATTCAGAAGGAGAGGAGGGGGGACTACCTTGGAAAGACTGTTCAGGTAATACCTCACATTACTAATGAGATTCAGGACTGGCTTGAGAGAGTGGCCCATACTCCCAGTGATGGCAACGGGAAAGAGCCGGATGCCTGTGTGATTGAGTTGGGTGGTACTGTGGGGGACATCGAAAGTGCGCCCTTCGTCGAAGCATTGCGACAGTTCCAATTCAGAGTCGGGCAAGAGAACGTTTGCTTTGTTCACGTCAGTCTTATTCCAGTAATGGGACCAGTTGGGGAGCAGAAGACAAAGCCAACCCAACATACTGTGAAAGAACTAAGAGGTCTTGGAATCAATCCCCATATGCTTGTATGCAGGTCAAAGAGCCCCTTGATTGACGACACTAGAGAGAAGATTTCCGCATTCTGTCATGTACCGCCGGAAGCAGTAATCTCGGCTCACGATGTTTCGAACATCTACCAGGTCCCGATAATGATGGAGACCCAAGGAGTCACTAAGATGCTCTCGGAAAGGTTTGGTTTCAAAATCCCAAGCAAGAGGAAATTACTGGAAGATTGGGAAGGGTTGGCTAATCACGTCGATTCGCTAGATGATGCAGAGGAAGTTCACATTGCTGTTGCCGGGAAGTACACCGACCTCTCAGATTCTTATCTCAGTGTTATCAAGGCCCTTCAGCATGCATCTTTCAAGGTTAACAGAAAACTAGTAATCGACTGGATTGAGTCATCAGTACTGGATGATGATGCGAGAAAATCAAACCAAGAATCACATGACGAGGCTTGGCGAATCCTTAGAGAAGCAGATGGGATTCTCGTACCTGGAGGATTCGGAATCAGAGGAATTGAGGGTAAGATAAAGGCAGCAGAATACGCTAGGGAGAGTAATGTCCCCTACTTGGGGGTTTGTCTGGGCTTGCAAGTAGCGACGATCGAGTTCTGCAGGAACGTATTGGGGATGGAGGGGGCGAATTCGACGGAATTCGAGGAAGAGCCGCCTCACGCTGCCGTTGTATTCATGCCAGAGATATCCAAGACCCACATGGGTGGGACTATGAGGCTTGGGACAAAGCCGACCCCATTCCTAGTGGATGACTGCAAAATAAAGCGTCTATACAACGGGGCAGATCACGTAGATGAGAGGCACAGACACAGATACGAAGTCAATCCAGAACTTATTGAGGATATCGAGAGTTCTGGTTTGGTTTTCGTAGGTAAGGACGAGACCGGAGAGCGTTGCGAGATTATGGAACTACAAGACCATCCATATTTCGTCGGGACCCAGTACCATCCGGAGTTCAAGTCAAGGCCGGATCGTCCAAGTCCACCATTCTTAGGACTCCTAATGGCGGCTTCAGGGATGGAAGTCTAATCGACAGAAACTGGCAGGATTCTCGTTGTGCGGAATCCCTGTAATACCTTCATGTACCTCTTGGAGGAGAATTCTTGATCGAGTTCCTCATCACCCGTCTCGATCCTTAGTGCCCTGACGGTGAGGAGTTTCGCAGGCGTCACCACTCCGAGGACATTGTCAACGCCTATTGAGCCTAGAACAGCTGGAGAAAGTTGTAGATTTCCCCGCCCTATCAGGAATCCCTGTCCTCCCATTGGTGAGAGGAGGAGGGTGATAGGACCGTCATGGGAGTCTATCAGTGCGAGTATTCCCGATTCATTCAGATCCACCCCAACTTCCTCTCTACCAATTGTGGCATCGATTCCTAGGGTTGTCAATTCGAAACCGATATTGCTCCCAATCTCGCGGAGAGTCCCTCCCGAACCCCAAATAATTAGACGGTCGTCACTTACTAGGGAATTCTCGATGTGTTCTGAAAGTCCAATGATAATCTCTTCCTCAGATTCTGTCTGAATCATCTCTTTGGATCCCTGCATCCACCTAGGAGAATTTGGAGAGAAGGCCTCAGCAAATAGGCGAACTACCCATTTTCCCTTTCTGTAGAGATCCTCGTCTAAATCCAGAACTTCTGTGGAAGACACGAGGAGGTCCCCCTGAAGCCATGCTGAAAGTACCTCGGCAGCTGCCTTGGGTGAGCTGGCGAAGCAACCCGAGTGCATCTTCACTCCCGAGGGGACTCCTATTACCGGTAGTTCAGTGGACTGTGAAGCACCTAACGAGGCAACGATGTCTCTAGTTGTACCATCCCCGCCGGAATATACTAGCAAATCGATTCTATTCTCAAGAAGCCTCTCGACAGCATCTTCAGTATCCTTAGCCGTGGTTTCGCCTGTCGACTCATGGACCTCAGAGATCCTTCCAGTCTGAAGTTCCTCGGGAATCCAGTCAGTCCCCATCCTACCTCTACTGGTAATCCACTCTAGTTGGCTCGTTTCTCCCCTGTGGATAGCAGAGAAATGCCTTAGCATTGACTCTAGACGGGGTCCTGACCTATCCTCAGCACCCTTCGAACGAGCCAACTCAGCCTGTCCATCTGAGCCTTTTAGTCCTAATCTCCCCCCTAGTCCGGCATCGGGATTGGCTAGTAGCCCAATGCGCACCATGATCCTCCCAGAGGGAGCGTGTTCTTATCGGTTCACGCTCGGGACACTGTTCAATGAGGGTCGTGGCCGCACTTGGGGGAAACGCACTTCTCAAGAGAGGAGAGGAGCCGACCGCAACGAATCAGAGGAGGAACGTGAGGTCTGCCTGCAAGGCTCTAGCACCGCTTGCGGAGAACCACCAACTTGTAATCACACATGGAAATGGCCCCCAAGTAGGACTTCTCGCGATGCAGTCTGCTTCGTTCAAGGAAGTAGAGGAATACCCATTGGACGTCCTTGGGGCCCAGACAGAGGGGATGCTCGGTTACTACATCGAACAGGAGCTAGGTAATTTGATGCCAACAGAATCTGCATTCGCAACTATTCTGACGATGGTTGAAGTTGATCCTGATGACTCTGCATTCCGGAATCCTACCAAACCAATTGGACTTCAATACGAAGAGGAAGAGGCAAAGAGGCTAGCTCGCGAGAGGGGGTGGTCAATAGCCAGAGATGGCAATGGTTGGAGGAGGGTAGTGCCATCGCCAGAACCTCATAGAATTTTCGAGTTGCGACCCATCCACTGGCTTCTTGAAAAGGGGGTTGTTGTGATTTGTGCTGGAGGTGGGGGGATTCCCACTGCATACAACTCCGATGGCTTGCTGGAAGGAATCGAGGTTGTAATAGACAAAGACCGAGCAAGTGCACTACTCGCTAGGCAACTAGGCGCCAGACTGCTGATTCTTGCGACGGATGCTGATGGCGTCTACGAGGGCTGGGGGAGTGACGAAGCGAGGATGATTCGGAGGACGACGCCGGAGGAGATGTCAGGAAGAGAGTTTGATGCAGGCTCAATGGGGCCAAAGGTAGAGGCAGCATGTGACTTCGTGCGTAGAACAGGTGAGCGTGCCGTAATCGGTTCGCTATCAGAGATTTCAGGAATGGTAGAGGGCACTTCGGGGACACAAATCACCATTGAATGAGGGTTATTGACTCAATTTACGGCCAAGGCCTTCATATCGACTGGACGTCGGCGAAGCCGAAGAGGAGTTCCAGTGGGCATGATTTCCGTTGACGTAGGCGAGGACGCCCCGCACGAGTATGCAAGTGGAATCAGCGCAGGAGAAGTAATCAAAAATGTACATGGAAGAAAGTCCGGAGCAGTGGCTGCCTTGGTTGACGGGGAACAACGAGATATGTCTTACACTCTGGAGGGAGACTGCAGTGTTGATCCAATTCTGGGCGACTCCGAGAGGGGACTATACATCCTGAGGCACAGTTGCGCCCATCTGCTCGCCCAAGCTGTAACTCAGCTTTACCCCGAAGCAAAGCCGACAATCGGACCTCCTATCGAGCATGGATTCTACTATGACTTCCACATGGACCCTATTGGCGAAGATGGACTTCGCGAGATTGAGAAGAGGATGAGGGAGCTGGTCAAATCGAACATGGCAATCGAGCGAGAGGAGTACGACAACGAATCGCTAAGGGAGTTGTTCAGCGAGAATCCATTCAAATTAGAGATTATGGATGACAAGATTGGTCATGATGTGGGTTCTTCGGCGTATCGACAGGGAGAGTTCGTCGATCTGTGCAGGGGGCCTCACGTTTCACTCACCTCACAGTTGAGGTGGTTCAAGCTAACCAGCACTAGCCAGGCCTACTGGAGGGCAGACAGGGATCGTGAATCATTGGTCAGGATCTACGGAATGTGCTATTCCTCAAAGGAAGGGCTTAAGCAGAGGGAAAGGCAAATCGAAGAGGCCTCTAGGAGGGATCACAAGAAGATCGGAAAGGAGATGGGGCTCTACATGATTGACGAGCTAATCGGCAAGGGCCTACCTGTCTGGCTACCCAATGGAGAGATCCTGAAATCCGAGATAGAGAAGTTTGCTGTTGAGACGGAGGATTCGTATGGCTACGTCAGGGTGACCACCCCCGTATTGGGCAAGAAAGAGTTGTTCGAAACGAGCGGACATCTTCCTCACTACTCAGATGGGATGTACCCTCCGATGAAGATGGACGACGGAGAGTACTACCTCAAGGCGATGAACTGCCCGATGCATCATCTGGTTTTCTCCAACAGTAAGCGTTCTTACAGGGAGTTGCCGATTAGGATCGCCGAGTACGGAACCGTGTACAGAAACGAGCTGTCTGGAACCTTAGCAGGTCTTCTCAGAGTCAGGATGCTGTCGATGAACGACGCCCACATCTATTGTACTTTGGACCAGGTTGCAGGAGAGGTTGAGAGCAATGTTCGAATGGCACAGGAATACTACGAAACGTTTGGTTTCGAGGACTATGACTTCCGCTTATCCCTATGGGACCCTGAAAACAAGAACAAGTACATCGATCAACCCGAGAACTGGGAGGCCACCCAGAACCACCTCAGACGCATTATGGATGGCTTGGATGTGGATTACACCGAAGAAGTAGGGGAGGCTGCATTCTACGGCCCGAAGATAGACATTCAATTTAGAACAGCTCTAGGGAGAGAGGAGTCTCTAGCCACGATTCAGCTGGACTTCGCTGCTAAGGAAAGGTTCGGGCTATCCTACATGGATGAGACCGGAAACGAGAATGGCGAGGTGTTCGTAATCCATCGCGCACCTCTCTCAACACACGAGAGGTTTGTGGCTTTCCTCCTCGAACAGTGGGCAGGAAATCTACCAACCTGGCTCTCACCGATACAGGCGCAAGTAATCACCATCTCTGAGAAACACAGGAAATACGCTGACCAAGTTAGGGAGGCCCTAGAGATCGCAGGAGTTAGAGTGAACGTGGACGACTCAGACAATACGATTGGTAAGAAGATTAGGACACACAGAAAAAACCGACCTGCTTACATGTTAATCCTAGGGGACGATGAGATGAGCGATGGGACCGTCTCGATTAGAGGACGGGGCGGTAATCAAAAGAACGGTGTGGAACTGGAAGTGTTTGTTTCGGACATCTTTGCTGAGATTTCTAATCGCGATAGGGATCTTTCCCTGGATGAGTGAAGTATCAATACTGGACCCCATCTAGGGATTTACACAATGGCCGCTCAGAAAAACCCTGGAGGCTCAGAAAACTCGGAGGCTATGCTGTCAACTGCTAGATCAGTGATACGTACCTGCCTACAGGTCAGGAGGGAGGAGGACGTCCTGATAATCACTGATCCTGATACGTCAGAGGTTGGACAGGCACTATACGAGGAGGCTGCAAGGGTTACGGAAAGGATCCTCCTAGTGATGATGCCACCAACCCAGAAAACAGGGAAAGAACCGCCCCTTCCGGTATCAGACATTATGAGGAAGAATAGGGTGATAGTCATCGCAACCAAGGATTCTCTCACACACACAAGGGCAAGGAGTCAGGCGTCCAAAGAGGGAGCGAGGATCGTAGCGATGCCAGGCATCGAGAGAGAGACCTTCGAATCTGGTGGAATGACTGCGGACTACAACGCCCTGCAAAGAGAGATTAGTGGGATGAACTCAGTCTTCAGGAGGAAGAGGAGGGTCCGGGTAAGATCGGAATCTGGAACAGATGTTGAGTTTCAGACAGGGGGCAGATGGATTCTGGAGGACAACGGAATTTGCAACAGGCCCGGTCAAATCTCCAACCTTCCAGCTGGAAAGGTATTCGTCCTACCCAAAGAGAAGAGCATGAATGGCACCATTGTTATCGATGGTTCATGGGAGGGGAGTATCCTGGAAGGCCCAATTACCTTCCAAATCAAGGAAGGCATGGTAACAGGAATCTCTGGCGGGAATGTTGCCGAAGAAATCAGTGAAGTTTTCGAAGTGGCTAAGTCTGGAATTAGAGGCTCCAAGAGAGAGCAAATATGGACCGTCGCAGAGTTCGGATTCGGAATGAATCCGAAAGCCACAGAACTAGTAGGAAGCAAAGTCGAGGACTTAGTCGTCAGAGGATCATCGTATTTCGGGTTCGGGGACAATACCCACATTGGTGGCTCGTCCAGAGTAGGCATTCTTCTCAGAGGTTCAATCGTTTCCCCAGAGGTATTGCTAGAGGACACGTTGATCGTTTCTGATGGGAAGATATCTGTTCGGTAGGTGACCTAGTGCGTGCAGTTCTCTGGTGCAATGGCTCACCCGCTCCATCATCGGTCATTGACTCTGTAATATTCGATGGTGTATCCGTTTTTGGAGTAGATGGGGGTGCTGATAGGGCTGCGGAATTAGGAATCGTAGTTGAAGAAGTTCTAGGAGATCTAGACTCGGTGGAAGCTCTTTCTTGGGATGGGAAGACTGTGGAGTTGCCGGAGCAGTCAACTAGTGATCTGTCAAAATCACTCGGACTGCTAATTAGCCGTGGCTTCGACGAGATCGATGTTGTTGGAGCTGATGGTGGTGAACCGGCTCACATCCTTGGTAATTGGGCTGCCATGAACGAGGCACCGCCAGGAGCAATCATTCGAATGCATCATGAGAGTCATGTCACAAGGAGAGTCCATCCGGAGGAGGGAGAAGTGTCTGTGAAAATTGCACTTGGTGAGCCATTTTCGGTTTTCGCCCTAGAGCCGGGCAATGTGTGGATATCAGGAGCCAAGTGGAATCTCTCAGGAAACTTGCTTAGCCTCTCTACGGAGGGATTGCACAACGAAGGTATTGGTGGCATGGTTTCAATCAGAGGGGATGGAGTTCTGGCAATCATCTCAATACGTTAACTACTCTTCCTCTTGGACTTTCATTGCTAACATTAGGGCTATCGGACGTGTTCTATCATCCTCTTCAAGAGCTATGCGTGCAATGATCATAATTGGCACTCCAATGATCGCACCAGAAATTCCCCACACAGATGCGCTAACCATTACAGTCAGGAGGAGTACAAGGGGGGAGATTCCGAGTCTCTGACCAGAGAGGTTTGGCTCTATGATAGAGCCGAAGAGCTGCTGATTGGCAATCATTGCGACTCCCAGTAGAAGGGCTTGAACTGGATCCAGGACTATCAATGCGATCATCATCGGCGGTATTGTAGCTAGAAGAGCCCCGAGGATGGGTATGAAATCTAGCAGAAAGCAGAGGACACCGAAAAGAAACCAACCCGGAATTCCCATTATCCAGAGTAGGAAAGCTAGAACCAAAGCTTGACCGGCACTACAAGTTGCCTTCGAAATAACATAGGTAGAAATCGCCTCGGAGGAATTGGAGACAATGTTTCTTACCCTTCCATAGGAGCTTGGAAATGCAGCCTTGAAACGACCTGGTAGGCTCTTCTCCTCGAGAATTAGGAATATAACGAAGATTGCCACTGTAACCAATGTGGTCATGAAAGAGGCCAGGTCTGCCAGTATGTTTGTGGCAAAATCCTGGATGTTCTGTGGATCAAGTACGTTCTCGATTGTTTCCTGGCTGGTTATCACATCTTCGAGCCCGTATAGGTTGGCCTCACCAAGATTAATCCACTTCTCGTCGAACTTGTCGATTAATCCTCCTTCCTTATTCATCTCAGCTTTGAATTGGTCTATATTCCTGTACAGGAGTATCGAAACCGCGTATGATACAAGACCCCCGAATGCAAGGATAACCCCATAAGCTAGCATTGGCATTTTTGAGACCAGTTCGAATCTCTCGATGAGATACTGTTCTGGTGCCCTTATTAGAAAATAGATCAGAATTGCAATTGCGAGAGGCATCAGGATTGGCTTAAGATTTACCAGAATCAGGTAGCCAACTAGTGTAATAATAGCAAAATTTGCCATGGTGGCGCTATTCGACCTCCTTGGCGAAGCGATTCGGCTCTCCATTGAGCATCGGAAGGAGGATTAGCAATCAAGAGTTTCCCCCGGCATTAGTCAGGATTTGGCTCGATGATAAACTGCCAGGTAATCCTTAGCGTTCCCATCGAGAGTGAATTGATTAAGAACCCGACTTCTGCCCTCTGCTCCCTTCTTGAGCAAGACTTCCGGCGAAGATAACTCTGAAACTATTGCTTTGGAAAGGGATTCTTCTGAGCCAATCTCGAACAATGCCCCGACTTTGTCATCTACCATCTCAGGTAGGGGTCCGTGATCAACCGTCACAACCGGTTTACCAGAGCTCATGGCCTCCAGAGGAATTAGTCCCTGACCTTCGTAGTATGAAGGGTAAATTACCAAATCAGAAGCCCTATACATCTCGGAGATTTGTTCGAAATCCATCCCTGATTCGATAGTTACTCTGTGGCCAATCCCCAACTTTGTCGCCAATCGATATAGCTTCCTGTGAAGAGCACCTCTGCCGATTATCACCAAGTGTGAGTCTGTCGATTCGGTCACGCTAGCGAAGGCCCTCAATAGCAGACCATGCCCCTTTCTAGCGGCTAGTCTGCCAACTGCGAGCAAGAGGCGCGTTTCTGGACCAAGGTCATACTTCCTTCTTATCTCGCTCTTCTTGTGAGAGTCCTCCTCGCTATCGAGGTGCATTGGGACAAACATGCTTGTATCGACTCCCCAGTGAATGACCTCGCAATCCCAATCAGGGGGCGGATCGTACCTCGACTCTAAGTCCGATTTTGTTGCCCTGGAGTTTGGCACTACCACAGCAGAATTTTGGATTGCTGTTTTCTCAAAGCGTGAGTACCTGCCAGCCATGAAGCGGATTGCGATGTCGTTGGGATTTGACCACACTGCTGGCTCTCCGAACATAGCTGCTAGGGTCAGTCCATCCCTCTCTCCGAGCCAAGTTCCGTGCATTGATGACACCACGGGTGCTATTTCTCTCCGGCATCTGTCAAACTGTTTGTCGTCCCAAGAAACCATGGGACAGTGAAGATGGACGACATCGACTGGCTCATCTGCATGGATGCGTGCTAATTCTTTCAGAGCTGACTTGCCATAAGAACGAGTGAATTCAAGTGGAATCTTGGCCCAATTAACCTCAATTATGGTAACGCCTTCCTGATTGGGGGGGTTCCCCCTAGATTTCCTAGTAATTACTGAAATCCTGTGCCCCATTGCTGCCAGCTTAGAAGATAGGTGGTAGACGGTTGACCCCATTCCCCCCCATCTGGGAGGGTACTCTCCAGATATCATCGCTATGTGCATGGCACCACTGGTAAACCGGTCTAGGGAGGCGTTATTGAAGAGAACGGGAGTAGAAGTGTCACTACAATGGTTCAAAAATACGTCCATAATGGGCAATTCCGCATGGAAGGTCCGCTGCCAGTCCACGTAACGGTGGTAATACCGACGAGAAATGAGGAAGAGGCAATTGTTGACACCATTAGATCAGTCCCCAACGACGGCTGGTGCAAGAAGCTGGACTTCTTAGTGATAGACGGGAATTCGAAGGATCGGACTCGTGAGCTAGCAGAGGAAGAGGGTGCCAAGGTGTATCTTGAGGAGAGGAGAGGGTATGGTAGGGCATACAGGACGGGTTTTGCGATTGCCCCCGGTGAAGTGATTGTCACAATGGATGCAGATTGCACTTATCCTGGAGAGGAGGTGCCTGGTTTAGTCAGGAAACTGATCGAAGATGAACTCAAGTTCATCACATGTGATCGTCTGAAGAGAGCTGAGGACGGGGCGATGTCTGGTCTCCATGGATTCGGCAATTGGGCTCTTTCGTTCACAGCGAGGATTCTATTCTTCTATGGTATTCACGATTCCCAGTCAGGGATGTGGGTCTTCCGAAAGGAGATTATGGAAAACATCAGGATGCGCCCCACGAACGATGGGATGCCCCTCTCAGAGGAGATGAAGATCAATGCCAGGCGATGCTTTGGTCGGAATGAGGCGTTGGAGATTTCCGTACCCTACAGAACCAGGGTCGGACAAGCCGAAATTAACACATGGGGTGATGGATGGAAGAACTTCAAATTCCTATTCTCAAAGAGGTTGGGATTGAATAGGCAGAGTACTCCATGGGGGCCTAAGAACTAGTCTTCCGAATCGGACTCGTCATCAATCTCTCCAGGGTCGAAGGAGGACCATGCCTCGATGACCTGCAGGTCCTTGGCAATCTCAGCCAGCTTCATTCTTCTGTAGGCAATTCCAGCTATAGAAAGAGAGGCCATGGTAATCACCAGCAATGGGATTCCCAAAGATGAGACCCAAGACTCCAGACCACCTTTACTAGTTTCAATGATGGGGACTGTGTGCACCGCTCCGGGAGAGACTAAATCGGAGTCGATTGCCCAAACTTCCACCCTCGCCCATGAGTCTCCAGAAACAATCCAAGAGAATCTCGACGTCCAGATGCCGTCTCCACTCAGTAAGTCGCCGTTTGTTCCATCGTCGTAGAAGTACATAGCAACCGATACTCCTCCGGATATTAGCTCACCACGGACGGCATCAGTTGTCCCGTCGGGATCCTGAACTCGAACTGTGGTGGTGACTTCAGTGGGAACTCCGTCCTCAATCCTGATTATCGAAACCGTCAGGTCGAAAACTTCAGGAGCACTGGAGCCAACTGTAAGGTTGACTGACGAAACGGAGGTATCTCCCCTAGAGTCCTGAACTAGCAAATCAACTCTGACTGGACCAGGCTGGAATGAAATGTTTAGAGTGATACTATCACTGACCAGTTGTCCTTCTACTCTCCACTCGTAAAGCACGATGTCATCATCGTAATCGAATGAATCTGAGGCGCTCATTACGGCTTCTTGACCAGGAGGGAGATATTGGCCGTTGTCCACTCCGGAGATTACCGCTACAGGAGCGGTCTCGAGTACAATTATGCTCTGTACATGGGTTCGCACCATCCCTTTGTCGTCAGCGAGTGTGAACGTCAGATTGTGACTACCATGGGAAAGATAGTCGTTATACCAGTATCCTGTGGTCTTAGAATCTAGGATTATGCCATCCAGATCTGAAGTGACGGAAACTGAAAAATCATCACCATCCATGTCGACGGACTCCCTAAAGTCGAAGAGAACGGGTAAATTGGAGTAGACTTGTGCATTCGGGACGGGAGATTCTAGAATCAGTATTGGGGCGGACTCAGACACTGAGATTTCGATCTGATCCGATACTGGCCCGCTCCCATCGTCCAGAGTGAGCGTGATTGTATGCTCACCAGCAGGTAGCCTAGTCGAAAGGGCCCAATCGCTTCCAAGGGGATCTTCTACCTGATTTGATTCCCAAAGCACTGATACTAGGTCGATACTTTGCCCTTGGCCGGGATTGCACAATAGCCCACTACCATTTCCGGGTAGTTCTGAGCATGAAAGGTCCCAATCCCCAGAGCCGATGGAGTCGAGGACAATCAACTCCGATGAGTCCGAAATAGTCCCGTTAATTGGTTTGGAAATTATTGCATTTGGAATTGAGTTTGAAACCTCCAGAGTCTCGGAACGAGAGTTCCACTGCTCTGCATGTTCAGCTTGGTCATCACTTGCTTTCATTGTGATAGTGTGGGTTCCCTTGCTCAGTGTTCCTGCCCACTGTGGCAGTTCTGGGGATGTCCCGGATCCTAGAAGCCCATCGATGTCAGAATGGAACTCGAACCTAACAACATCTCCTTCGGGGTCGAAGGTCTCGAAACCCGTTAAGGAAACCCAATCTGATGATGTTTGGCCGTTTCTGAGAATCTCCATCATAGGTTGTGGAATCTCATTGTAGAGTTCTACGTCAAATGTCCATGAGACGGTTGGGTTGACTCCATCCCATGCCACAACTGAGACTGAAAATGAGTTTTCAGTAGACCCTAAGAAAGACCTAACTATTTCCTCTGGGCAATGTGGGTTTTCGGGGTCAGGATCTACTGCCTCGTATGATGCGGCTGCCCAGCACCACAGGTCCCCTCCTTCTGGATCATAAGTCCCTTCCAGATTGATGGTAACATTCGCTGTTTGTCCCAAGTAGAGAGTCCCCCATGGTGAGATGGAAGGAGATGTCCCTACAGTTAGTATTGGAGGGAGGTTTACCAATTCTATTGCGCGTGTCTCGTTGACGCAGTGTCCTTCCGAGTCACATACCTCCAGAGTGATAATGTGACTCCCGTCTGAGAGGCATGGTTCCGAGTCGTTGAGATTTGCAATGAAGAATGAATTGTTGCTTGATTGTAATGGGCATACGGACCCTATGTCGCCATCGATGTTGCTCGTCCAACTGAAAGTGAGTGAATCGAAGTCTAGATCCCAGCTCTGTTGGGCGTCGAAAACAATCTCCCCCTCGCTAGAGTACTCGGCTCCATCCAATGGGTACTGCCAGAAAATTAGTGGTGGTTGGTTGCTGAGTTCGAGTCTGCAGTAGATCGTATTGTCACCATCTATCTGCATTGGCTGAGAGTCATTGTGAACTCCGTCGTAGTCGCATCCAACATAGGCATTGTTGGTCGGGGACCATCCCTGCAATGGCGTCCACCTCCCTCCCACGAATGGGCCGTAATCGAATATTCCCTCGTAGGGCTGGGTCGCAAATACCTCGCTCTCGAATTGCTGGAATGAAATGTTAACCTGGGCTAATGGGACGTGGAGGAGATTCTGATTGATCGTGTGGACATCTACCATCCACATTATATCAGCAATGACATCATCCCCAGTGTTCTCAGGAGTGAGGATGTTTCCAGAAGAAATCCAACGCAGATGGGAACTAGAGTTTAACGAGAATGAGCTCGGTAGACCAGAGCGGTTGACTAAGGATGAACTTGTGAAGTTCACTGAGCTGTGATTAATCTCGGGAAGTTCGTCACATATCAGGGAGACGCTGGCAGCGATCATCTCTGTGTGGGATTCTAGGTCAAGACAGTGAGAAGAGCTGTCCCAAATCACACTGTTTGAGATTCTAGATGGCAGGGACCCCTTAGCCTTCCAGTACATACCTCCGCCGTTCCCACTGAGATCTAGTCCGCTAATCTCAGCATCTACACCCTCGAGAATTACAGAGTATTTCGAGGAAGGGGAGTTGATTGAGATATCATCCATGATGACTATTCCTGGGAACAAATTACCACTGTTATTGATTTCAAGAGCCGGTTCGGAAAGTGAGTCTTCAACGGTAGTTGAAATTAGTTGCAAATCAATACTATTCCTGACTACGATTCCTCTCTGATCGCCATAGGATGAGCAGGTGTGACAAGATACGTTCTTCCCCCCGCTCATCACGTAGTTCGACTCCTGGAAAAAAAGTCCAGCTGCATTAGAAGAGCCGATTCCGTTTCCAGAGGTGTGGACATTGGATAACGCGACATTACTTGAATCGGTTACGGAAACGCCGTTTCCAAAGTTGTCCTCGCTAACCAGGTTTTCCACACTAGGATGAAATTCTACGAAGGAGACTCCATCGTCACCATTTCCCCTAATTGTCCAGTTACTGCCAATAGCACCACCCTTGGCCATCACAACTCCTGAGCCGGTGGAGTTCTCAACGACTAAGTCTGAGATTTCTGCTGGACCCTTGTCGGACCAACTGGTGCTACGGAAGAGCATGCCAGCACCGTGATGAGAATTCGAAGGGAACTCGGGCCCGTTGTCACGAATGGTGATGTTTGACAGGGATGTGGAGGAATCTGTAGTGTAAGCTCTGAATCCAACAATGGAGTTTTCCTCAATTACAGCATCCGAAACCCTAACACCAGAGGTATTGACATCAAAGGCAGCACCGATGCCGAGTCCGGGAGTCTTCGCATCTGGACCTCCGGTGCCTCGGATCTCGAGACCAGTGAACACTGCATTTGTTTGGAGATTGGAGTAGTTCGAGTGGTCATAGCGTTCAACAAGTACTCCCCTATACTGGCAGTCCTCCACTTTGGTATTTATGAAAGTGGGCCTAGTTGTCGTTTCTGAGATGTGCCTGACGATGATTCCATTGTCGGAGCTAGAGACGTTGGTGTCAGAAAAGAGCGGGATTGAGTCCTCGATCCAGATGCCGGCTGATGCAGCCAACGTCGCTCCAGTAACATTGTAGATAGAGATGTCACTCCAGAGTCCACCGGAGTTGTACCAGAGATTCACCCCACGGGTCACAAGGTTTCCTATCATGGCACCTTGGACGATAGGGGCGGATGAAGCCCCAGAGGATATCCCTATCCCGTACCTCCACGTGGAAGATACCCCATGCACGTCCTGTCCCCCTCCTTCGATTACTAGATTCCTCAATGTTGGCGATGCGCTGTCAAAAAGGTCGATTGCGACCTTGTCAGCATTGTTTACTTGGAGATTGCTGATTACCGGGTCACTCCCGTAAATCGTGATTCCGTATTCGCCTCCTGAAATTGTTAGGTTGTCTAGAGTTGATCCCTTGTTGTTCGAGGTCGAGTTGAAGATTATCCCTCGATGGTTCCCGGAAATAGATTCAATTGTAACAGGTGAGGACTCGGTGCCATCTATGGTTATCCTCCCATCCACACCCAACCTCTCCCCATCACCAAGGAGGATTGTGGTTCCTGATTGGACTGCAAGGACCTGATTCGATTGGACCAGATAGCCGTCTTCCAAGGTTATCGTCCCACTCCATACCGTAGTAGTTCGAGACGATTCGGCCGAAACGAGAGGGGTGATCGGCGCAAGAAGTAGCAACAGGACCAGCGGGACTGCCAAGCGCATGAGCCCTGCCGTTGGCAATCAGCGTTAATCACTTGCGTGGTTTGACCCCCCCC
>Ga0066836_10000412_pt1 | contig 20316 bp, 14 predicted proteins | sample ETNtaG_18_FD_71568 | JGI IMG/M metagenome (GOLD analysis project Ga0066836, IMG submission 71568) | Marine microbial and viral communities from oxygen minimum zone, Eastern Pacific Ocean - ETNP201302SV91 | ecosystem: Environmental > Aquatic > Marine > Oceanic | place: Pacific Ocean: Eastern... | reverse complement strand
ATTTGTGAAAATTAATAAAATTTAACCATGAAAAATATAAAATTTCAAAACCAATTAATAACCATTCTAATAACTTTTATATTAATACTTGGGTGTGATAGTGAAATGGGGCAAGATGATCCAAAACCATCTAAAAAAGCTTTAAAAAATTTGTGCCCTATTGGAAAATCCGATAATTATACCGTTCAAGCCGGAAAATCGTTGGAAATAGATTTTAACAAAGGTGTATTGTCTAACGATGAAGATCCTGCTGGCGGTGCCATGTCTGCTTCTGTTGTTATTCAACCTCAAACAGGAACTTTAACTCTAAATCAAGACGGTTCATTTACTTATAAGCATACTGGATCAGCTGCAGGTGAAGATAAATTTGTATATGTTGCTTCGAACTCAAGTTGTGATAATACAGCGGAACCTGAACTTTCTAGTATGGCTGAAGTGACCATTACTATTACTGACTCGCCAACAAATATGTTAACATCTAATCTTTATATTGCTGGTACTTATACAAGTGGTGGAGAACAGTTTGGCTGTGTTTTCACAGATGAAAATGGAGATGGAAAATTTGAAACATTACACCTTCCAAATAGCTTTGAAGCTATGGATTTAAAAATGTATGATGGAAAATTACATGTTGTAGGATCAGGTGGTCCTGCTGGAGATGATCCGATGATGTGGGTAGATGGTGTTGAGCAAAAGTTAGAATACAAAAATAGTAATAAAAACTGGGGAGCTGCAGGAGCTACAGGAATAGATATTGATACTAATGGAGATATATACATATCTGGTTGGTTTATAACTCCAATGGGAATTGGAGCTTGTCAATGGAAAAATGGTGAATTTAAGGTTTTAACTGAGAATGCAGACTCAGAAGCTTTTGATATTGCAGTGAAAGATGGAAAAGTTGTTGCGGTGGGTTGGTATATGGCTCATCATAAAAATTATGCTGCAAGATGGGTTAATGGAGTTAGAAAGAAAATTCATAGTAAAGGAGACGCTGAAGCTAGAGAAGTAATGTTTGTAGGAAACAAATATTATATAGCCGGATGGGCATATAACAATTTTAATATGCAAAACGGTGGCGCAGCTATATGGGAAGGTACTACGACAACTGCTAAACTACTTAAAAAAGGTAAAGATCCAATATTATTTGATAGATCAGGATGGGCATATACTTCTGAAGGTTTTGGAATGGGATACGATAAAACAGCAAATAAATTCTGGATTGCAGGAAAAACAGATTGGATAAACGTTGGTTATTGGCCAAATATTTGGAAAGTAACACCAGGTGGTGGAAACATAGTTTATGATCTTCTAGAAGAACCAGATGGTTCTAAACCAGGATGTGACGTTGATGATCTCGGACAAATAGCATACAATTGTGAGGGAGGTGAAGTCCAAGATGTTGCAGTATTTGATGGAAAAACATATGCTGTTGGTATGACTACAGCAGATACATTAAGTGGCAATAACATGTGGCACCCTCAATCGCAAATATGGATTAATGGAGTAAAATATCCAATTAGAGACCATAAAACCGATGGAGGATACAGCGAAGCTTATCAAATACTTGTAATTGAGTAGCAATTAGCTAAATAACCTTTTCTACTTTTCTAAAATAGATTTTAAATTAGCTGGGGAGTAATTTATTGACTTTAGAGTTTTTCTGTCGGAAGATCTATAGATAAGATATTTACCATTTTTTTCTTCGTAAAAAGAATCTGTATTTTTTTCTTTTTTGTAATACGCTATGGTTTTTTCTGCTTCCTCTACAGATTCACATGCCTTACTCATATTTGATCGCTGTACTTCATTAAATAACTCAACAAATTTTTCACTCATACCAAACTCATGAACCGCCCCTGAAAGCACGTATTGAATATCACAAAGAGCATCAGCGATTTCTATAATATCATTAGTTTCTATAGCTTCTTTAAGTTCTTTTAGCTCTTCTGAAATAAGCTCCACTCTTAAATCACATCTTTTTTTATCAGGAATTGCTGGTTTATCCAATATCGGATGATTAAATAATCTGTGAAAATCAGCGGTTTGATTTAAAGAATCAATTTTATCCATTTTTAATTCAATTTTAAGTTAAACTATGATAATATTTCTCCTCTGAGGCCCTCTTCCAAAATAATAAATATAATTATGGGAATTACCCATTTCATCACAAAACCCCAAAATTTGGTTACTCTTATATTTTTTGCTCCTTGATTGGTTTCATTCATAAAGTTATCAAAACCCCAGATATGAGCTACATATATAGAAATAAGCAAGCCTCCTAGTGGCAACAAAATGCTCCCAGACAAGAAATCAAAGAAACCAAAGATACTTTTACCGAAAATCGTAACATGACTCCATAAATTAAAACCTAAAACATTGGTTATACAAAGTAAAAATGTTACTGAAACACATATTATAACAGATTTATTTCTAGAAATTTTGAATGAGTCCATAGCCGTAGATACAACAGCCTCTAACAAACCAATAATTGAAGTAAAGGCAGCAATAAATACCAAAAAGAAAAATAATGCACCTAAAAACATACCAAAGGGAATCTCTTTAAATAATGAAGCCATAGTAACAAATAATAAACCAGGACCAGAATCAGGTTGAATTCCAAAAGCAAACAAAGCAGGAAATATGACAAATCCAGCTAAAATTGCTATAGCAGTATCAAAAAACACAACTATTCCAACGCTACCAGGTATATCACTGTTTTTTCTATCCAAATAGCTTCCAAAAACAAAACCTGCAGTTAATGCTATTCCAACAGAAAAAAATATCTGACCTAAAGCCGATAAAATAACTTTAAAAGTAATTTTTGAGAAATCTGGTGTTAGATACCATAAAAGACCTTGATATGAGCCTTCTAAGGTATTTGAACCAAATGCAAGTAAAATGAACATTACAAGTAAAATAGGCATGAAAATCTTGGAAACTAGCTCTACCCCTCCCTGAAGACCTCGAGAAGCAACAAAAATCATGATTAGACATATTATAAAACAATAAATCAATAAAGTATACTGATCTTGCTGTAAATCTGTAAAATGAGTTTGAATAGTTTCTGCTGAAAAAGCGAAAGCTTCTCCTGTTATATATTCTTTAAGGTATACCGTTACCCAAGACATAATCATTAGATAATAGCCTAAAATCATAACTGTAGCTATAATTTCAACCCAACCAATTATATTCCAAAACGATTTTGGAGAAGAAAGCTTCTTCATTCCCTCTAAAGGAGTTAATTGTGCCTTTCTTCCTAGGCTAATTTCTGCAGTTAATAAAGGAATACCGATAATAGCAGTTAAAATTAGATATACAATAATGAAAGCACCACCCCCACTTTCTCCAACAATATAAGGAAATCGCCAAATATTTCCCATTCCAATTGCAAAACCTGCTGTAGCCATTATAAATCCAAACCGACTTCCCCAATTTTCTCTGTTCATTATTAGAAATTATTTATTGTGTTACAAAATACTACGTCTTAAAATGATGAAATGGTATATCGTAAAATTAGTAATTTATAATTACAATAACCTAGAAAAAATAGATTAATACCATAAAAATAAAAAAAATATATTTTATTAAATTAAAGGTTGTTTTTTATTATATAATATATTGATTTACAGTGTTTTATATTAATTATTTTAGACAAGACTAAATCATTAAAAACAAAGAAAAAGAGAGAAAAAAATGATAAAATGATAGTAATTAATTAAATTATATTTTTAACAATAAAAATTTTAAAATGAAAAATCCCATAATACTTATCCCCTATTTGATTATAACATTTTTTTTAATTCCTCAAAAAAAAATATTTGGACAAATTGATGAAGCTCTTTATTCAAACCTTGAATGGAATTTTGTTGGACCTACTAGAGGAGGTAGATCTACAACCGCTATAGGAATCCCATCTCAACCTTATACGTTTTATATGGGTACAACCGGTGGAGGAGTATGGAAAACAACAGATGCAGGTTTAAATTGGAAAAATGTATCTGACGGCGAGATAACCGTAGGTTCAATTGGAGCGTTAGCTATTGCCCCAAGCGATCCAAACATAATATTTGCTGGAACCGGATCTGCTGATCCAAGAGGGAATATTTCATCAGGGAATGGTATTTATAAATCGACCGATTCTGGAGAAACATGGGAGTTTGTGGGCTTACCCAAAGCAGGATTGATTGGTTCAATAAAAATTCATCCAAAAAACTCAAATATTGTATATGTGGCTGTATTGGGTAATGTTTTTGGCCCTAATAAGGAAAGAGGTCTATATAAATCGATAAATGGGGGTGAAACATGGAATAAAGTTCATTTTATTAGTGACAAAACTGGCGCAAGAGATGTTGAAATAAACCCATCTAATCCTAGAGAAATCCTTGCTTCATTTTGGACAGTTCAAAGAAAACCATGGACATTAGTAGATGGAGGAAACGAAGGTGGAATCTTTTTATCTAAAGATGAAGGTAAAACATGGAAAAAACTTAAAAATGGACTTCCTAAGGGTTTAGTAGGTAAAATTGAGATTGAATATTCACCAGTTAATTCCAGTAGAATATGGGCTATGATTATAGCAAAAGAAGAGGAAGAAGGTGGGCTATATCGCTCAGATAATGGGGGAATATATTGGAAAAGAATCAATAGAGATCATAAATTAAGACAAAGGGGCTGGTATTATTCCCACATAACAGCTGATCCAAAAAATGAAAACATTATTTACGCTTCAAATACAGGGTTTTATAAATCAATAGATGGCGGAAAAACCTTTGACAAAAGAATTAGAACGCCACACGGAGATAACCATGGGGTATGGATAAATCCAAACAATACCAAAATTATGATAAATTGCAATGACGGCGGAGCAAATGTATCATTAAACGGAGGAGAGAGTTGGTCAACCCAATTGAATCAACCTACCTCAGAATTTTATAGGTTAACCGTTGATAATCAATTTCCTTTTAGAATGTATGCCGGACAACAAGACAACTCAACAATTTCTGTTCCTAGTAGAGGCATACCTTCACTTACAAGATTTGAAAATTGGTTTGACGCTGGAGGTACTGAATGTTCAGACATTGCCGTTCATCCCAATAATCCAAACATTATCTATTCTACTGGATATAGTGGAGAGTTTACCTATAAGAATCTAGAAACAGGTGAAGAGTATCAAAGAACCCCATACGTCCATTTAACTGAAGGAACAAGGCAAGATGAACTTAAATATAGATTTCAATGGAATTATCCGGTTTTTGTATCAAAATATAACCCTAATAATGTTTACGTAGGCTCTAATGTGGTTCACAAAACATCAAATAAGGCAGTTAGTTGGGAAATAATCAGCCCTGATCTTACAAGAAGACTACTAGAAAAAGATGAAGAAAAAGCAGACATTCCAGGCGGCCCTATTCAAAATGATGCTACTGGTGTAGAAGTATATTCATCAATATTTGCCTTAGAAGAATCACCACATAATGATAAAGAAATATGGGTTGGATCAGATGATGGATTGATTCATTTAACTAGAGATGGAGGAATAACATGGCAAAATATAACTCCAAATAAAATAATTCCTTATCAAGGAACAATTAATAAAATTGAATTATCCCCACATAAGGAAGGAAGAGCAATAGTAGCAGTATATAATTATAGAAATAATGATTTTAAGCCATACATTATACTCACTGATGATTTTGGTCTTAATTGGAAATTAATCACGGAGAGCAATGGTATTCCTTCAAATCATTTTGTAAGAACAGTATCAGAAGATCCAGTACAAAAAGGATTAATCTATGCTGGAACTGAATTTGGAGCTTATGTTTCTCTAAATAACGGCAAGTCTTGGAATTCATTACAACTTAATCTTCCTCATGTTCCAATAACAGATATGGAAGTTGCTCAAAACGATTTAGCCATATCTACTCAAGGAAGAGGATTTTGGCTTCTTGATAAGATTAATATCTTACAAGAGCTTCATAACATTGAAAAAAATCCTGGAAAAATCCATTTGTTTGAACCTGAACCAGCATACCGAACAAATATTGGGGGTGGATGGAGATCGGGGGGGATAAGTTTTGAAAATGACATTTCATTTTATTTACCTAATGATATTCTAATGAAAGATTTTGAAATGTACATAAAAGATAGTAAAGGAAATGTGGTTATTGACTTTAAAAAAGACACAGTGTATTTATGGGATGTTGATTACGATTCTTTAACTATTTATTCAGGCATGCATACTGTATATTGGGATTTAGAATACAAGGCACCTAAATTACAAAAAGACTTCGTTTCAATGTACTATAGCACAAGAAGCGGCTATGGGCCAGAGGCTATTCCAGGAAATTATTCAATAGAATTAGTTACTCCAAATGAAAAATTTACTACAAACTTGTCTGTAAAAATTGATCCTAGATGGAATATTCCCGTAACTGACTTAGAAAAACAATTTATTACAGCCAATGAAGTAAAGTCAATGATTGAAAAATCTCAAGAAAAATTAAGTGAAATGAGGAGTATATTAAATCAAATAAATAGTTTAATAAATCTCACTAAGAATAGCAATGCTCATCCAACCATTAAGAAATTTGGAAATGAGATAATTGATAAAATTTCTATCATAGAAAATAATTTATATCAAAATAAAATTGAAACATCACAAGATGAAATCAATTATGCTAGAAAATGGACAAACCATATTACACATCTTTATGATAGAATAACAACTGACAACCAAGCTCCAAATGACGGAATGATAAAAAGAGTAAAAGAGTTGAAGGATAATTATGAAAAAATCATTAAACCTTATAAGAATATTATTGATAATGATTTGAAAAAGTTTATGGAATATCTTAAAGAAAACAATATTGAAAGAATAATCATAGACTAACAAAAAAAAAGGGCAATCATTCTTACGAATTTTCGCCCCTTTTATCATTTAAAAATCACCGTAGTGTCTTTCAAATGTCAAACTTTTCTTGAAATCATTTAAAATTTCTACTTAATAAATTAAGCTTCTTTTTTAAAAGTCCTGAATTTTCTATTTTATTTTAACCGTGGTCAATCTAAAACTTCTATTTCATTTCCGAAACTTGCGTTTCTGCTTCCAAGTTTTGTTTGGAAAGACTAAGTAACATAATAAAATAAGAAAATAAGAAAATATGATTAAAAAGTTATCCACAACTTTTCAACTTCTTTAAAAAAAGTGAATTAGAAAGGTCTATAAACAATAAAAGGGTGATAATTCTTTACGAATTTTTCACCCTTTTCATTTAATGATCACCGTAGTGCTCCTCAAACGTCAAACTACAGTTAAAAAGCACTTATAGTTTCCGCTTAATAAATTAAGTTTTCGCTTTGAGAAATCTTTGTCCTTCTATATCTTGTTGCCGTAACAACTTTCAACTTCCAAACTAAGATCTGAAACTTGCGTTTCAACTTTTTTTATCTCTCGTTTGATGATACTAAGTAACTTAATTTTATTTTATAAATAAGAATTTTCTAATCAAAGTTTTCCACAACTTTTCAACATGAAATTAACAGAGTTATAAACTAGAAAAAACATACTTTTCAACCAAATATGTTGATAAAGTATAAAATTTTATGACTTTATATTTAGTAAGTCAGTAAATAGTTTCAAACTTTCTCTTAGATAAAGATCATTTTCAATCTTTTCTTTTAACAAATTATTTTCTAAAGGAAATATTTCTGAATAATTAATTGAAACATTTAAATTATCTTCTCTGCTATCAGATTCTTTTTTTTCATTAAGTCTTTCTTGTAAATTCAATGATATAACCTTTTGTTTCCTATTTTTTTTAATTTCATCAATATTTGATAGATATTTTTTTATTGCATCATCGTTTTTTAATCTATCATCAAAAATTTGATTTAACTCTTTAATATTATTTGGGGAGATTTTAAGTTTATTTGCAAATTCCAATCTATCAATCTCATCCCATTTTAAAGCATTTTTTCTAGAATTTTCAGTATAAAATTCCCTATCAAATGGGTTAGGAAACTCAATATCTGGCTTAACGCCTATTTTTTGAGTACTACTTCCAGAAATTCTATAATATTTTGCTAAAGTTATTTTTAACTGGCCAAATGATTCTTTATCATCATTTCTGAAAAATCTATCTAAACCAATTAAGTTTTGAACTGTTCCTTTTCCAAAAGTTGATTCTCCTATGACTAAACCCCTATTATAATCCTGAATTGCTCCTGAAAAAATTTCAGAAGATGATGCTGTAAAAGAATTATTTAAAACAAATAGAGGGCCATCGTAATGAATAACTTTATCATAATCCTTTTCTATATCTACACTACCTGAAGATGATTTCACTTGAACAACTGGGCCAGAATCAATAAATAAACCCGTTAGATCAATAGCTTCTTGAAGAGAGCCTCCCCCATTATTTCTAAGATCTATTATTATTCCATCTATATTTTTTTGAGATAAAGAATCTAAACATCTTTTCACATCTCTAGTCACACTTTTATAATCTTTCACTCCCTTTTGAGCATCTTCAAAATTCATATAAAAGCTAGGAATAGTAATCAAACCGAAATTAAAAAGTTTATTATGGTTTTTAATTGGTATAATATCAAATTCAGCATCTTCGTCAACTACATTAACTTTATCTCTGACCAATCGAATTGTATCTGGAGCATCATCAAAAGAAGCATCCCTATTAAGGACTAATAACTTGACAAGACTTCCTTTTGGCCCTTTAATTTTTTTAACAACATCATTTAATCTCCATCCTACAATATCCTCATATTCTTCGTTATCCCCTTGTGCTACTCCCAAAATTTTGTCATCTTTTTTCAAAGCCTTACTTTTAAAAGCGGGACCACCTGGAATTACTTCATAAATTATAGTATAATCAACATCTTGAATTAACCTAGCTCCAATACCTTCGAATGATTTGCTCATATTAATATTGAACTTTTCAGCATTTGAAGGTGAAAAATAGTCGGTATGAGGATCATATAATTGTGTGTAAGAATTGACAAAAATTTCAAAAACATCTTCAGAATTAAACTGATTAATTGTTTTTTCAAATCTTTTGTATCTTTTATCTAAAACTTCTTTAATATCAACCCATTCTTTACCAAGAACTTTAAGATTCAATGCGTAATTTTTAATTTTCTTTCTCCAATAATCATCCATTTCAAATCTCGACCTCATCCACGGTAATTCTTTTCTATTAAAATGAAAATCTTCTTCAATAGAAAAATCTGGTTCAGACTCCAAAAACTCAAAACTGTAAATAATTCTATCCTTGGCCCTTTCTCTGTAAACAGCAAATATTTCATATATCGGTTCAAGATTTCCATTTATTATATAGTTATCTATATTGTAGCGAATATTATTAAAATATTTAATGTCAGAAGAATAAAAATATTCTCTATTTGGATCTAAACTTTCAACATATTTATCCAAAATATTAGATGATAAAGAATCATCAAAAGCCATTTTTTTATAATGATATTTAGAAAGAAGTCTTGAAATTAATAATGCTTGATCTCTATGTTTTTGTTCTGGATAAATTAAAGAATCATATTCTATAGAATTTAAATCATCATCAAAGTTTAATTGAATATTAAATAAATATATTAAAGGAAGGATATAAAAAAATAGTTTCATAATCTATAAATGATTTAATCCATTTTGAGGCACTTTACCTGTAATAGGTCTAAAAAAATCTATAATCAATTTCATGTCTTTATTAATATTTCCTGAAACATCAAATAATTCACTAAACAAAATTAACTTCTTTTTAAAATCTAAACCTATCATTAAAACTGGAATTTTAGCTTTTTGGGCAATATAATAAAAACCCGTTTTCAATTTATCAACTTTTTTGCGAGTGCCCTCAGGAGCAATAGCAACAAAAAACTCTTCTTTAGATTCATATATATCTACGATAGAATCAACAAGATTGTTTTTTTTACTTCTATCTACAGGATAACCCCCAAAGAGTGTAAAAATAAATTTATATAATGGATTTTTAAATAACTCAGCCTTACCTAAAAATTTAATTCTATTATTCATTTTTAATACCGACCTTCCAATTACACAAATTATAAAATCATAAGCAGATGTATGGGGTCCCATTATAGCAATAATTTTTTTGTCATCAGGAATGGTGCCTTTAAATTTCCAACCTAATATATTATAAAATAGAATTTTACTAAACCAACTAATCATTTGTTACCCCCATTGATGAAAACTTATTTATTCTTTCATTTATTCGTTTTTTAGAACTCATTTTTTCTAAAACATCTAATTCTTCAATTATTTTTTTCTTTAATAGTTTTGCTGCTTTGTTTGGATGATTATGAGCGCCACCTAATGGCTCCTTAATAATCCCATCAATAATTTTTTGTTTTAATAAATCCTTAGATGTTAGTTTAAGAGCATCAGCTGCCTTTTCTTTATAGTCCCAACTTCTCCATAAGATTGAAGAACATGATTCAGGAGATATTACAGAGTACCAAGTAAATTCCATCATAAAAACTTTATCTCCAACACCTATCCCTAAAGCACCACCTGAAGCTCCCTCTCCTATTATTATACATATAACAGGAACTTTTAAAGTTATCATTTCTTTAATATTTCTAGCTATTGCTTCTGCTTGACCTCTTTCTTCTGCTTCAATTCCAGGATAAGCACCTGGAGTATCTATTAAACAAACGATTGGTTTATTAAATTTTTCTGCCATCTTCATTAACCTCAAAGCTTTTCTATACCCTTCAGGATTTGCCATTCCAAAATTTCTATATTGTCTTTCCTTTGTGTTTCTACCTTTTTGATGACCAATAAACATAACTGTTTTACCATCAATTTTAGCAAAACCACCAATCATAGCTTTATCATCCTTTGAAAATCTATCACCATGAATTTCAATAAATTCATCAGTCATTTTATAGATATAATCTAGAAAATAAGGTCGATTTGGATGTCTAGATAATTGAACTTTTTGCCAACGAGTTAATTTTGAAAAAATATCTTTTTTAAGATTATTTATTTTTTTTTCAATACCCTGAGCTTCTTCGTTAAGATTTTTTCCACTTTTTGAAGCTAATTCTTTAATTTGAGTTAGCTTTTCTTCAAGTTTAAGTATAGGCTTTTCAAAATCAAGTGACATAATAAATTTTTAAATGGTCGGTAAATTTAAAAAAGAATATTTTATGTTTTTTCTAATAATCAATTAAATATTTAATATTTTTCTTTCATAAATATATTTGAAAAGATACTTTTGCTGAGTTAATAACTACGGGGTGGTAGTTCAGCTGGTTAGAATGCCTGCCTGTCACGCAGGAGGTCGCGGGTTCGAATCCCGTCCATCCCGCTTTATTCTTGATAAATTATATCAAATTCTACATTCTTTATGCTCAACGTCCACAATCTTTCTATTTCTTTTCAAGGAGATGATTTGTTTAATAATATAGCATATAGGATTGGTACAAAAGACAGAATTGGACTAATTGGTAAAAATGGTGCTGGAAAATCTACTATGTTAAAAATCTTATCTAAAGAGATGGAACCTGATACTGGAGAGATTACAACTGATAAAGATTTAAAAATTGGTTTCTTAAAACAAGATATTGATTTTGAAGAAGGGAGAACAGTTTTAGAAGAAACTTATGAGGCTTTTGTTGAAATAAAAATTATAGAGAATCAAATAGAAAATATTAATAATAAGTTAATAAATAGTGAAAATTCTGAAAGCAAGGAATATTATCAGCTAATGATAGATCTTCAAAATCTTCAAGATAAATTCGGAATTATTGGAGGTTATAGTTATGAAGGAAATACTGAAAAAATTTTAACTGGATTAGGCTTCAAATCATCAGAATTTAATAAACAAACAAGCACATTATCTGGAGGGTGGAGGATGCGTATTGAGCTTGCGAAGCTATTATTACAAGATAATGACATCTTATTATTAGATGAACCAACAAATCATCTGGATATTGATTCTATTATTTGGTTCGAATCATTTTTGAAAAGTTATTCAGGTGCTGTATTAATAGTATCCCATGATAAAATGTTTTTAGATAAAGTAACTAATAGAACTATTGAAATTTCATTTGGAAAAATTTATGATTATAAAAAACCTTATTCTGAATATTTGATTTTAAGAGAAGAAATGCGAGATCAACAACTTGCCTCACAAAAAAATCAAGAAAAAGAAATTCAAAACACTGAAAAACTTATAAATAAGTTTAGAGCAAAAGCCTCGAAAGCTTCTATGGCACAGTCCCTAATAAAAAAGCTAGATAAAATGGATAGAATACAGGTTGATAAGGAAGATACCAGTGTTATGAATGTACATTTTCCAATCTCAGTAAATCCAGGAAAAGTAATATTTGAAATTAAAGATCTTTCAAAGAATTATGATGACTTAGAGGTATTAAAATCTATAAATTTAATTCTTGCAAGGAATTCTAAGGTTGCTTTTGTAGGTCAGAATGGTCAAGGTAAGACAACGCTTGCTAAAATTATAAATAATGAAATTAATTATAATGGTTCTTTAAAAATTGGTCATAATGTACAAATTGGATATTTTGCTCAAAATCAAGCTGATTACTTAGACGATAAAAAAACAGTTCTTCAGATTATGGAGGATTCAGCAACTGAAAAAAACAGGAGTAAAGTAAGAGACATACTTGGATCTTTTTTATTTAGAGGAAGTGAAGTAGATAAATATGTTAAGGTCTTATCTGGAGGAGAAAGAAATAGATTAGCACTTGCTAAATTATTGCTTTTACCTTTTAATGTTTTAATTATGGATGAGCCAACAAATCATCTTGATATAAAATCTAAAAATGTTTTGAAAGAAGCGTTAAAACGTTTTGAAGGCACTTTGATTTTGATTTCACATGATAGAGATTTCCTTCAAGGGCTATCAGAAATTGTTTACGAGTTTAAAGATAAAAATATAATAGAGTATCTAGGAGGTATAGATTATTATCTAGATAAGAGAAATATAGGAGATATCAGAGAAATTGAAAGAAAAAAAAATAATGTATCTCCCAAGAAGATGGATAAAGGTTCTTATAAAAGGATGAAAAAAATTAATTCATTAAATAATAAGATTAAAAGAGTTGAGAAAGATATAATAGAATTAGAAGAAAAAATTAAAAAAAATAATTTAGATCTCGAACAAAATCCATCTGATTATGATGAGAAATTTTTTGAAGAATATCAATTAAGAAAAAATAAGCTAGCTACATCTATTTCAAAATGGGAAGACTTACAAAATCAATTAGAAAAATTAAAATAATAATATACTAGAACTACTCAAAGTCCGAGTCCCGTCCATCCCGCTTATTTCTTTATAAATCATATCCCTTTATTTTTTTGGCAAAACATACGGAACATCTGCTCTTATACTATCGATAGCGTTTTTAATGTCAGATGCAGTATCCGTACTGTTATTGGTAAGAATAATGTAACCACTTTTAGTTTCAATTTCATTATATAAATAAGTTGCAAATCCAACCCATCCACCAGAATGAGAAACAGCTTTAGGTTTTGATTTGTCTTCAATAGACCATCCAAATCCATATGAAGTCTTTTCACCATCATTAAGCTTTCCCTGAGACCAAGCTTCATCTAGATATTCTTTTGGAAGAATTTTATAGTTTACAAGTGCCATATTCCACTTGAATAAGTCATTTAAAGTAGAGTATACCCCTCCGTCTCCTCTTACATCATTAACAATATGATAATCATTTAGCTTATAGTCTTTTTTTCCTTTTGTATAACCAAACACACGGTTAGGCATATTAGTATCATCACCTTCAAGATAATTATAGAGTATTGTATTATTCATTCCTAAAGGTGAAAAAATATTTTCTTTTAAAAAATCTCGAAAGTGTTGCTTTGAAACTTTTTCTACTATTGAGGCTAAAACTAGATATCCAGTATTACTATACTCAAATTTTTCTCCAGGCTGAAAACTAAGCTTTGGATTATCATCGTAAAAAATTTCTAAGACTTCGTTATTACCCAGGATATAACGTATACTTAAATTTCGGGGAACAAACTTTTTTTTAATGATTTTTATATAATCAGCAAGCCCAGAGGTGTGGAGTAGCAGATGTTTTATTGTAATATTATCGTAAGGAAAATCCGTTAATATAGTATTGACTTTTTGGTCATAGTCTATTTTATCAGCTTGTTTAAGCTTCATTATAGCCACACCAGTGAATTGCTTGCTTACTGATGCTAAACGAAATTGAGAGTTTAAGCTTAGAGAATCTATTGGGTTAATGGATCTTAAACCATCTGAACTTTGAAAAAAGATATTTCCGTTTTCATAAACCAAAATATTGCCAGTTATAAATCCATTTAATTTCATATCTGAAATAAATTTAGAGTACTGATTTAATTTAGAGTTTGATAATAATATCTCTTTTTGGTTGTAACTACTAAAAAAGAGAATTAGTAAGCCTGCTAATACAAACTTAGTTATTAGATTCATTTTATATTTTTTCATGTTATTAAATATAATAATATTTAGTCATCCCTTGAACTTACTAAGTATAAAATCATTGATTAGAAAGAGTATTGATAGTATATTCGAATCCCGTCCATCCCGCTTTTTTCTTTATAAAATATTAACTAGATTAATAGACATTTTAAACTAAAAAAAATAAACATGAAAAACTTATTATTAATTGTACTAATAACACTTAGCACAAATATAATGGCTCAGCAAATGGCTTATAATGTTGTATATGTTAAAGCTGAAGAAAATTCAGAGTGGCAAATCGGCAACTTAATTGAGACATACTATACTAACAATAAGAGGCAATCTGGTGGAGTTGTATTAGAAAAGCTAAGACACGGAAGACCAGAGGGAATGACTCACAGAATTGTTTGGTTATGGGAACTTGGAAAAAGGGGAATGGTAGATGGTGAATTATCTGAGTTTGAACAATCAAATTTCAGAAGTCAGCTAAGAGGATATGTAGAGGAATGGGGAATGTCATACTCAGGTAGAATGATTAATTGGGTAGAAGGTGATATGAGAGAAACACCATTTGTTCATATCTGGGATATTACCCCAGAAGACCCTGCTGCATTTCAGAAAGCACACAAAGAATTTGTTGAATCAGTACCTCAAATATTTGGTGGAAGATTCAATGGATTTGGCACATACGATATAAATCAACCAAATGGAGCAACTCACTGGGTTTTAGTATCTGGAAAAGATCTTGATGATCACCTACAACTACTACATAATCTTGAAACAAAATATCCTGCAGCAATGCAAAAGTTTGTTATAGATAGAGGAAAAACTAAAATAGTTCATGACTTTACATTTGAAAATTTAAAGTACATAACAACTCAATAATTTTGTTTTATAATTAAAAAAACCCCTTTATAAGGGGTTTTTTTAATTTATTACAGTAATGCTAATAGATTTATTAGGCACAGGAGTATATGCCCGACACACAGCACAATTATTTTCTTTATCGTTATCAATCACAAAATTAAATGAGTCATTTTCCTCTATAGTTTCAGGAAAATCACAAACACTTTTAAGCGCAAAAACATTTTTATATTTTTTATTTGATGAATCATCAGTCCATTTATTCTCAATCAAATCCTGAGGAAAATCTGAGTCATTAACTTGAATCACATAATTCATACAAATACCCTTTTTTACAAGTTTTCCTAAAAAAAAAGCATTGGAGTCTACATCATCATTACATGAAAACAAAATGATAGAGCTAAGTATCAAATAAAAATTCTTCATAATTTTTATATAGTCTGTAAACGCGAATATATTAAAATTATTTTTTCATTTTCATTTATTATTCATTGAAGATATATTCGAGTCCCGTTCACCCCTCTTTTTTTCTCTATACTTTTAGCGTTATTTTGAATATTTTTTTATAAACGACCCATCAATCATAATTTATAAATATCATTTTAATAATACTTTAGATATTTAAAGGGTTAGGTTTGCAAAAAATTATAAAAAATGAATTTTTCCGATATTAGTTTAAATGAATCTATACAAAAATCACTAATTGATTTAAATTTCATTAAACCTACTCCAATTCAAATAAAAGCTATTCCTTATCTCCTAAAGTCAAATCAAGATTTAATTTCTTTAGCGCAAACCGGTACAGGTAAAACTGCTGCGTTTGGTTTACCTATAATTCATAATATTAACACAAAGAAAAAAAATACTCAATCAATAATATTATGTCCAACAAGAGAATTGTGTTTACAAATAACCAAAGACCTTAAATTATATTCAAAATATATAAAGGAATTACGAATAACCCCTATTTATGGTGGATCAGACATTAGAAAGCAAATGCGAGAACTTAAAATGGGTAGCCAAATAGTAGTAGGAACACCAGGTAGAGTTCTAGACCTAATAAATAAAAAGAAATTAGAATTAAAAAATATAGATGTAGTAGTTCTTGATGAAGCCGATGAAATGTTAAACATGGGATTTAAAGAAGACATTGACTTAATACTAGAAGGAACAAATGAAAATAAGCAAATACTCTTATTTTCAGCGACTATGCCAAAAGAAGTTTTGAAAATTTCAAAAAATTATATGAAAAAACCTAAAAAAATCCAGGTTGATTCTAAAAATGAAGGCGTAAAAGATATAGAACATAACTATTATTTAGTTATGAACCTAAAAGATAGATATCAAGTTCTTAGAAGAATTTGTGATATTAACCCAAATATCTATGGTATTATATTTTGTAGAACAAGAAGAGAATGCAAAGATATTTCAAGCAAACTAGTACAGGACGGTTATAATGCAGATTCATTAAATGGTGACCTATCTCAGCCACAAAGAGATCATGTAATGAACAGGTTTAGAAAAAAACACATACAACTATTAGTGGCTACTGATGTGGCAGCAAGAGGCCTAGATGTTGATGATTTGTCTCATATAATTAACTATAACCTACCTGATGACAATCAAATCTATGTTCATAGATCAGGAAGAACTGGTAGAGCAGGTAAAAAAGGCATATCCATAATTATTGGTTCTGTAAGAGATAAAAGAAAAATTCTTTCAATACAAAAAACAATTAATAAAGAAATAACAAAAAAAGAAATCCCAAAAGGAAAAGATATTTGCGAAGTACAACTAATGAATCTCATAGAAAGAATAATTCATTCAGAAGTTAATAATGATATAGAAAAATTTATACCCTCTATTATGGAAAAAGTTTCTCATCTAAATAGAGAAGATTTATTAAAACAATTGGTTTCTTTAGAGTTTAGTAGATTTCTTTCTTTTTATAACAATGTAGCTGATATAAAATCAGATGAAAAAAAAAGAAATTCAAATAAAGGAAAAGCTGACAAAGGATTCTCTAGATTTTTTATTAATCTAGGCAAAAAACATAGTTTAAAACCTCAAAACCTTATTGGTATAATTAATGAGTTTACTGATAATAAAGATATTTCTATAGGGAAAATTGATATAATGACAGGTTTTTCTTTCTTTGAAATTCCCACAAAATATGAAATAGAAATTCTTACTACTTTAAAAAAGTTTACATGGAATAATTATAAATGTAGTGTAGAACTTTCTAAAGCTATCAATAATGATTTTAAAAGAAAAGATAAAAAATTCAAAAAATCAAGAAAAGGATTCAAAGGAAATAGGAATAAATCGAAAAGAAATAGAAATCGCTATTCGTAAACTAAAATCAACAAATAAATTCTTTTAATAGCTGAATATTCATAGGCTTTTGAATTTTTATATAATAATTGTAGATTAGAATATGAAACAATTATTATTACTCCAATTCATTATTTACTCATGTGTTAATACTAATTATGATGATGGTTGGACACAACTGTTTAATGGAAATGACCTCAAAGGCTGGGAAATCCTAAATGGTAAAGCTGAAATAAAGGTATCAAATAATGAAATTGTAGGAAAAACAGTTGAAAATACACCAAATACATTTTTGTGCTATAAGAAAGATTATAGGAATTTTATTTTAGAATTTGAGGTAAATATTGAAGAGGATATTAATTCTGGCGTTCAAATTAGAAGCAATACTATCAGTGAGTACAAGAATGGAGTAGTTCATGGATATCAAATAGAAATTGACCCTTCAGAAAGAGCCTATAGTGGTGGAATATTTGATGAGCAGAGAAGAGGTTGGTTATACGATTTATCTGAAAATAAAAATGGAAGAGAAGCATTTAAAGTTAATGAATGGAATAAATTTCATATAGAAGCCATAGGAGATACTATTAGAACGTGGGTAAATGGAGTTCATTGCTCATATTTAGTGGATAGCATATCAGACTCTGGTTTTATAGGGCTTCAGGTCCACGGAGTTGGTGGCATGACTAAATCAGATAAATATGTTAAATTTAAAAATGTTAAAATTAAGACCGAAAATTTTGACAATGATTTGTGGTCGATTAGAGATGATTTAAAAGTTATTAATCTTAAATATGAAAAGAAGAAAGTTTATTAAAAATACCGGAATGAGTGTTAGTGGAATTATTACATTGCCCGCAATATCTGGATTTAATATATCAAAAAATTTAAATTCAAGAGTAAATATTGGAATCATAGGAACAGGGTCAAGAGGTGGAGGATTAATACCGTTCATCAACGAAATAGAAAACCTGAATTTAGTAGCATGTTGTGATGTCCTCCCTTTTCGCCTAAAGGACGCACTAGATAATGCGCCAGATCAAACTATTGGATATGAAGAATATAAAGATTTACTAAATAATAAAGATATTGATGCTGTACTGATAGCAACACCCTTCTCAACTCATCATACAATTGCACTAGATGCTATTGAGTCAGGTAAACACGTTTACTGTGAGAAAACAATGTCAAGAGGAATAACTAATAATTTGAACCTAGTAAAGAAAGTAAAAAATTCTGATATTATTTTCCAGACAGGACACCAGTATCATAGCTCTAGACTCTACAAACACGTTGTAGATATTATTAAATCAGATGAAATAGGAAAGATAACTTCTTTTGATTGTCAATGGAATAGAAATGGTAATTGGAGAAGACCAGTATCAGACCCTAGTCTAGAAAGGTTAATTAATTGGAGGATGTACAAAGAATACTCAGGCGGACTAGTTGCAGAATTGTGTTCACATCATATTGACTTTGTAAATTGGGTACTAGGTGAAAATCCAAAGACAATTATGGGCTCAGGTGGAATAGACTACTGGAATGATGGCAGGGAGACATTTGATAATGTTCACCTATTATTTAAATATCCAAGTGGAGTAAAAGCAAAATTTACTTCCTTAACATCTAACGCACTAGGAGATTATCAAATTAAAATTCATGGTGATAAAGGATCTATTTTATTAGATTATGCAAAAGCATGGATATACCCAGAAAAGAAATCAGAGACAACATATGGAAATGTTGATGGAGTTTCTGGAGCGACTTCAAAGCCATGGGTACAAGGAAACGGAAATCCAATAGACTATGAACATACTGACCCCTCAAAGCAGGCTCTAATTGATTTTAGGGATAATATATTGAATAACACTATGCCGTTGTCAAATGTTTTAACTGGTTCCTCCACTGCTATAGCAGTGGACCTATCATTACAAGCTTTACATAATGAAAAAATCACGTATTGGAGAGATTATTACAACTCCTAATTATTATTAAATCATTTAATGAAATCTATAGAAATTAAAATGAAGTATTCAATAATACTCTTGAGCTTAATCTTTTGTGTTTTATCATGTACAACAAAGGAAAAAACATCTATAAAAGCAAGTATAACAATTAACACAGATGCTACTTCCAAACCTTACAATCCTATGATTTTTGGGGGGTTTCTTGAGCATTTTGGTAAACAAATTTATGGGGGTGTATTCGATCCTGGTTCTCCTCTATCAGATAATAAAGGGTTCCGTTCTGATGTCATTGAAGCATTAAATGAACTTAAAGTACCTGTTATTCGTTGGCCAGGTGGATGTTTTGTTGATGGTTATCATTGGATTAATGGAGTTGGAAAGAATCGTAAACCCACAGATGATATTAGATGGGGAGTAATTGAACCAAATACGTTTGGAACACATGAATTTATTGAGCTGTGCAGGCTTCTAGATACAGAACCGTATATCTGTCATAATGGTTTGGCAGAAGTTAAAGAAATGAGGGACTGGGTAGAGTATTCAAATGCAACTAAAGGAAAATTTGCTGAAATGCGAAAGGAAAATGGATACCCTTCCCCACTAGATGTAAAGATATGGAGTGTGGGAAATGAACGTTCAGGTCGTGATTATATTCATAA
>Ga0066836_10000411_pt1 | contig 20319 bp, 21 predicted proteins | sample ETNtaG_18_FD_71568 | JGI IMG/M metagenome (GOLD analysis project Ga0066836, IMG submission 71568) | Marine microbial and viral communities from oxygen minimum zone, Eastern Pacific Ocean - ETNP201302SV91 | ecosystem: Environmental > Aquatic > Marine > Oceanic | place: Pacific Ocean: Eastern... | reverse complement strand
TTTTTTTCTATTTTTTTTTTTAAATCAAAGTGTGCTACTTGTGCCAAAGCATGTACTCCTGAATCCGTTCTCCCAGCACCTGTCACAACTACCCTTTCTTTTGAAAAATTAAATATTGCTTTTTGTAATACTTCTTGAATGGATTGGCCGTTTTTTTGAAATTGCCAACCCACAAATGGTGTACCCTCATATTCTATTTTAATTTTATATCTTTGCATTAACCCAGTATCGTTCCTTTGTTAATTTTTTTACCTAGCAAAAATTCTTTAACAGTTTGTCTATTTTTTCCTTGGCGTTGTAGTTCTAAAATTTGTATGGAGTTTGATTTGCATCCAACTGTTAAATTCTCATCAAGAACACAGGCATGTTTTCCATTTTCTGAAGATATTTTTGCTCTTAAAATTTTAAATCTTTCTTTGTCAAATTCGAACCAGGCTCCGGGGCTTGGACTCAAAGCGTGGATGTGTGCAAGAACTTTATTAGCATCTTTATTCCAATTAATTTTTGATTCATTCTTTTCTATTTTTTTTGCGTAAGTGGCTTGAGAATGATCTTGCTGAATAGATTTTGAATTTCCTTTTTCAATAAATTTTAAAATTTCAATTAATAAATTTGCTCCCTCTAAGGAAAGTTTTTTTTCAATTTCTCCGTGAGTTTCATTTTTATGCAAATCAAATTCCTTTGAAGCAAAAATAGGTCCGCTATCTAATTTCTCTTCAATCTTCATAATGCTAACTCCTATCTTTTTATCTCCATTCATTATTGCCCTTTGGATTGGTGCTGCCCCTCTCCATTTGGGTAATAAAGAGGCATGAATGTTAATAAATCCAAATTTAGATATTTTTAAAAAATTTTCTGGAATTATTTGTCCGTAAGCAACAACAACAATTAAATTTGCTGACAATGCTTTAAAATTCTTAAACTCTTCTTCAGTATTTAAAATTTTTGGATTTCTAAAACTTACTTTATTTTTTTTGCAGTACCCTTCTATTGGCGATGGATTAATTTTTTGACCTCTTTTTGATTTTTTTGGTGGTTGTGTGTAAACTTTCACAACATTAAATTTATTTTTAATTAATAAATCCAAAGTTGGAACTGAGAACTCAGGGGTTCCCATAAAAACTATATCAAGTGGCATTATTCTATTAGTGAATTTAAACTACAATTCTTGCAATAGCTTTCTTTTGCTTAGAAAGCTTTTTAATAATCATGGACTTTTTTAACTTAGACAGATAGTCAATAAACAAAACACCTTCTAAATGATCCATTTCATGTTGTATGCATGTAGCAAGCATGCCTTTGGCTTTAAGCTCTTTGGGTTCTCCATTATAATCCAAATATTTTATATGACAGCTTTCGGGCCTATCAATTTCTGCAAATTGCCCAGGAACAGACAAGCATCCCTCTTCATAGGTAGCCTTGTTTTCTGATTTATTAATTATTTCTGGATTAACAAAATACATGGGTTTTTTAATCCCTTCTTTTTGTGAAATATCCAACACTATAACTCTTTTAGGCACTCCTACCTGTATGGCTGCCAATCCTATGCCTGGCGCAGCATACATTGTTTCTACCATATCATTCATGAGCCCTTGGAGATCTTCGTCAACTTTATCAACTTTTAGAGATTTTTGTCTTAAAGTGCCGTTGGGTTCTGTTAAAATCTCTCTTAAAGCCATATAAATATGATTAAATTATAAGACCATTTTAGTCAAGTAATTGTAATTTTATAATAATAAGAAATTAGACTTTAACTGGCAGGGCTTCACTTAAAATATTATTCCTTATTTTTTTTAAATTTAGATCATTTAAAATTTTATTTAAAAAATATATCGTTTCTGGATCTAGATCACTAATATTATCTTCTCCGATTATCTCTACAATCTTCAACATAACTAAACCTATTTGGTTTTGGGTCGCAAGCTCTTCTAAATTTTTTGGAATTGTTAATTGAGAAGCAAGTTCACTATAATCTAAATCTTTTGGCAAAATAACGCCATCGGCTACTAATGAATCTAGAACAACAATATCTTTTATTGAAATAAAATATTTTTTATTTTTTTTTATTTTTTTATAAACCGATTTAAAATCCTTTTCTGTCCTGCTAAGTTTTTCATTATTATCTATAAAATGTTTTATTACTTTTGATCTATGCAATATATCGTTATCAAATTTCACTTTTTTTGCTAAATTTGTATCCAAATTTTGACTTACTAAATCCACGTAGTCATCAGGAATTTCATTTGAATCGATAGATTTTAAGAAATTTGACAATTCTTCTGTGTAAACATTTATAAGTTTATCTTTAATAAATAAATCTTTTAATAAAAAAGCTAAACTAATCTTCCTCTCAACATTGTCGCTCAATAACATGCTCTGATATATTAAAGCCCTAGCTTTATATTTTGGTAAATTTTTATAAATTTCTTCTGAGTTCATCAATTGATTAAAATTGAAATTTATTTTTAAATATATTTTAAAAATTTCTTCCTTATCAAAGGAATTTTGTGCCGCGGCCTGCTCGTATGTAATTATAACTTCTTCATCTTCAAAATCATTAACTTTAATTAAATTTGCCGAAGAAAGATATCTCCATATATATTTGTTAGTATTGTCTTTAGGTTCGTATTTAAAATCATTGCTGGTAATATGAGACAAGTAAAAATTTAAAAGGTTGTTGTCTAATATTTTTTTTGTTGTGATCTCATTAATCCCTAATAAAAAATTAATTTTATCTTCAAAAAACTTATCTTGGAGACCTCTTTCGATTAGTAAGTCAAAAATCATTTGGGCCTCCTCTTTTCTATCATTATTTATTAAACAATATATAGAAAATTTTTCTAAATAATCATTCTTAATACTTTGATCTATAAAATTTATTTTTTCACAAGCAGATTCAATATCAGCAGAAGAAAGATATTCATTAATTAAAAATTTAATTGCCTTTGAATTTTTTCCAACTTGTGGATTAGTTTTTAATAATAATTCTAAATCTTTAATTCTTTTTTTATCAATCAACCAGTTTATTTTTATTTTTAAAAATTCTTCATGATTTAGGTTTTCTTTTGGAGGATATGCGTTTGTAAAAAGTACTTGAAAAAGTAAATCTTCAGAAGGTTTTGAAAGTTTAATTTTATTTATTCTTTTTAAAATTTTTTTTACGTCATTTCCATCAGAGCTAGACCACATATTTAAATTAAAATTATTTTCTACTGGGTCAAATATGCCAACTACAGATTGATTTAGATTTTCAATTTTGTTTTCATTAATCTTTACTATTATTTTATTTGCGTCATCTGATAAAATAGGACTTTCTATAGCAATATTTTTTTTTTCATCACCGTCGGCAATCTGTTCATTTTTATTTTTCCATATGTCAACTGGCTCCTCTTCTCCAAATGCAAAGCTAAAAGTTAGGATTGTAAAAAAAAATAAACTAAATATTAATTTATTTAAGTGTAATGAGCTTATCATTGCTAATTTCTTGCTTGATAAGTTTTGTTGGTGCCGGAAAATCTATTTTATCAAGTAAAAATATTCCCACAAAGAAAACTAGAAGAATTAAAATAATTTTTATTATTAAATTCCTACTAATTAAATTTCTATTTGTTCTGGGTCTTAATCTAAGTTGCATAATGCCTAAATTATATTTAGACTGAAAAATAAGACATAATTGTGAAAAATCAAATTTAAAATTTCAGGTAACTGTGAAAAAAAACCTAGTTTTGTTGGGAATGATGGGTGTTGGTAAATCAACTTTAGGTAAAATTGTGGCTAAAAGACAAAATTTGAAATTTATTGATACAGATCTAAATATTGAGAAAAAAAATTCAATGAGAATTTCAGAAATTTTCAAAAAAAAAGGTGAAAATTTTTTTAGGATAGAAGAGGAAATTGAAATTTTGGAAACTCTAAAAAAAAACAAATGTGTTATAGCAATAGGTGGTGGAGCATTTATGAATAAAAAAATAAGAAATATAATATTAGAAAATTCCTTTTCTATTTGGTTAGACATGAATTTAAAAACTTTAAGCAAAAGAGTAAAATGGAACAATAAAAGACCTCTGCTAAATAAAGAAAATCCTAAAGAAATAATCAAAAAATTATTTACTAAAAGAAAAGATTTCTACAAACTAGCAGACTATAAAATTAATTGTAACGGCTTGACCAAAAAAGATATTATAAACAAAATCATATCTGTCTATGAAAAACACTAAATTTATTGTTAAAACAAAAAGTAAATCTTATCCAATTTATTTTGGTAATAATGTTTTAAATTCAACAGGAAAATTAATAAGAAAAAATCTACCCGGTGTAAAAAAAATTGCCATAATTAGTGATAATAAATTATCAAAAATATTATTAAAAAAATTAATTAATTCTTTAAAAAGGTATGAGACTAAATTATTTAGACTCTCTGCAAATGAAAAAACGAAAAGTCTTATTGTTGCAAATAAAATTATTGAACAGCTTTTAAAAAATAATTTTAATAGATCGGATTGTGTAATTGCATTTGGTGGAGGTATCTTTGGTGATCTGTCAGCCTTTGTATCTAATCTTACTAAAAGGGGAATAAAATTTATTAACATACCTACAACTTTATTAGCTCAGGTTGATGCTTCTATAGGAGGAAAAACTGGAGTTAATACCAACCAAGGTAAAAATCTTATAGGAACTTTTTATCAACCTGACTTTGTAATAAGCGATACATCTGTTCTTAAAAGTCTGCCTCAAAGGGAAATAATTGCTGGTTACGGAGAAATATTAAAACATTCTTTAATTTTGGATAGGAATTTTTTCTTTTGGCTCGCCAGAAATGGAAAAAAAATAATATTTAAAAAAAATAATATTTTCATAAAGCACGCCATTATAAAAAGCTGCCAAATCAAGAGCAAGATTGTTAATAGAGATGAAAAAGAAAAAAACTTAAGAATGATATTAAATTTTGGTCATACTTTTGCTCATGGTTTCGAGGCAACAAAAAATTTTTCCAAGAAATTAAATCATGGCGAAGCTGTTATACTTGGTATGATAATAGCAAGTGAATTATCTAATAAAAAAAAACTACTTTCATTAAAAGAACTAGGTTTAATTAAAAATCACTATAAAGATTTAAAATTATTAAAAAATATTAAAAAAATATTTAAAAAAAGTGAAGTTAAAAAAATTGTTAAATATATGAAAAAGGATAAAAAAAATGTAGATAAAAAAATTAATTTAATATTGATAAAAAAAATAGGCAGAACAACAAAGCCTGGGCAAATTTCATTACGTGAAAATGAAATTAAAAAATTTTTAAATTCATACTATTTATAGAAGCTTATTTTATTTCTATTTCAAGTGCATGAATTTTTTTTTTCATTTCTTCTTTTAAAATTGAAAAAATTTCTTTATGTGCTAAAATTTTACTCATATTTCTTAATTTTTTTGATTCTATTATAATCTTAAGATGAAGCTTGCCTGGATCAAATGATTTGTGCTTGGCATGAAATTTTGAATTGTCGATTAATATTATATTTTCTGGTTTAATTTTATTATTAATTTTTTCTTTTATTTTATCATAAATCATTATCATTTCGCTTCTAAATTATCAAAACTTGTAATACTTTTAAACAATGAAAAATATATGTGAATGGGAAAATTGTAATGAAAATGGAGATTTTAAAGCACCGGTAGAAAAAGATAATAGTAAAAATTATCGGTGGCTATGTGAAAATCACATCAAATTATTTAACAAAAACTGGAATTATTTTGAAGGAATGAATCAGGGTGAAATTGAAAATTTTTTAAAATCAGATATTACGTGGCATAGACCCACGCAAAAATTTGGTTCTTCTGATAATTTTTTTAATATTTTATGGAATAATGCATTAAATGATAAATTCAATTTTTTTAAACATGAAAAAAAGATTAGTAGCTTAAACGGAAAAAAATTAACTCAAAAGGACATGGATGCTTTCAAAATTATGGATTTAGAATTCGACTCAAGTTGGCCTACTGTGCAGAAAAAATTTAAAACTCTTGTAAAAAAATTTCACCCTGATAAAAACGCAGGTAATAAACAATTTGAAGATAAATTAAAGAAAATAACTTTGGCATATAGTCATTTAAAAATTATAATGGTGAGTAAATAAAATTATGACAAATTTAAAAGAATTAGTTCCTGATATTAAAGTTTCAGTAAATCAAATTTTTGGAATTGATACCGAAATGAAAGTAGATGGATTTTCAAAAAAAAGTGAGTATGTTCCAGAAATCGATAGCAATTATAAATTTGATCGAGATACAACTTTAGCAATTATTTATGGTTTTTCCTTTAATAAGCGAGTGCTAATTCAAGGGTACCATGGGACGGGAAAATCAACTCATATCGAACAAGTTGCTGCAAGATTAAATTGGCCTTGCATAAGAGTTAATCTGGACAGTCACATAAGTCGTATAGATCTAATAGGAAAAGACGCAATAGTGATTAAAGACAACAAGCAAATTACGGAATTCAAAGAAGGTATTCTTCCTTGGTCAATACAAAATCCTGTAGCTCTAGTATTTGATGAGTATGATGCGGGACGTCCTGATGTAATGTTTGTAATTCAAAGAGTTTTGGAGAAGGAAGGAAGTTTTACATTGCTAGACCAAAATAAAATTTTAAAACAAAATCCGTTGTTTAGATTATTTGCAACCACTAATACAATTGGACTAGGTGATACAACCGGTCTTTACCAGGGCACGCAGCAAATAAATCAAGGACAAATGGACAGATGGAATATAGTAACAACTTTAAATTATTTAAAATTTGATAAAGAACTAGAAATTGTTCTTGCAAAAACAAAAAAATTTAACACAAAAGAAGGTAAAGAAATTGTTTCTAATATGATTAAAGTGGCTGACTTAACAAGAAAAGGATTTGTTAGCGGAGATATTTCGACTGTCATGAGTCCTAGAACGGTAATGCACTGGGCAGAAAATTCAGAAATATTTAAAGATGTAGGTTATGCTTTTAGAGTTACATTCTTAAATAAATGCGACGATTTAGAAAAAAATATAATTGCAGAGTATTATCAAAGATGTTTTGGGGATGATTTGCCAGAATCATCTATTAATATAAAACTTTAAGTTATCTAAATGGATGAGAAAGAGTTATTAAAAGAAAGATTCAAATCAGCAATTACATCTGCAGTAAAAGCTATTTCTGAAAATTTTGATTTAGAAATTAAATTTGAAAATAATAAAAGTGTAAAAAAAAACTCTTTAAATTTACCTGAAATTATAAGCCTTAAAAATTTGCAAGACTTTACAAACCTGAGAGCTTTTGCAGATTCAGAAGCTTTAAAAATCAAATACAGAGATAAAAAAACATACTTACAAAATGAACCTAAAGGAGCAACAAGCAAAGAGTTGTATGCCATTGCTGAAAAAATTAGATATGAAAAAATAGGATCTGATAAACTAAAAGGTGTTAAAAATAATATAACCCAGTGTTATGAAAATAAATTTAAGGGAAAAAAAATTGAGGAAATCAAAACCGAAGCGGATGTTCCTATAACGGAAGCTTTTGAATTATATTTAAGAAATCATTTTTTTAAAATAAAACAAAACCAGGCAACAAAAAAAACTTTAAGTTATTGGAAAGAGTTATTTGATAAAAATCTAAATCCAAAACTTAAGCAGCTAGATAAATTTATTGAAAATCAAAATCAATATGGTCATTTGATGGCTAGTTTGATCAACAATCTTGATATAGAGGAGGTTGATTCAAAAAAAAAGGAAGATGAAAAAGAAAATACAAAAGAAAATTCACCCCCCGAAGGAAACGATACCCAAAACAACCAGCCTGAAAAACAAGAAGAACAGGGTATTGATTCTGATTTCAGTATAGCTGAAAATGAGTTCAAATCTGTAAATGAGCCTGAAGATCCTAATGAAACAGCAGAAAAAGAAATTTCTTCAAATCAAAAATTGATAAAAAAAAATTTAGATAAAAAAAAATATAAAATATTTACCAATCTTTATGATGAAGTTAAAAATGCTGAAGATTTAGAAAATGAGAATGAAATATCAAGATTAAGAAAAAATCTAGATCAACAGCTCACAAATTTACAAAATGTCGTTGCTAAACTAGCAAATAAACTTCAAAGACAGTTGTTGGCAAAACAAAACAGATCGTGGGAATTTGATCTAGAAGAAGGCATCCTTGATTCTTCCAAGTTATCGAGAGTAGTTATAGATCCATTCCGTTCACTGTCTTATAAAATGGAAAAGGAAACCGAATTTAAAGATACTGTGGTTACGCTTCTTATTGATAATTCTGGATCTATGCGAGGTAGACCCATTTCCGTTGCTGCAATATGTGCAGACATTTTATCGAGAACACTAGAAAGATGTTCGGTCAAAGTTGAAATTTTAGGTTTCACAACAAAAAATTGGAAAGGGGGAAAAAGTAGAGAAAAATGGAATGCTGAAAATAAACCTCAAAATCCAGGAAGGTTAAATGATCTAAGGCATATTATTTATAAATCAGCAGATAAACCATGGAGGCAATCAAAAAAAAATCTTGGTTTAATGCTTAAAGAAGGTTTACTAAAAGAAAATATTGATGGTGAAGCACTTCTTTGGGCTTTTAAAAGAATTGCATTGAGAAAAGAAGAAAGAAAAATTTTAATGGTTATTTCAGACGGGGCACCGGTTGATGATTCAACTTTGTCTGTAAACTCGGGAGACTATTTAGAAAAACATTTAAAACAAACTGTTAAGTGGATCGAAGAAAATTCTAATATTGAAGTTTTAGCCGTTGGTATTGGTCATGATGTAACTAGATATTATAAAAAAGCAATTAAGATAGCCGATGTGCAAGAGCTTGGAGATGTAATGATCAATCAATTAACTAAACTTTTTTCTGATAAAAATAATAAAACTATACATTAATTTTTTTTTCAATTTCTGAAATTTCCTGAACGCGTGAAAGTAAAATTCTAAAAGGAATTAACATTAAAAGAGCAACGGAAGTTTTAACAAATAAATCTCCTAGGGATAATGTAATCCAATTTGTTTCTGTTCCGTAAAATGCTATTGAAAAAAATAAAAAAGTATCAACACAAGATCCAATTAATGATGAAGCTAATGGAGCGACAAACCAAACTTTTCTTCTTAACCTATCAAATACATAAACATCAAGCAGGTGAGAAGTCAAAAATGCAATACTAGACCCAGCAGCAATTCTTTTTGATATTAAATTTGAAAAATCTGTAGAAAAATATAGAGTTAGAACTATTCCAACAACAAATCCTATATAAACAATTTTTCTTGCAATTAATTTTCCATGTCTTCTATTTGCAAGATCAGTTATCAAAAAAGCGATTGGATAACTAAATGCGCCGTAAGTAAATATATCTTGAAGACCAGCATATTTGACTGGAAATTGAACAAGGTAATTTGACAAAGCAACTACCATGCCCATCAAAAATGCTAAAACGAAAAAAAAACGATTTTCTGTTTTAATCATCAACAACTAAGTTTTTGCAATTATTTTATTTTTTAATTTTTTTGCTTTTGGAGATAATTTAAACGATTTTACGCTTTTAAGGTAAAAGTCTAATCCACCCTTATAATCTACTGTTCTTAATGCAGAATTGCTAACTCTAAGCTTAACATTGCGTTTTAATATATCGCTTTTAAAACTAACATTCTTTAAATTGGGGAAAAATTTTCTTTTTGCTTTATTGTTAGCATGGCTCACCCTGTGACCTTTTAAAGGTGATTTTCCTGTAAGTTCGCATTTCTTAGCCATATAAATTTCCTTAGGTGTATATAGATCCACTAGGAAATGGAATCAAGTTAATATATTAAAATATTGACAACTTTATTCTTGAGGAATAGTTATATTTAAAGATTTTTAAATGGAAGTTTACTTACCAATAGCCGAAGTTCAAATAAACGTAATATTAATACTTTTTGTAAGTTTTATAATAGGTTTTTTATCTGGTTTGTTTGGAGTGGGAGGTGGTTTTTTAATGACCCCTTTTTTAATTTTTATGGGAATACCTCCTATTTACGCAGTTGCAAATGAAGCTAATAATATTTTAGCATCGTCAACCTCCGGCACATTAACTCACTGGTTTAAAAAAACCATGGACCTAAAGATGGGTTGGTTAATAATTGGAGGAGGATTATTTGGAACCGCTTTAGGAATGTTAACCTTTGGTTATTTTAAAGGGATAGACAAAATCGATTTAGTAATAACTTTGTCTTATATGTATGTTCTCGCTATCATAGGAAGCTTTATGCTCAGAGATGGGCTTATGGAAATTGATAGAATAAAAAAAAAAGTAATTATAAAAAAAAAATTACATACTCATTATTGGATACATGGACTGCCCTTCAGAATGCGATTTAAAAAATCTCAAGTGTATGAAAGTGCTTTAGTTCCAATAATTTTAGGTATTGTTGTTGGCTTTATTGCTGCAATCATGGGAGTAGGAGGAGCTTTTTTGATGGTGCCAGCAATGATCTATTTAATCGGCATGCCAACAAAATTAGTACCTGGTACATCTTTATTTGTAACAATATTTGTAACTGGGTTTGTTGTTGTATCACACGCCTTTACATATAATACGATTGATTTGGTTCTTGTTTTAATTTTAATTGCAGGATCCATTGCAGGTGTACACTCTGGGCAAAAAATTGGGCAAAGGCTTCAAGGGTCAGAATTAAAAACTTTACTATCGTTGCTTATGATTTCAGTAGGAATTCTAATGGCATATGATACGTTTTTTAGAACTGGAAAACCAAGCATTAGAATTCCAACTGATAAAGTTGTAGAGATAAGCGAATTTGGAAATACAATTTATAATTTATCAACTAATCACCCAATTGTTTATGGAATTTCTTCAATCTTCTTAGCTTTGGTTGCTGGTGTAGCTGTATCTTTTTTAAGAAGACAAATAAGCAGATGGAGATCTGAACGAATGAACAAACCTGCAATGTATTGATGAATACAACGCTGTCTATTGCTTTTTTAGCTGGATTAATTAGTTTTTTATCTCCATGTGTTCTTCCATTGATTCCTGGATATATATCCTATATTTCCGGAAACTCCTTAGAAAAAATAAAAGAAAGAAAAAAAAATTTAATAATTTTTAAAACAATTTTTTTTACTTTAGGTTTTTCTTTCGTTTTTATAGCTTTGGGCTCAGCAGCGTCCTTTATTGGAAATTTATTTTTAACAAACTCTAATATTTTAAGAATCTTCGCTGGTATCATTATAATATTTTTTTCACTTCAAATAATCGGAATCATTAATTTTAATTTTATGAATAAAGATATTAGGTTTTTTACTAACAAGTATAGCGACGGTTTAGCTTTTCCATTTATTGTGGGAGCTGCATTTGGATTTGGCTGGACACCTTGCATAGGTCCTGTTCTTGGATCAATTATAACTTTGGCCACATTGGAAGAAAATATTGGAAAAAGTATTTTATTATTATCATTTTACTCTTTGGGGCTCGCTATACCTTTTATTATTTCTGGAATTTTATTAGATAAGTTTTTTTTATTTTCAAAAAACTTTAAAAAACATATGACAATAATTGCAAAAATCGGTGGGACTGTTTTGTTATTTACTGGAATAGCTATTTTAACTAATCAATTACAAATTCTTGGATTTTTTTTACTGAAGTATTTCCCTTATCTTGGAAACATTGGTTAACTAGACACCTTTGCCAACTGCATCTTTTATACTATTTATACCTTCGGATTTTAAAATTTGAATTAGTTCTTTTTTTATATCTTTTGCTGTTGAAGGTCCTCTATAAACAAAGCCGGTATAAAGTTGTAATAAAGATGCTCCGGCTATAATTTTTTCATATGCAGATTTTCCAGAATTAACGCCTCCAACTCCAATAATAGGAATTTTTTTGTTCAGCTCTTTATAAAACCTCTTAATCATATTGGTAGATATTTGATTTAAAGGATCTCCTGAAAGTCCACCTTCCTCCTTTTTTAATTCGCTAGTTAACTTATCCCTGTTACCATTTGTAGTATTAGTAAGTATAATTGCGGAAATATTATTTTTTATTGCTGCGTCTGCAATATTTGGAATGTAACTACTATTTATATCTGGTGAAATTTTTAGCAGCAAAGGAATATTAGTATCATTATCTTTTTTTATTTTATTCAGAGCTTCGATGAGATCTATAAGTTTCTCTTGATCATGAAAATCTCTCAAACTTTCGGTATTTGGTGAAGAAATATTTACAGTAATATAATCTGCAATATCAAAAAAATTTTTTAGCCCTAAACAAAAATCATTTTTTTGATCCTTGGTTTCTTTATTTGGTCCAATATTGACTCCCAATATACCTTTCTTTTTATCTGATATAATTCTGGCTTTTATTTCTTTTATACCATCATTATTAAATCCCAATCTATTAATTAAAGCTTTGTCGTCTTCAAGTCTAAATATTCTGGGTTTGGGATTTCCATATTGCTTTAGTGGAGTAACCGTTCCAACTTCTACAAATCCAAATCCTAATTTTAATAATGAATTATAAGCATTTGCACTTTTGTCAAAGCCTGCCGCAAGTCCTATGGGATTGGGGAAATTTTTTCCTAATAATTTAATATTTAACATATGTTCGTCTTCAACCTCGAACATTTTGCCAGGAAAGGGATTAAATTTAATTGATTTAATAGCCAAATCGTGAGCGATTTCTGGATCTAAGTTAAATAAAAAGGGTCTTAAAACAGAAAACATTATTTAATATATTTGTTAATTAATTCTATACTTTCTTTTATGCCAAAAAAACTTATAAAAAATCCCATCCTCGGCCCATCTTGGTCCCCAAAAATTATTTCGTAAATAGCTTTAAACCACTCTCTCAAATTTTCCTTATATCCATTATCTTTTCCAACTGAATATATAATTGTTTGTATATCTTCTGGGTTTGTTTGTTCTTTGCAGTCTTTTAATCTATTAATTAGATCTTGTAACGCTTTTTTTTCTTTATCGTTTGGTTTTCTATATTTTTTATTTGGTTTAACTATATCTTCAAAATACTTCAGTGCATAACCTATTAGGTCATCAAGTATTGGGTGCTCTGAAACTTTTATATTTTTATTATTTTTTTTTATAAATTTCCATAATACATCTTTGTCGGTAGCATTACTTGTTCCAACTAAATTTAGTAAGACGGAAAAAGGCATAATCGATTTCTCTTTGGGTGGATTACCATTATGAATATGCCAAGCAGGATTAAGAATTTTTTGCTTATTATCTTGTTCGCTAAACTTATCAATGCTTGTCAAATATTCATCAACTGCTTTTGGAACAACGTCTGCATAAAGTTTTTTTGCTCTTTTTGGATTTTGATACATGTATAAAGATAAGCTTTCTGGAGAAGCATACTTCAACCATTGATCAATGGTTATTCCATTTCCTTTTGATTTAGAAATTTTTTCTCCTTTTTCATCTAAAAACATTTCATATGCAAAACCGTTGGGGCTTTTTTTTCCAAGTATTTCACAAATTTTACTAGAAAGAGTCGCGCTTTCAATCAAATCCTTTCCGTACATTTCATAATCAACATCAAAAGCATACCATCTCATTGCCCAATCCACTTTCCATTGTAATTTACACTTTCCATTTATAATTTCTGTTTCTATTTTTTTATTATTGTTTTCGTAAATAATTTTTCCTTCCTTTTTTTTTATTTCAACAACCGGAACTTCTAAAACATGTCCAGTTTCTGGACATACTGGCAAAAACGGACTATAGGTTTTTTGTCTTTCTTTCCCTAACGTAGGAAGAACAATTTCTTTTATTTTTTCATATTTTTCTAGGACAAGAAGTAAAGCGGGATTAAACAATCCTTTTTTATATGTATCAGTTGAGCTTTTAAAAATGTAATTAAAATTAAAATCATTTAAAAATTTTTTTAACATCTCGTTATTATGCTCTCCAAAACTATTATATTTTTTAAAAGGATCAGGAACGTTTGTAAGTGGCTTATGTAAATTTTTTTCTAATATTTCCTTATTAGGAATGTTGTCCGGCACTTTTCTTAAACCATCCATGTCATCAGAAAAAGTAATAATCTCAGTTGGAATATCGATCAGCTGCTTAATGGCATTAACCATCATCGTAGTACGTGCCACCTCAGCAAAAGTTCCTATATGAGGTAAACCGCTTGGGCCATAACCAGTCTGAAGAGTAATTTTTCCTTTTTTTTCGTAAATTTTTTTTCTTTCCTTGACCAGTTTTCTAGCTTCAACAAATGGCCATGAGCTAGTAGCTTCAATTATTGATTTATCAATCACAATATAAAAGATTTATTAAATTTCATAAGTAAAATACAGATATAATAAGGTCTTATTATGTTGAATTTCAAATATTTTTAAATAACCTCCGTCTTCAAAAATGAATAATAACAAAACCGTCTTTTTTGCAACTGGCGTTCTCCTTTTAATACTGGGAGTGTTTATGCTTATACCATTTTTTGTACAATTTTTATATGACGAGGAAAGCAATACTTTCCTTTCGTCTGCCTCCATAACTGCTTTTATAGGAATGCTTTTGGTGCTCACAAATTTAGAAGATGAAAAAAAATTAAATTTACAACAGGCTTTCCTTTTAACTACTTTGTCCTGGTTGAGTATTGCTATTTTTGGGTGCATCCCTTTTTTACTATCTGGTCTTAATTTATCTTTTGTCGATGCTTTTTTTGAAAGCATGTCAGGAATAACAACCACTGGTTCAACTATAATGCCCAATTTAGATAATGCTCCAAAAAGTATTTTGATATGGAGAGCTTTATTGCAATGGCTTGGTGGTATAGGTGTTATTGTCATGGCAATAACTATACTGCCCTTACTAAATATTGGAGGTATGCAGCTCTTTAGAATGGAAAGTTCCGATACTACAGAAAAAATTTTACCCAGAACACGAAAAGTAACTTTAATAATTTCAATAATTTATCTTACGTTAACTTTAGTTTGTGGAACATCTTACTGGTTAGCTGGGATGAATATTTTTGACAGCGTTGCTCATGCAATGACAACTATCGCCACTGGAGGATTTTCTACTTATAGTAGTTCAATTGGATATTTTCAAAATCCAAGGATTGAGGTTATTTCAATTATTTTTATAATTTTGGGAAGTGTGCCTTTTATAGCTTATTTAAAATTTGTAAAAGGTGATAGAAAAATATTTTTTAAAGATGCACAGATTAAAGGTTTAATTTACATTTTAATTATTTCTATTTTATTGATATTTTCCTATTTAATTTTAAGCAATACAGAATATGGTTTTTTAGAAAATTTAAGAATATCTACTTTTAATGTGGTCTCTGTTTTATCTGGAACGGGGTATGTTACTGCTGATTTTAGTTCCTGGGGAAAGTTTCCTCTAATTTTTTTTCTTTTTTTAATGTTTATTGGTGGATGTGCAGGATCAACAACATGTGGAATAAAAATTTTTAGATTTCAAATACTGGGTCATTTTATGCTAAATCAACTTAAAAAGTTAATATATCCTCGTGGAGTTTTTTCAATGAAATATAATAATGAAAAAATAAGTAATACATTTATTTATTCAATAATAACTTTCGTATTTCTTTATTTCTTTATTTTTTTTATTTTGGCTGCTTTCTTGTCCATAGATGGTTTGGATTTTATTACAGCAATTTCTGGTTCTGCTTCAGCAATATCTAATGTTGGGCCGGGATTAGGTGACGTAATTGGACCAAATGGTAATTTTAGCGATTTACCTAGTTTTTCCAAATTAAGTTTGAGTTTGGGTATGCTTCTTGGTAGGCTTGAGCTGTTTGCAGTATTAGTTTTGTTTTTTCCTTCATTTTGGAAAAATTAGAATTATTGGGTGATTTGTGGAAATTTATAAGAAACAAACATTATCAGAAACTTTTTCCGTTTATTTTGAAAAACGTATGGGAAGAATTTTGCTGTTGGGTATCATTAGTGGATTCCCTTGGGTTCTTATTGGAAGTAGCTTAAGTCTTTGGCTAAAAGAAGACGGTCTTAGCAGAAGCACGATTGGTTGGGCCGGTTTAATTTTTGCAGTATATGCTTTTAATTATCTTTGGGCGCCAATAATAGACAGAATTCGGATTCCTTGGTTAACTAATAAAATAGGACATCGTCGTGGTTGGATTGTAACCATGCAAGCAATTATTTTGGTTAGCTTGATATGCTGGAGCATTATAGATCCAACAACAAATTTAGCATTAGTAATTACGGTAGGTTTAATTATAGCTGTTGCTTCTGCAACTCAAGACATCACGGTAGATGCATTAAGAATTGAACAAATAGGTGAAAATGAAGGTAAATCAATGCAAGCCGGTGCTGCTATGGCAGTTGTTGGTTGGTGGACAGGTTATAAATTAGGAGGAGTAATAGCTTTAAATTCAGCTGAATATTTTCAAAATTCAGGTTTTGAAAATTATTGGCAAATTACTTTTTTAGTTCTTGGTATTGTTATTATAGCTTGTAACATTGGCTTGATGTTTGTTGATGAACGACTAACCAATGAACGACAAGAATCTCAAAAAAATACCGATCAAATGATAGAACAAAAATTAGGCTCTTCTAACGTTGCTACTAAATCAATTGCATGGGTTAGTGGAACTGTTGCTGGGCCAATAATTAGTTTTTTTAAAAAAAATGGATTTAAAATTGCTATAGGCATTTTAGGATTTGTATTTCTTTTTAAAATTGGTGAGGCTTTCCTTGGAAGGATGTCTATTATATTTTATAAAGAAATGGGATTTTCTAAAGGCGACATAGCACTTTATTCAAAAGGTTTAGGGTGGATAACGACAGTCATATTTACCTTGTTAGGTGGATTGTTTGCAATACGTTCTGGAGTAATAAAAGCAATGTTTGTTTCTGGAATTCTTATGGCTTCAACAAATCTATTATTTTCTTTACTTGCATGGTCAGGAAAATCTGAATGGCTTTTTGCTATAGCTGTAATTTTTGATGATATGGCCGCAGCATTTGCTACTGTTGCTTTTGTTGCTTTTATTTCTTTATTAGTTGATAGAACTTATACCGCAACGCAGTATGCCCTTCTTGCATCAATAGGAACTGCTGGAAGAACAACTCTGGCTGCCTCATCTGGAGCATTAGTAGATTGGTTAAATGGTGATTGGGGTATATTCTTTGTAATAACAGCTGTTATGGTCATACCTTCTTTAATTTTTCTTTGGTTTATTAGGGACAAACTTAAATTGCAGTGAGAAGCAATCTCTCGGTCATAAACGTCTATAAAAAAAAAAGTATTAAATCAAAACTACTTACAACTCAACTTTTGTATGGAGATTCTTTCAAGATAATTAAAAAAACAGGATCTTGGGTAAAAATTAAAAATAATTTAGATGGTTATAAAGGTTTTATAAAAGAAAGAAAATTTCCTCCTAATAAAAAGAATACGCACAAAGTATATAATATATCTGCGAATCTATATAGAAAACCAAATTTAAAATTCAAAATTAAAAAAAAAATCTCTTTTGGATCTAAAGTTAGCATTACTAAAAAAAAAAATAAATTTTATAAATTTGATAATTTCTGGGTAAAAAAAGAAGATTTAAAAAAAATCAAATATAAAACAAAAAATACGTTTAAAAACTTAGATAAATTTTTGGGAACAAAATATACGTGGGGAGGAAAACATTTTTCTGGTGTTGATTGCTCAGGTCTTGTTCAGCTTTTTTTTAATTTTAATAATAAATATTGCCCAAGAGATAGCAAGGATCAGATTAAACATTTTAAAAAAAAAATTAAGTTAAAAAATATTCGTAAAAATGATTTAATTTTTTGGAAAGGACATGTTGCCATTGCTGTTTCAAAACAAAAACTAATCCATGCATATGGTCCTCTGAAGACCACAATAAAAATGCCTATCAAAAAAACTATTGATAGAATTTATAAAACCGCAAATTTAAAAGTAATAGGAATAAGAAGAATTAATTAATTACTTATTCATGTACCAAATTACTACTACTGCTGCTGCTACCCACATCATAAATTACCTCCTTTTGGTTGAAATACGAATCTTTCTAAAATATATAACAATATGCAATCTTTTAAAACCAATTAGATATTAATAAAAAGCAACCTATTATAGAATTGTCCTTAATTACTTAATGAAAAAAAGCCTACTTATAATCTTGTTAAGTTTTGTATTTAGCGACATAAGCTTTGCAGGAACCTTTTTTTTTAAAAACTGCAAGATAAGCAATGTGGTAATTGGAAATTACACAATAGACATAGAGAAAAATTTAATTAATGTAGAATTAAAGACAAAAGATGGGCAGGTCCAAAATTTTTCTGACAAAATAAAATCAATTGAAAATAATAAAATTATAAGTGAAAAAATAAAAAGTGCAAAAGCAAAAGATATTTACTATCAATATTTTTTAAACTCAAAATCTAAATCAATAATTAAACTTGAATATAAAAAAGTAGGTGGAGCTTATGGAGATGTATTTAAACTAATAGAAAAAAGAATAAGTAATTGCCTAAACGTAAAAGGTAATTGGAATAAAGCAAAAATAGAAAAAGCTAAAAATAGTAGTGAACAGAAAGAAATTTTAAAAGCACAAGAAAAAATAAAAAAAGAACAAGAAACTATACCAGAGTGTCAGGGTGATGATGTAAAAAAATGGACGAATTGCAAAGGTCTTTATAAATCTGAAACTGGACATAAATATAAAGGACTATTTAAACTAGGTGAGATCCTTAAAGGAATTTCAATATATCCGGGCGGAGCAAAATATGTTGGTGAATTTAAAAATTATAAACCGCATGGATACGGAACTTTTGTTTGGACAAATGGTGATAAGTATTATGGCGAATGGAAAAATGGTCAAAGCCATGGTAACGGAACTAAAATATGGAATAATGGAAGAAAGTATTTAGGAAAATTTAAGAAAGATAAATTGCACGGTAGTGGAACTTTATTTTATCCTGACGGAAAAAAGTATGAAGGAGAATTTATTGATGGAAAAAGACATGGAAAGGGTACTTTTACATATTCAGATGGAAGTGCTTATATAGGTAATTTTATTTCAGGAAAAGAACATGGAGTTGGAGATTGTGTCTCCCCTGATGGATTAAGCGTTAAGTGTAAAGGTAAAATCGATTCACAAACCAAAAATATTTCAAACATAAATGCAAAAAATATTTCAATTGTAGCAAAAAAATGGGTAAGGATTAGTCAATTTGAAAGTAATACAAAAAAAGGGAAAAAAATTATGGATAAATTAAAAAATGACTTTGAGGTAAAAGCAAAAGAGCTTTGTTTGCCAAAAACTTACAATGTATTAGAAAAAAAAATAGAAGTACTAGAGATTGATGAAACTCCGGCTTATGGTTTAGAAACAAAACTAAAAATTGCTATCAATGGTGTAATTGAGTGCAAATAAATTAAAAAAATTATGAAAAAAAAATTAGCTCTGCCTAATGTTACACTTTTAGCAGCCACTTCTATTGAAATAGATATGACTCAGTTAGCGTTAAGAATTAGTTTTCGAAATATCAAATTTGGAGCCGTTAAACTTTTATCCTCTTCTCTGCCTAGCAAAAAATATTCAGATATAGAATATATTTTAATACCAACTATAAATAATATTGCAGACTATAATCGAATAATAATAGAAGATTTACATAAATATTTTAAAACTTCTCATTGTCTTGTAGTGCAACCAGATAGTTTTGTAGTAGATTCAGATCTCTGGAAAGATGAATTTCTTCAATTTGACTACATAGGAGCTCCTTGGTCTGAAAAACTTCAGGTTAATCCAAATTTAATCCTTAATATGAAAAAAAATCGTGTTGGCAACGGCGGTTTCTCTTTAAGAAGTCGTAAACTGGTAGAAAGTACTGCTAAAATAAATTTTGAATCTTTAAATTTTCCTTTTAAAAATGAAGATATTATAATTTGCCATTATCTTTATGAACAAATGATAGATAATGGTATACGTTTTGCTACACCAGAAATTGCAGCTAAATTTTCAATGGAAAATGAAAATCACCTATATGGACAAGATGTAAATAAAGTATTCGGTTTTCATGGAAAACAATTTAGAGAATATTTTTTAAATAAGTATATACTACGTGAATCAATGGGAGAGTGGTAAGTCTATGAATGCTAGCTTAGATTTTCATAAATGGTTTGATGACATAGCTAAAAAACTGGGAAACAGAGAAATTTCTTTTAGGAAAATTTTTGAATACTTAGATTCTCAACCAACTCCAATCATAATCATAGAAACAGGCTGTTTACGTACCAAAGATAATTTTTCAGATGGA
>Ga0066836_10000408_pt1 | contig 20367 bp, 11 predicted proteins | sample ETNtaG_18_FD_71568 | JGI IMG/M metagenome (GOLD analysis project Ga0066836, IMG submission 71568) | Marine microbial and viral communities from oxygen minimum zone, Eastern Pacific Ocean - ETNP201302SV91 | ecosystem: Environmental > Aquatic > Marine > Oceanic | place: Pacific Ocean: Eastern... | reverse complement strand
GTATGTCCTCCAGTATTTACCGGAAAGTTTGCCGCCGAAGCGGATTCGAACCGGGCCACCACGTTAGGGAGGAACCGTGACACCGAAAGCCGATTTCCGAGTGGATATCAGCAGTCCGGGATACTTGAGCAGAGCCCTATGGTGTCTGGTGCCTCACGTAGTGAGCGGCCTTGCGACTTCCATACCCTATATGAACGAATCGGGAAAGGCCCGTTTGCACCCCTATGGGGTGTAAGTGAACCATGGGGTCAGTGCAACGATTTAGAACCCTGACTTCGAATCGATTGGCCCATGAGCGCGAGGCTGCAGCATGATGGGCTTCGTGACGAGGTCGTTGAAGCCCGGGCATATCAGCTAGAGGCAGTCGATGTGGCGCTGTCGGGTTCGACCCTTCTTGTGCTTCCGACAGCGGCTGGAAAGACCGCCGTCGCTTGGATGGTTATGGCCGAGATGCTGCGGCGCTCTGATGGCTGGGCGCTGATGATAGCGCCGACGGTCGCTCTGGTGAAGCAGCATCTCGATGATTTACAATCTGTCTTCAAAGATGAATCGATTGAGCCTATCGCGATGAGCGGAGCGATACCCGCATCAAAGCGAGAAGGGATGTGGCAGAAGAGCCGTCTCATCGTCTCAACACCTCAAGTGGTTCGCAACGATGTGATGAAGGGGGAGCTGGATCTGAACGGCTGCTGCGTATTGGTGGTCGACGAGGCGCACCATGCTACTGGAGAACGTGGTGAAGCACAAGTTGCTGACCTCTATCTCAGACTCGCTGCTGATCCACTGATTCTTGGCATGACTGCCAGCCCCGGATCGAAGACTGAGAAAGTCGAAGAAATTTGCCAACGGCTCGCAGTCGAGCGAATCCACATGCGCAGTTCGAGTGATGATATGCTCACAGAACACCTCGCAAATCTCGATATTGAGGAATTACGAGTCAAAGTTCCGAACGAAATTAGAGAACTTGCAGAACCTTTCGTTCGTTGGCAAGAGAGTATCGTCGACCGCGAGAGGCGGCTCGGCAGATATGTCCTGCCAGGGCCCGCCTCTCATTCAGGACTTGCCAATGCCATGGAGAGAGCAAATGCCGCGATTCGTAGAGGGCAGTCAGACGCCTACGGATCGATGAGCAGAATCGGTTTGGCAATGTCCCTTCACCACTTGATCAACCACCTCCTCTGCCAAGGCACTGCTGCCGCTCGAGAATTCCTCGACCGAAAGGAGAGCGGCGCGGACTCAGAGAAGAAGAACACGCGTAATCTTCTCCGTGACCCGCGAGTTAGAGAACTAAGAGCGAGTCTCGCTGAAATTGGTGAAATCCACAGTAAGGTTGGTGCAGTGCGACGACTAGTGCGAGAGAGACTGCGCCGCGATCCCGAATCTCGAATCATAGTCTTCGCTACCTTCAGAGATTCTGTGACTGCACTAGATACAGCATTGGAGAATCTCGAAGGTGCCAAGCCAATCCAATTCATCGGCCAGAGTAAGCGAGGAAGCGGCAAAGGTCTGACGCCAAAGCAGCAGGTCGAGCGTATCGAATCATTCCGCTCGGGTGAAGGAAACATACTGATTGCCACGAGCGTTGGCGAGGAGGGACTTGACATTCCTAGCGCCGACCTGGTAATATTCTATGAGCCGGTCCCTAGCGAAATTCGGAATATCCAGCGCCGAGGTCGAACCGGCCGTCATCGCGATGGAGATGTTGTCGTCCTGATCGCTGAAGACACTCGTGACGAAGGAGCGCGTGCGGCTGCCCTTCGACGTGAAGAAAACATGTACAGAGCAGTCGGTAGAGTTCGAAGGAAACTGGCTCGTAGTGGCCATCTTGATCTCTCAAATTTGTCTCAGTTCCGAGTCGAAATCGAAGGGGAGCTAACTCCTGCTGCCGAGTTTGTCAGAAGCATACGAGAAACACATCGCCCGGAACTCAGTGAACAGCAGCAACCTGAGAACACAGAAGCAGTAGCAGAGCCTCGAAAAATACCCCCATCGACATTCAGACCGAGAGGGCAAACCGGTCTCGAAAATTTTCCAGCACAGTCTCTGAGAGAATCAGTCACCGATAACGGCGATACGAGTCCGGAGTAAAGCCAATCGGCTATTGTGTGTACCAAGAGCGAAAGCAAGCATCTCGCACAGATGAATCACCGGGATGTTAGTAGCAAGTCCGGTATTACGGCCGGCCTTGCCTTGATACACATCAAGAACAGCATGAGAAAGATTGCAAGCACTGACAATCAACGCAGCACCTTCTGACTTAGCCTCGGACAGAGCCTCAGCAGCCTGCTTCATCACAGTCGGCTCCTCACTGAATAGCCCTGGAACACCGACACTCTGAGTTCGAGCCTCCCAGCTAACAGGAGTTCCACCAAGAGCCGAAATCAACTGCTCCAGATAATTGGGATCATACACATCATCTCCGCCGCAAGCACCTTCTTGCTGGATGTTTGGCCCGTAATACCCAGCAACCGCGAAATCAATCGGGTTGCGAACCTTATCCGCTAACTTGTCCAGACCAATCTCATCGACAACCGCGTGTAGTAAGTGGTGAACTGCAACATCCCCTGTCATCGTCAGACCACAGGTACGCTGCAGAGTCTCATTGACTTCTTGCAGCAAAATCTGGTCTGACTTCAAAGTCATCAAATCCTCGTGTAAATTGCCGGCCGTCGCCGCGCATGGAGTCATGATGTCCAGACCCTGCGCCTCAGCCATAGCAAAAGTGCGTGCATTGAGAGTCAACTGCAGGCGACGGTTCGCCTGTCTTACAATCCCGGCGCCGCAACTGGTAGCTCCCGGTAAAGGAACCAGAGTGATATCCAAGGCGCGAGCCAAAGGTCCCATTGTATCAGCGACCTCGGGAGCGCTGCTGTGGGCGACGTTTCCAGGATGGTAAGCGTATTTTACTGGCATTTACTCACCTCAGAATCTCCCGTCGAGCTCATTGAAAATCGCCACAACCTCATGATGATTCTCGACTGATGAATTGAATTGCCGCGGCATCTTTCCTAATCCTGCGGGCGGGGCTACCATCGCCAACATATCGTAGAACATGTCTCCGCCTGTGCGCGTGAATCCAGTCACCATCCGCGCAGTGACTCCAGAAGTCAGGTTTCCAATAAGTCCGATGGGGCCGAGAACTTGCCGATAGAGGACCGTATCGTTGACTTTTCCACTCGATTTCAGCGTCCAAGCGTACCACCAAACATGCTTGCCGTGACGCCCTGTGAACGCGTCCTGTTCGAGAACGTGCGTCCTTGCGTCGAGCAAAGCCTCTGAGATGACTACACCGGATCCATTCTGCCGGCGAATACTGGCTAGATCGGTCTCAGCCTTGATTCCGTTCGGACTTCCAAGAATCGAATCAAGGCTGGCAACCGATGAATGAGAGGAACGTGGATCGTTGCGGCGGGCCCAAGCAGAAGCGAGGACTGAGGGGCCGAGGTAGCCGTTCGCGTGCGGAACGGCGTCGGATGATGCTTGAAGGAGGGCGGCGCTACTGAAATCGGTAATCGAGTGCAACGCCGAGGCGACATTCGGGTCCATGACTCCGATAGCTCCTTGCATGGTCGCGGCCCCTTCTCGGGTTGCGGCGACCATCCATGGTTCGGTCGATTCGCGCCTGCGCTCCATGGGCCAATGATCTACGACGAGGTCACGAATGACCTCGAAGCCAGGTAGTGGGTCGACTCGAAGACTGAGAACTCCGTCGCGAATCGGGGCCACAGCGTCGAGGCGAATCATGCCTGGGAGAACCAATCGGCCATTGACGCAGATTGCGGTCGATGGGTCGTCGGCAGCCCCGTCGCGGAAGGACAGGCTGCCATCGTGTGTGCTCTTGATGGTTCGAAGAGCCTCAAGCAGACTCAGGTTGCCCGGCATCGAGCAGATCCAAGTGTCGGAGCCAGTCGATGCCTGCTCAGGGTCATAGCGGAAGATACTGAGTTCTGCCTGAACGGCAGCGGCCGTGAGGACAGGTACTGAGAATCCGTCCTCTCCATCGGCTCCACCAACATCGCCAGCGGCGTGAGCCTTGATCGCCTCGACCATGTCTTCGTGATAGATACCGGCGCCATCGACGGCGGCTAAAGCAGCCAGTGCTTCGAGAGCCCACGCGGCTGCTGGCGCATCGTAATCGACATCGCAATCCACACGATCTACGAGTCTTGTAGCACCGAGCTTCTCGAATTGCTCATCCCATTCCTTTCCAGACTCACAGAAAAATTCGTAGCTCGTATCACCGAGAGCGCAGACCGAGTAGTGGACTCCGGACAGACTGCCGGCTGGAGCCTTGGTTGAAATCTGCCAGAGGTCCTCGGCATTGTCGGGCATTTCGCCCTCTCCCCAAGTTGAACAGACAATGAGGACTCGCTTCATGCCCGAAAGTGAGCCAAAATCGAAGCCGTCCATGTCATAGACGGTTCCTTCGAGGCCGTAATTCGCAGCCTGCTTAGCTAACTTCGCAGCGAGTTCTTCGGAGTTTCCGGATTGTGAGCCAAAGAGAATAGCTAGGCTGCGGTCGCCGACACTTAGCAACTCGTCGATATCATCGCCAGCCACTTCGATAGACTCGGATACCATAGGTTCTGCAGCGGCCTCAACGGTTGGTGCAGCAGCCTCCTCAGGCTCAGCTGCAGCCGCCTCGCCACTCTCGACGATGATGATCACATCGACTGGACAGCCATCAGCAGCATCGAGAAGTTCATCTTCGAATGAGGCTAGAGTCTCAGGCTTCAACCCAGCCTTTCCTTCGTTCCTATCGTATCCACCATCAAGCCTCACTTCGGCATGGATGAAGCAGGTGTCATCGGTAACGTGGAAGACTTCTGGAAGAATCTCTTCACAAGCATCGCAGGTGATACAACCTTCCTCGATATAGACACTGACGATGGCCATTTTTCCAACTCAGCCCCGACGGGTAGTTGCCCCACCGGAAATCGATTCTTGAACTTGATGTAAACGAGTGATACGACCTATGGTCGTAATCGACCTCACATATCGAAGCCATCGAAGTCGGCGCCATCCATGCCGCCGCCACCCTTGCTGGAGATAACATCGTCAATCCTGAGGATCATCACTGCAGTCTCCGAAGCGCTCTGCACGGCCTGTTCAACAACACGGCTGGGCTCGTACACTCTGCTCTCTACCATGTCTACAACTCCGCCATCATAGACGTTCACTCCGTGGGTAGAGAGACCTTCCGAATGTGCCTTTCTGAGATCGATTATTGTGTTGACCGGATCGAGGCCAGCGTTCTCAGCGAGGGTTCGAGGAATGACTTCAAGAGCTCCTGCGAAGGCCTCAATCGCCATCTGTTCTCTTCCACCGATTCCTTCGGCATATGATCGCAAGTCACGGCTGATGGCTGCTAGAACTGAGCCACCGCCGGTGAGAACTGCTCCATCTTCGTGGGCGACTGCGACGACGCCAACAGCGTCGTCGAAGGCGCGGCGGATCTCATCAACCACATGCTCGGTTCCGCCGCGAAGCAAGACGCTGACGCTCTTGGCTTGCGGGCAGCCGGTGATGAAGACCATGTCAGCATCTCCAATCTTACGCTCATCGACCTTTGCGGCTTGACCGAGGTCGTCTCCGCTGAGGTCATCGATATTGGTGACGATGCTGCCGCCAGTCGCCTTTGAGAGCGCTTCCATGTCACTCTTCTTAGCGCGGCGGATAGCGAATAACCCGGCCTTAGCCATGTAGTGCTGAGCCAGGTCGTCTATGCCCTTTTGGCAGATGACAACATTGGCTCCGCTAGCGATTATAGTGTCGACGAGTCCTTTGAGGAATGATTCTTCCTCGTCGAGGAACTGTGCTAGCATATTTGGATCTGTAATCTGAATCTTAGCGTCGACTTCGGTCTTCTTGACCTCGATAGCCGAGTTGATGAGGGCAATCTTTGCGTCAGCTATCGAGCGAGGCATTCCAGAGTGGACTCGCTCTTTGTCGAGGATTATTCCGTCGACGAGGGAACTGTCCTTGATTGACCCACCCTGCTTCTTCTCAATTTTGATATCGTCGAGGTCGACGACAACGCCGTCATCGGTTTCTTGACCCACTGCAAGGACTGCACGGACTGAGATGTCTGCGAGGAATTCCTTGACTGCCCCCGCACTCTTGCCAGTAAGGGCCGTCATAGCGACCTCGTGAAGTCGCTCCTCATTGACGTCGAGAGCATGAGAATCGATGAGTTCTGCTGCCTTATCTGAAGCGAGCCTGAAGCCTTCGCAGATTACAGTTGGATGAACGTTCTGCTCAACGAGGTCCTCACTGCGCTTGAGTAATTCTCCTGCGATGACGACTGCACTGGTGGTGCCGTCGAAGCAGTGCTGCTCCTGAGTTTTGGCAATCTCGATAATCATCTTTGCAGCAGGGTGCTCGATGTCCATCTCCTTGAGGATTGTAGCACCATCGTTAGTGATGACTACATCGCCCATTGCATCGACTAGCATCTTGTCCATTCCCTTCGGTCCAAGGGTACTGCGAACCGCGTCAGAAACTGCCTTGGCAGCAGCGATATTATTGCTCTGAGCAGTCTTACCGCTGGTTCGAGTAGTTCCTTCCTTGAGAATAAATATTGGCTGTTGACCGTTGTACATCGGAAATCACACTCCGGAATCCGGCGACCGGAGAGGGGGTCATAAGGCCTCGCACACGTAGGCGCGAGCGTGCTCGTGCCACCAAAAACTGCGAATCCTGCTCAATCGCCCTTCTGTTGATCTAGCCATTTTTGGCCATAGAAGGCCCACTGCTCCATTGTCCAACCATCAGGGAGGCCTTCTTCTGGAATCGGTGGAACACCAGGAGGTAGGACAGACTCAGGCTCAACAGCCGGCTCCTCCACCGGCTCAGGCTCAGGGATCACTTCCTCCACGGGCTCTGGCTCAGGCATAGGCTCAGGTTCGGGCATTGTAGGAGGGGGCATTTCTGGGGCGGGAGCTTCTGCTGGCTCATCCTCTGGTAGAGGTGGTGGTGGCATCTCTGCTGCAGGGTTCTCAAAGATTTCAGCTGAGCCTCCGTACATCGAATTAGCAACCTCGTCGGCTGCTGGCAACTCAGGTGCAGCCGGGACTTCGCCGTCCCCACCAAGGTTGACGAAACTCGACGTGTAATCCTCGATACTCGAGTATTCCTCGAGTGGTGCTTGTGCTTCCTTGACGATTCGTAATGTGATTATGCCGACGACAACCATCGCAACCAATCCGGCGATGACGAAGACGATGTTGGCTGCCAACTTGGCGATAAATCCGACATCGGGTCCATCAGTGACTTGGATAGTCTTCACCATTTGAATTGGAGTTCCGACAGATACCTTGTCTATGTCGGAATCTACCGCAAGAATCACATTGAACGTGAGTGTGTTCTCGCCAAGATTGTCGAGATGTTCCTGCTTGACATCGATACGAATTGTAACAACCTTGGTCGATTGTGGAGTCAGGACGAAATCTCGGTCCTCACTGTCAACACGGACATCGAAGACATTGAAGAAGAGTTCAGGCTCTGTGGTACGATCGATATCCGCTCTCATCAACTGTTCAGATGTAGTATGCAGATTCTGAACAGTAAATTCGAGGATATATTCTCCCTTCTCATCAATTACAACGGTTTGTCCTCCGGCTGGTGGCAAAACTAGCATCCATCCGACCTTTCCAACCTTGAATTCAGCCTCACCTTGAGATGAGACACTTTGGCCTATTGTCTCGGACTCCTGACTGGTAGCAATCAAGGTGACTGAGCGGTCGCCATCCGCACCATGTGCGAAGGCGTAACTTACTGTCAGATTGAGAGATGATCCAGCCTCGATCCAAGGGGTCTTACCATTGGTTAATCCCTGCGCGTTGACAGAGATGTCAGAATGGCTCGTCTCGAAGTCAATATGGAACCGATCAGGCATGTTTCCATGATTCCATACTTCCCAACGCAAAGTCCGAGAGTCATCACCTGCGCGATAAACCTCCTCGGTGAGATCCATGTCTGGAACCTCGATGAGATAGGTTTCGGGAACAGTTAGCAACAATTGGACACTGCGCTGGTATTGAGGGTCGATTTGACTGGTCGCTCTGACCCATATTTGGTAGGTCTCATTCTCAATCCCGTAAGGCATAGGGAACATCAGCAGAATACTCGAGTCTCCACCGAACGGATCGATACCGAGAGTCTGTTCAGCGTTCAATTCGAGACCCAGTTTCCAATCAGCAGAAATCGACAAATCAAAGGCCTCCTCAGAGTTACCATCGTTGACCATCTGAATTTCGATCCATCTCAGAGCGCCATCAGCTGGTGCCAACATCTCTCGAATCTCAGGCACCAACTTCAGGTCGTGGTCTATCGGCACCTCGACATGGACTGTCCATTCCGTCTGGAAATTAGCCGGAGCGCGCCCATTAGCGAGCAGGGTAATGGCGTAAGAACCTGGAGTGATTTGATCAGGAGTTGTGAGTCGGGCATTGAGTTCGAATTCATCGCCAATCTGCATCTCGACACTAGTCATTTCGACTCCGGTTTCGTTAGTCCAAACAAGGTTTGATGCTCCCCAACGATTGTCTGCGAAAGTTGCACCAAGATTCCACGTAGCAACTTGATTTCCGGTATTCTTCAGAGACATCAAAACATCGCCGGTTTCACCAGGTAACAGAGTCAGAGCAGGATTCTGCAATGTTTTCTGCGTCAGATAGGACGAATATGATGCAGTTACATCGACGGGTAAGTCGATGGCCCACTTTGAGAAATTTGTCAAACCATCACCGATGTGAACATACCAATCGACTTCCTGAACAGTCGCACCATCGGGGATAGTCAGATTGATCCAGAGATCCATCGTCTCTAGGGCTTTGATCGTCTTCGTCACAACGCTATTGTCGTGATCTGAAGGGTGGTTGGAATCAATTCGTAGTGGTTGCTCCCACATCCATGACTTGTTCGATACCTCGGTGTAAACTCTGAGAGTGATGTCAACATATCCATTATTTTTCACTGCGCACGAGAGAGAGGGTGGTCGTGGATCTGCTGGAACGACGATGTATGCATTAGGAAGAGGATCGTCGCATTCAAGATCAAGGGTATATTCTGGAATACGCTCTATGCCGAACATGATGAATCCATCAAGGTGGATTCCTTGTGTTGCAAAGGAAGAATCGGAATCGAATCGGAATGCCAGTGTGTAGTCACCAGTTGGATGGACGTCGGACATATTCCAGACCAGTTGAGTCCAGTCGCCATAAGTTTCGGATAACTCTTGAGCAGTGTAATTGTAGAATTCTTCGTTACCGGCATCGGCTTCCATTCGGACCATATCGCCAGTTCCCATACTGCCCCAAGCGTGCGTTACCATCTGCAAGGAGATGAACTCGAATCCACGGATGCGAGCACGACAGAAGTTGTTGGCGTATACAGCAGACACACTCTGGTCGAGTGTCCCATAACCCAGACCGTGTCCAGGGTCCTCACAGGAATCGAAAGGTGTCAACCAACCCCACCATAGACGGTCAATTCGGTTGCTTGCGTAATCAGCGCCCGGTCGGGAGATTCGCCAGTGACGCTCGCCGATGGCACTCGATGTATTGTCCATCCTCCAATGTCCGTAGTAATCAGGGTAGTCAGAAAGAGAGCCGTCTGAGTCATATCCAGCTCCAACCCAGGTTGGGTTGCCGTAGCTTAGTTGGTTCGGGCAATCTACAGTATTGTCTTGATCGACATCTCCGCAAATTCCGTTCTCCATCGGGTCGTCCCATACAGCGACTGGCATCTCGCGGTCGAGCTGATTATTCTCTTCATTATCGTCTGCGAGGCCACCATCGATGATACCTCGGAGGATGATTCCGCCGACGAGGTAACCATTCTCATCGAGTTGGCTGTGAGCGGAATTAGGAGTCCAGTAAAATTCTGCTCGGTAGGATTGGAATCCAGAGAGTGTCATATTCACTTGCCACTGTGTAATCATGAATCCCACAGGGTGCCATATCTGCATGATTCCATTAGCACTCGCCGGCTGACCTGAAGTTCCAGCCTGGGTGAATGTGACATTAATTTGAATCAATTCATCTCGGAGAACGTATTCAACAACACTGTCATCTGGATTGGTCCACTCCCTCGCATCGAGAGAACCGTTTCCAATCTCGATAGCTGTCACTTCGAAATCGATTAGGGCGCGAGGTGCGACCTCGCGCGCAGGGTTGTGGTCTAGTGCCGGGCCAAACGCAAGGGGCGAGAGGCTCGTCACCATCAGAATGGCGAATAACGTGAGAGGAGTCAGGCTACGCATGGACAACGAGTTCATGCGATATCGATTCGGGTATGAAGGTTCGGTCACTGCGTGCGCCGCCCTACGGGCGGCTACATGAATGGCTCCGGCAGGCACAATCACCGCCCGAGAACCGACACTGTGCAGTTCGCCTCCAATGAAGGGCTTATGTTCGCTTGTAGTCGCCACGAGGCAATGTCGCGGCGTAGAACGCCTCTCTTGCCGCGCTTCGTACTGGCTACAATCGTTCTCGGGCAGGTCACCGTCGCCCCTATCGTGGGTTTCTCTCTGACCTATCTGCTATCGATTAACAACGATGGAAACCAACTCTCCTTCGATATAGATCTGGGTGCCTTAGATTGGATTATTATCGCAGGACTGTCATACGGCATGCTGTCCTTAGCCCTCGCTCTCATCGCCGGAGCTTATTCCCCAGCCAGTGTTGCGGACAGAGGAGGATGGCTGACAGTTCTTGGACTGCGAAGAAGAGTGAATCAACCAGAATTGATCGATCGGGCAAGACTCAATTTGCAACGCAGTCCTTACGGCCAAATGGCGCGATTAGTCAGCAGCCAGACTGGGCGATATGACCTTCTTTCAATTCATGGAGGGCTACAGATTCTAGCAGTGCCAATCCAAGTTGCTCTCATCGCTATCCCTCTGGCGATAATGGAAGGTATTCCCGAGCGATTTGTTGAGCCCGAACAAGCCTTTGGATTGGGAATGGCTGGATATTTCATCGCTCTTTGGTTCTGCCTCAGAATCCAGCCAATTTACTCTAGGCATCTGATAGGAATCGCAGCTTGGTTTCGCAATATTCTATCTCGAATCTCAAAATTCTCCTGGATTCTCCCCATTATCATCTTCTGGTTCGTAGCCCGTGTAATGCTCGAACTCGCCCTCGGTTGGCTCGGTGTGGACTACGTGGCGTGGCATAATGTCCAACTGGAGGCGGTGCTGATGAAATCGATAATGCCCGCTGACCAAATTCCGGATGTCGCGATAATTGATTTCCTCGTCGCGATATCCGTACTTCCTGTCGCCGTCTTCACCACAATCTCAGTCCTTGGAGGAGCGCACGATATGCCTGATTGGATGCGTGACCCTGAGGAAAAGATTGAGAATTTGAATCAGAATTTATTGGAAGAAGATGCAACTCCAGAGGTTGACGATGATGATGGGAAAGATTCGGACCCTCTCGCAGAATTCGGCACTTGGAGGCGCACCACTGGTGCCGAAGCTGAGGAAGATATCGACTCTTCTTCGGAAGATGAAGAGGAATCCTCCCGAATGATCGATTTACCGTTCGGTCTCTTTGATGACTGAGAAATGGAAAATCGAGAAGATTCACCTTACGGGAAAAATCTTCTCAACGCCGTGATTCAATACAGCCCAACCGGTCGCAAGAAACATTCCGAAGAGGAATGGGTTTGGGCCGACCATGAAAAGTCCGACCGTGGCGAGGATGAGGAATACTCCAGAGATTCTGGCTTCAATTCGCCGAGCACCAACGGAGAACAGTGCTAATCCGAGTACGAAAGCACCCAATACGGCTGCACCTGACACACAGCCACCCCCTCAATCGCCACGCAATTCAGCGAGAACCTGCTCGACGCGGTCCATACCGCGCGAGATATCTTCGCGACCGATGGTGTAAGCGAATCTGAGGTGACCCTCGCCGGCCCCGCCAAAGGCAGAACCCGGACTACAAAGAACTCCACCCTCAAGCAAAGCCATTGCAATCTCTTCACTATTCATGCCTGGCACATCGATCTTTGGAAAGACGTAGAAAGCTCCTGTCGGAACGTGACAAGATACTCCTGGCATAGCGTTCAATCGAGCACAAATCAAATCCCGTCGCTGCTTGAATTCATCACGCATCTGCTCCGGATAGTCGGAGGCCTTTTCCAAGGCCTCGAGCACAGCGTATTGCATCGCATCATTGCTACACGCTGTAACATAATACTGCATCTTAGTGATATGACCCATCGCTTCGAGGTCTGGTGAGAGAATGTAACCAATCCTCCAGCCGGTCATGGCGAAGGTCTTGGAAAATGAATTGATCATGATGACCTTGTCATAGCCCGCACCCAAGAATGAGACATGTTCGGAATCGTATACGATGCGATCGTAGACTTCGTCGGTGATAACCCACAAATCATTCGCGCGTGCGAACTCAATCAATTCATCGCGCTGTTCAGGAGTCACATTCCCTCCAGTTGGATTACTTGGGAAATTGTACAGAACTGCAACCGTTTTCTCAGTTAGACTAGATTCAAGGTCAGCAATGGTCGGAACAAATCCATTATCGAAGAGACAGGGATAGAGAACTGGTTTCCCTCCACATATCACCACATCAGTCGGATAGAGAGGGAAATACGGCTCTGGCAGTAGAACCTCGTCACCGGGGTCGACGAGCGCGAGGAAAATATCGAGCAACGCATTAGTGCCGCTCATGGTCATACAGACATTGTTTTCATCGAGAGTCGGGATTCTATTATGCCATGTCTCTGCAATCTTTTGACGCAGCGGAGGAAGGCCGGCTGTGGTAGTGTACTTGTTGCGGCCATCCTTCATCGCTTGAGAGAAAGCCTCGATGGCGAGGTCCGGTGGTTGGAAATCCGGCTCGCCTAAACCGAACTGCACAGCGTCATCGCCAGCCATGTCGAACATCCGCCTAACTCCCGTAGGACGGATGCTGTTCGCTCGTTCCGAAAACCGCACCACGACCTACGGACGACCGAATGAGCATTTGAAGGCACACCCTCGAATCATTCGGATTCGCTACCTAGAGGTCTTTTATTAGGCAAAAATCACCGAAGTTGTGATTATGGGAAATCGCCCGATTTTCTAATCGATTAGTTCTGCCTCGACCACTTCATCGATTTCATCGCGGGTACGAACATTATCGATCATCGCCTCTATCTCATCGTCTGAACGGTAGCGGATGAGGACGAGAGAAGCGAGCCAAAAGAGACCAACGAGAGCCACCGCGCCAATTGCTATCGGCGTGATACCCATTGCTGAGTCCTCAGAGCCACTTCCTGTTACCTCGAAGAAGACTGGAAGTGAGTGCATAGCTCCTGCGACCGCATGAACCTCTACCGTGTGTTCGCCTGATGCAAGATTTGCAGGATTCAGAAGAACGTGCCAAAGGAATGGAGTTAGGGCGCCGACCTCACTTGGTGTAGCAGAATAGGTCGCTTCCATCCACTCACCTCCATCGATGCGGTACTCGACCAGATCTATGCTTCCTGCTTGGCCCCATGCGTGGCCGGTGATGTTGATCACTTCACCAATGGTCAGGTTGAGTCTGTGACTCTGTAGGCTTGGGTCGATGAGTGGAGACTGATCCGAATCGCGCAGGAATATCGCGAGGTCAACTGCTGCGCGCGCATCGACCATTCCATAACCGAACTCGCGATTCCAATAGGGATCGACTTCCGGGGCACTCGGCTCACCACGAAGTTCGGAAGTATGCTTGAGAATCTCTTTGATTTGGAGAGGAGTGAGATTCTCATTGGCTTCGATAACCAATGCAATCACTCCGCTCACCGCGGGTGTGGCGTAGGAAGTACCACTACCACGCCCCGTGTAGGTATTGTCGGAGGCATCGGCTCCGAGGAAATTATTGCAACCACCACTACTCACACATCCTTCGGCTTGAATGATATTTGAGCCGGGCGCGCTAATCTCAGGAACCAGTTCGTTGACTGGATTACCATCGCCGTTATCTTTGCGTGGCCCACGTGAGGAGTATCCAGCGATTGTGTCGTCTGAGCGGTTTACCGTGTTCTGGTCATCGGTGGCTGCAACAGTAATCGAAAGCGAAGATGCGCTCATCCCCGAAAGCCCATCGTTATCTTCACCGTCATTACCAGCAGCATTCGATACCACCACACCCAATTCCATTGCCTCATCGAGGATCCTACTGTGCATGTCGTTGCCATCAGAACCTCCGTTCTCGTGGCTGGTTATCCCCCATGAAAGAGAGATGATATCGATGCCGTAGCTAGCTTCGTCAACACCTGCCCAGGCATCGTCACGATGGTCGATAATCCACTGGAGACCGTTCATGGCTGATTCGTAGAATTCCTGTTCGAGGAGGTAATTCTCGAATGGCCCGGCTCCGACATCTGTGCCGATTCGGACATCTACAAGTCCAGCATCGGGTGCGGAGCCGTAGAAATCGGACTGCGAACCATCCGCTTCAATTCCAGTAGCACTAGCCATCCCCATGCAAGCAGTGCCGTGTTGGTTACCGTCGTCTGGATCGAATGATCCGTCGTCTTGACGGCCCCCTGCGAGGACGCATTGTGGGTCCGAGTGCATGAAACAGACAGCATCGTAGCCAGCGACAAATTTTCCGTCTAAACCAGGGTGTTCATTGTCAACGCCGGTATCGACCATGGCGATGTTGACGCCTTTGCCTGTGACTCCGAAGTCCCAGGCACCAAGTGGATATTCTGTCGAGTTTTTCGCCTTAACCGCTGGAGTCTGAACATCGCCAAAAAAGACCAATGAGCCATATCGCTCAACCATGACAACTCCTTCGATTTGGGCAAGTTGCCAGACTTGTGAAGCATCGATATCTCCCAGAAGAACTGCGTCGACGAGAGTTAGTTCGAGATTGATTTCGTAGCCGAGTTGCTCAAGGGTGTCGCGATCGACTTGAGTCACCTCACGCGCGTAAGAGATTCCTACATTGACCGGACCAGTCTCACTCTGAAGGGAATCATGGATGCCGTTTCGATCGGAATCGAGCGTGGTGTATTCCCACCACTGGAGGCTGGTGTCCCACCAGATTGGAGCTTGGTTAGGAACCTCGATAGTCTGACCCACCTCGATCATCTGCAAGCCCTTAGCATCGAGTGGTTCCAACCTCTCTTCAGCGCTTGTCGCTGCGATGCTGCCCGCCAATGGCGACATCAACAGAAGCACGAGCGCGACTGCCACCGACCTGCTATTCATCAGTCCACGCCCACAACGGTACTCCTTCAATCCCACCTATACGCGAGATTGAAACAAAATCACAAAATCAAAGATTACTCTCGTTAGGACTAGATTTGGTGGGGGCACTGGGATTTGAACCCAGATCAGCGGGTATCTTCCGCCTAGCGTGCACCTGGCAGGTGCACGCTCTCGGTTTGCGACGGGTCGGTGCTCCAGTTGGTCATCAAAACCATCAGATTACCCACTCGTCGTCATTCCCGTGCAACTGGAGCCCGCGGTACTACCAGGTTATACTATACCCCCAAGGGAGTAAATCGACGAGTGGCCCCACTCTTATGATGCTCACGGTTGAGTAGTGTCAAAACCCTATGTGACCTTGTCAGTAATCTACCAAATTGAACTTAGCTAATTGCCTATGAGTAGACTCATAGAGAACCTATCAAAGGTCCAACGACCAAGCTCACGAGTAACCAAACTCCGAGCATTGCACTGGCCAAACCCCAAGCCCTCGGACGGATGCCCACGCTGAGACTACCCAGCGTACGAGGGATCGGGCCTGTAACACCGATTATGCCACGCGCGAGAACAATAGATAGGCCCGCGGCGAGGATTAGTCCAACCAACATCGCCAAAGCCAAAATCACCCCAAATCCACCAGTGCTGGCGACCGAACCAACTCCCTGAGCGACCATGTCAGGTGTGCGTAACCAGATCAACCAAGCAAGCCATATTCCTAGATGGACATCATCACTGAATGAAGATAGTTTTCGCCATTCACGGTAAGCCTGTGGAAGTAGGGAATGCAGCTTTCCAGCAATCCAATCGATCTCTGGGATTCTTCCTTTGGTCAGTGTTCTGACGCCGTGATAGGTAAGCAGTGATGCAAGACCAACTTCAATCCAAATCCAAATTGAACCAAGTCCAGCAACCGCCATGAGAGAAATCGGTACTGCCCAAATCGCAAATCCAAATCCTGCTCCGAGCAGAGTTAGCAGAACTCCTGAGCCGGGTAGCAGAACTTCGTCGGGCTCCTCATAGCGACTTTCACGGGGCATCGCGAGGATGAATATTGGGAGGAGTGCGGTGCCCCAAAGCAAAGTCAACGGATCGAGGAAACTGTGTCCAGAACCCTTGCTGGCATCCTCGACCGCGTCAGCAATCTCGGAACTGGAATAGGTTCCTGGAGCCCAATCTGTAACGAAGCCAGCGGCGTCGATTATGATTACAGCGTCGCTGGCGCCGCTGGGAAAGGCCAGCCCTATGCTTGAATCGGACTTGTCCATCAGTAGTGGCCAGGAACCGTTGATAATGGCCGCATGAGAATCTAAATCGACAGCTCTGACTCCTTTTCCAGTCGCAATTTGAACAAAAGCGATATCGCTGTCGATCAATGCTGCGGCCATCTGGAAGTCATTGGCTTGACGAATCGCATTGGCCGACCCCGGCACATACATCCCGATGATCACAGCGTCGGACTCTGAGAGTAATTCAGAGAGTGAAACCGAGCCATCGCCGCCGTGTTCAAGCAAAGCGAAGGAAGGAGCAGCGCCGTCGGCACGCGAGGCATTCGCATCGATATCTGGCAAATGAACCGCTGGCCCGATGCTGGCGATAGCGAGAACGAGAATTACTGCATAGGCCGGCATCGGTAGCATCGCCTCACGCATAGAGGCACCCAACCAAGCAATGACCCCAAGTGGTATCATTACCGCAACCCAAGTGCCACTTAGCAGAGCCTCAGGGTCTTTCTCAACCTCGAATTTCAGAACCGCCACAACATCGCATGGTTCTGCCGGGTCCTGGTCTTGGAGAGTGAAACAAGCATCAATCATGTACAATCCTGGCTCTAGTGGATTCGAAGTTGACCAGGTTAGAACCGTCCGATTAGCCTCCCCCACTCTGAATGAATGCGGTGCCTCAAAGTGTTCGAGGCGTTCATCCTCCTGACCAAATCCATGTACCATCGATTCGTAATCATCCATTGGACCGACGACCTCGATGACTTGATCTGAGAAGTCGTCTGGACCCCATGGTGAAATTGGAGTGAATTCGATTCTTGTGATTCTATTGGAATCGGTGACCTGTTGCATTTGTGGATCAATCAGGTCACCGGTGAAGGTGATTCCACTCCTAGCATCATACGTCCCCCACCAAAGCGAACCAGGTTGTACGCAGTCGTGTTGAACCGAAACTTGCAGAGATAGCACATCTCCTGGACCAAGATTGACGCCTTCGATAGGAACCTCGACTTGGAAAAGATGAGACTGAGTGTAGGATTCCTCCATCGTCACCTGATTCGTCGCAACCCCATTCAAAAGAGTGAACGAACCCCACTGCAAGGTAACGAAGAAACTCGTTGTCGCACCGGCTGGAGAACCAGGAATCACATTTGTCTGCCTACAAACCGGTGATTTCGCTTCGAGGGAGGCAAAGAGATCGACCGTGACTGTTCCGTTGAGTGAAAACGCCTCCTCAATCGGTGCTCCTTCAACATCTAGCAGCATCTGAGGTGCGCCGACCGTTTTCGAGAAACTCGCTGAACCACTAGGAATTCCAGTGACTATTGGCCAATCACGCCGCAGCTCTGGAATCTCTTCGGTTCCGTGAAGGAAGATATTGTGAGATTGTGGTAGTTCAAGGTCAAGACCGGGGCCGTATTCTTCTCCACTTTGAGCAGAAGTGCTACTCGACGCCAGAGTCCCGATGAGTAGCAGAATCACTACCACTGTCAGAATTCGTGGCCTCGGCATGGCTATCCCTCTCAACTCAACGCCCTACAGACCGGCATTCAAACCCCGCGCTTACTCGTGTTCGATGAAAACGATTCCATGAGGGTTAAGAATTCGCTTCCTCTTAGAGGAAGCGTGAATGGACGAAGATTGCCATCAAGGCTCCAGAGAGTGTGGCCAGGAAGTTCACGGTGTGCTTACCGATGACTCCCCTATTCTCGAAAACAGCACCCAGAATCGAATCGACTTGACATCCTAACCAACCGATTATCGTCACAACTGTGAAGAGGGTCACTAGAGGAATCGTCGATCCTGCTACAGAAGACAATGAGACTGCCATGAATGCCATTAGCAGCCCTCCTGCAAGGGCCGCAAACGAACCCGTCACGGACATTCCTCCGTTAGTTCCGGCCGGGACGGCTTCGAGATTGATGATGCTGCGAGTCCTTGGGTCGAGGCTCCCAATTTCAGAAGCAAGCGTATCTGCGGCAGCCACGGAGATTGAAGCCGCCGCCGCCATGTAAGCCCAATCAGGCTGGTCAAGAGCATAATTAGCGACGGCGACAATCGACGCAACTCCGCCATTCGCCATCACATTCCTCCAACCTCTAACTCCCTTGTTGTCCTCGGCTAAACGCAAGGCTGCCTTCTCATCGTAGCGCCACAACGTCGCCAAAGAACCAACGACGAGGAAGAGAATTAGTATGGTCAGCCATGTCCAATGGCCGAGCAAAGAAACCGAAAATCCGACCGTCGCCGCAGCGACCAAACCACTCCGATTAAGCATCCCTCGAAGACCAGAAATGAGCATCATCCCTGTGACCAAACCGATAGAGACCATCTGGTCGGAGCTGAGTTCCATGATAATCCTCAACCCTCTCCGTCGCCTTCGGATGATGAAGGATTCCCTGTGACTATCAAACCAACATGGGCATACGGCGCACTGTACTCAGTACTCGGTGGGTTAACCAAAGGACGGATGCGATTAGAATCGCAGTCCAGCTGAAGTACATGCAGAGGACGCCGATTTCACCGAATCCAATCCATTCAGGAATCAAAAATGACAGGTATGAGGTCCCATTCCATATCGCGTGGCCAACTACTGCGAGCCCGTAAGCCTGCAATACATGGCGAGGAGGAAGAATCTGAATCCCATCCTCGGAGCGATAGCGAGCAGCCTCTGACGAGGTCACGAGGTCTGTGAGAATATCTTGAGACGTGGCGACACCATCTGCGTCACGCGCTTCGCCTGTCTTTGAATCGATTAGCATCCATGATGAGGTAGAGGAATCAACCTCAGACAATAACTCCTCAAAACTCCCTCGAGGTTGATCGTATCCAGAATGATCTCCATCACCATCAACATCGAAACCTAGATTTTCAGCGGCGTCAACAACATCGACCGTTAATCGCCGCATTAGCCAGCGGGTTCTTTTGTCTATATCGTGGTCCTCGACCAAACATCCGACTGCGAATCCACTAATCCCTGTCCACAGTGCATGTCCGGGAATCGAACCAATTCCGCGGACTAGAGTCGTGAAACCGAGACCTATAGGGCCTCCAAAGGTGCTCATTAGAACATACGACATATTCTCGATGAGGGCGAAGCCCAAACCCACGGTGAAACCGATTTGTAATCCGTGGCGCGGGCTCTTAATCGAAGGCAGGAATAAGAGCACTGCAAGCAATTTCCACAATTCTTCACCAAGCGGGGCGCTCAATACCAACAAGAGGAACTCAGTCGAGGCACTGGACAAAGAAGAAGGAAGAATTCCGGGGAAAATCCAGGTATTAATCACCAGAGCCGGGAATGCCGAAGCCATACCTGCGATCAACCAAGCTTCGGCATCTCGACGCCTCGTTGGTAATCCAATCCATTTCGACGAGGTCGCCCACCAAGCGAAAACTGGAATTGAGAATCCCATTATCCATAGAGGGATTACGAGTAAAATGAACAACAACATGAACAGCCATTCAGTCGACTCGCTGAGAGCGAATAGAGTCACAAATGCACTCGTCGCAACAGTGAGTGAGAATACCAACCAAACTTGCCTATGAGGAGGCAAGTCCAACACGGAATCATCCGGAGTCAAGAATCTCTTGAAGCGAGTAGGGGCGACAGTACGCAGCGAACCTCCCTCGGGTAATGGGTGGTGTTGCTTACCCTTCGCATCGGGAACCGCCAACCTGACATGAACCAATTTGGGTTTGTGAAGCATCAATAGTAGTGGAATTGGAGCGAGGGAGCATATTGCACCTATTACTGAGATTATGGTATCTCCGGAGAGTGCCCCCTCAATCAAGGAAACCAAGCCAAATTGCACAATAAGGAAAGCCAACATCACTGTTCCGAGCATTCTCCAATAATTTTTCCAAGGCTTGCTCTCGGTAGCCAATCGAATGTTCTCAGGAGCAGGGCTCAAGGGGACCGGTTCATCGAGT
>Ga0066836_10000407_pt1 | contig 20367 bp, 15 predicted proteins | sample ETNtaG_18_FD_71568 | JGI IMG/M metagenome (GOLD analysis project Ga0066836, IMG submission 71568) | Marine microbial and viral communities from oxygen minimum zone, Eastern Pacific Ocean - ETNP201302SV91 | ecosystem: Environmental > Aquatic > Marine > Oceanic | place: Pacific Ocean: Eastern... | reverse complement strand
CATCAGGAGCAGGAGTACTAGAAACAATACCACCAGTACCTGTAAATGATCTGCTATTAGGTGCAGACAATAATGATGTATTCTGATATCCACCTATAATTGCATCGTTATCTACCTTTGGTCTAAAGTCAAGTACATCTTTCAATGATACTTTACCTAGTACAGGTGAATTAAATGATGGAATCTCTTCAGCACCAACACCTGCTTCATGTAAATAAGAATCAACTGTGATGAAATCTCCAGCAGTATGATCAAAGTAATCAAAAGCAATTACTAGTTGACCTACTGGTGCTTCAAAACCAGGTTTAATAACAAGTCTAGAAACATCATATATGGTATCTCTTTGTCCATCATCAAATGTAAACCTGTTAGATACATCAGTACCAGTAACAAGGTTTCCTGCTTTATCTACTACAGGAGGTGTCGATGAAGATCCTTCATAAACATACTTCAAATTAAATGCATCAGCATAACTGTATACATCTAAAGATTCAGTATCATAGTCTCTACCTCTTAAAGGTATAATTTTATCTCCAGCAGCTTCAACAATAATTCTCTTGTTTAAATTTGCTGTCTTAAGTCTTGGTTTTGCTTTAGTAACTTCTAAAGTAGCAGTTAACTTTAATGTTGGGTATGTTGAATAAGAAGCAGATCCAAAGTAACCAGCAGGTAAATTCAACTTAACACTACCAGATGTCAATCCACTAGCAGCATCAGTAGATGCTTTTATCTCAACTTGATCTGAAGTAATATAAACTACATCACCAGCAGCAACGTCAGGAGCATCACCTGGATCAAGGATTGTGATTAGGAAGTTGCTTTCACTAAAAGATACAAATCTTTGAGTTCCAAATGGGAGTTGAGCAGCAAAAGTAATAGATCCAGAACCACCAGAACCTGTAGATATAAAATCTCTCCTGAGATAATATGTGATTTTCGAATCATCAGAAGTAGCAACAATAGAACTTATTTCTTTAGAACCAGTCTTGTATATTAAAGTTCCCTGATTGAAGTTCTCAATAGATGGTCTTACCCTAACAACACTAGCATTAGTAACATCATTAGGTAATGATCTGTCTAAGTAGATCCTTGATTTATATACACCAGCTGGTTTTGTAGACTGTTGTACAACACCTCTTACAAGGATTCCAGTATCATCTGTGAACTGAATTAAATCTCCATGAATAACAAACGTTGTTGCATCTCCACCAAATCCTGTACACTCAATATACTTCCTTCCTTTGTTTCCACTGAAAGTAAAGTCAGTTACCGAAACAACCTCAGAATACTTCTCTTTGTTAATCTCAATATCTGCTGTAAATGTATTAGCATTACCAGATCCAAATTGAGAGTAGAATGACTTAACATTCTGTGGAGTATATGTTGTAACAGCATTCCTTACCAATACTGGAGTTACAACTGCTTGACTGGTAGCACCAGTATCAATAATTTCAACTAATGGTGGTTGAGAATACTCAACTAAAGCAGAATCTCTGTCAAGAATCTGAACTCTCCATACTAATTGATCTCCACTGACATCAACCTTAATCTTAGAGTTATCATATTCAACACCATCAATTCTAATAGTTGCTGTAGAAGAATGATTTGCACCTCTACTATTAACAACAAAATGAGATATTGTATTATCTTTTGCAATCCTTAATGTATTACCTGCTTCATCAGCAACAACTTCACCACTCTTAAATACACCGAATAAACCCTTTAACATAAGAGTTTTGTTCTTAGTATATGATCCTGTAGAAGTTCCTTCTATTACACCATATGCACCACTTGTAAGACCTTTAACATATTGTCCTGGAGTAAAACTACCAGAGACTGAGATCTTATCATCTAACTGAATTTTAGTAAAGAAGTTTGGATCAAAGTACGATAGTCCAAATGTACTATTATATGTTGCATCTCCATTGGATAGTCTTCCTTTAGAGATAACAATATCAGTATCAGAATTAAATCCAGCACCTCTCTCTAATAGTGTATAGTTACTAGGTTTTGCAATACCAACTACAGGAGTAATTGTTTCGTTGTAGTCAACAATCTTACCAAAAGGAACTGATCCAGGTGTCTCTGCATCATTCTCATTCATATAGATGAATCTATACTTGTTAGCATCAGTCTCATCATACTCAATAAGGAAGTCATCCAAAAGATTCTTTTGTGCAGTTACAGTGATCTCTAGAAATGTAACTGTATTATCTGGATTAGATTCAATTCTAGGAACCCTAGAATAAGATAGAACTTCAAAGCTGTTTGCTATGATAGTACTACCACGTGATTGAATATACCAAAGAGTTGGAATACCATCAGCAGTAGTTCTGAAATTAGCACCAGTAAGACCTGCAACACGTGTTGCATAGTTATTATCAACTTCAATATAGAGGGTCTTAATACCTGCATTGATATCAAAGAAAGAACCCCTTCTATTAATAGTCTGCTTTGGATCAGTTGCAGATTCGGTATTATTCATACCAATAGATCCATCATTAAATGCAGCAGACAAATATAAGTTAGGATATGATGTAAGCTCAGATCCTTCTGAGTTTACTGGTATCGAACTATAATTGTTAGTAATTCTGTAGGTAGGTAAACCCTTTGTCTTAATACGTATATCTTCTCTGTTTAATGTTTCACGTGCTTTATCAACATCAATATACTTGGTCTCTTTATTAACAATCTCAAAACCTTTAATATATGCTTTACCTGGACCAACACTAGCAACTAACTTCTTACCAGCATCAGACTCATCAATACCATTTACCAGACCAGTAGTTACATTCTTACCATAGATACCAAGATTACCATTCTTCTGGTAATACTCTCTTACATCAAGAGAGAAATTATCAACAATATAATCTCCAGACTCATCATAAGTTCTACGTGCAAGAGTTTGCTCTAGTAGATTATAATCAGTTTGGGTTACCTGTGTTTGTACTACTCCATTCTTAATTTGAAGTAATTTAATAAAATTCTTATCGGTCTTCTCGTCTAATGAGTATACAACGAGACTCAGTTTGATACTTAACCTATGTGCTCCAGGTGCAGAATAATTTGAAGACCCTATTGAATTGTCATAGAGACTTGCATCTTCTTCAGGAGTTGAAATAGATTCAATAATTTTGAATCCTACCTTTACAGATGCTTTATCATAGTACTTGTCAACTACAAGCAACTCAGTAGAATTTCTTACAAAATATCCATTAACAAAGTAAATACCTTCTTCTACCTTAACAGCAGAAGCATATCCCATTGCAGGACTTTCTAACGTTGACGATGTACCTGTGTCAGGATTAGTAATAGAAATACTAGTAGGAAGTACGCTTCCATCGGTTCCAACCACCATCAGTGGTGTATTAACACCGTCTACTACCTCTAGGGTCTCACCTTGACGGAATGTGTCCTCATTGCCAGCATCACCACTATTGGTGTATGTAACATATAATACATCAGCAGCAGTTTCTGTTGCTACATTAGATTGAAGGATAGTTGCAACAACACCAGATGTTAATCCTTTAATCTGTTTATTAATTAATTGTGTGACATCATATTTCTTATAAACTATCTGACCATTGACATTTGTAGGTATCTCAGATACTGAAGATAGTTTAACAAAATGCAGTTTGTTATTAAATCCAATTTCACCAGGAATGACTAACTCACCCTGTTTAAAAGCATATTTACCAAACTGTTCAATTTGGTTTTGTAATAAAGACTGAAGCTGCGTTAACTCTCTCGCTTGGACAGAATATCCAGGGCGAAAGAGTACTTTGTAAAAGTTTTTGTCAGTGTCAAAATCGTCGTAATACGGTGCGACATTAAGATTCGTCTTTTGAGGCATTGCAACCAGTCTCTAATAACGGTGGGTAAATTAGAATTCGATTACTAGTTTGATGTCCTCAATTTGGTCAGCAGCTCTAGTAATCTGTCTTCTGTTCTCTATGTATACGATTTCGCCAGAGTTTGCAGCGATTTCGGGGGATGCTAGACCTCCTGTTAAAGCGATGCCTGACACGGTGCCACTAGCACCTGTATCGATAGCTCCACTAGCAGTAGATGCTTGTCCTACAACAGCATTAGAAGCATTCGACTCGAATGCTCTTGCTACACCAGAATCACTATGTAACTCTGGAGATTGATAATACTTAAGGATACCTGATGCAGAATCCCAAGACACAACTTTACCGTATGCAGTACCACCAGTAACTGATTGAAAAATATCTTCGTCAACAGTATAATCTGATGTTGCTCCGTTAATCTTTAGTACAGATGTACCACGTAATGTTGAAGCAGAAGCATAGTTAGTTGTACCATAATCAAATGGGTCTTGAACGATACCGATACGACGGAAATCATTGTCTACAGGGAAGTCACCTGAACCCTCATCATATGTCAAACGAATGTTTGTCATGACTCTCTTAGAGAATAGTTCATTCTCAGCGTCAGAACCATGTCCTCCAGTTGGAGAAATAACAACTTCGATTGAAGCTTTACCAGTAAATGCACTAGCAGCAGATGTAAGACCTGCGTCAGTGAATACTTTACCAGTCTCTAGAATTGTAGTTCCGTAAGTATATCCAGTACCTACTGCTTCCATTGATGCGCTTGTAATGGTTCCAGAACCATCTGTAGCAAACTTAACAATAGCAGCACTACCATCACCGTATACTGGTGTATAAAGTGTTGCAGTAGCAGGAAGAGCACTTCCAGCATCTTCTACAACAGCTACATGAACACCACCATTAACTGCTTGACCTTCAACAGTTACCCTACTTGCTTCAGTCTTCTCAACGATAGGTAAGAAGTCTGTAGAAAGGAATGAAAGAACATCTGCTGTAGGCAGAGTGAACATATGCTTCCAAATGTATCCAGCAGTACCAGAAGGTTCTGTATAGATTCCACTAGCAAATGCACCTTGTCCACCAGCAGGTTGAGACTTAGGCTCATAAGTAGCGTTTTGTCCAGTTGGATTAGCAGGACTTTCGCCGTTATAAAGACACTTAAAGACTTCGTAACTTGAGTTCATTACATAGAACTTACCGTCAGAAAGACTTGTTTGACCAGTAGCAGTTGATTTACCAACAGCACCACCGCCACCTGGAGTAGGTGCGTATGATGGACGGTACATATCAAACTTAGGATTTAGTGAGATGTTCCAGTTATAACGAGGAACAACTAGACGTGCAAATGGTCCTGTAATACGCTTGGCAGCAATCAGTTCATTATAAATTGCTAATTTCTCGGAATAGTTATCAATTGGAGCAGGAGGTGCTTCTTCAGTAGCATACCTATAAACTCCAGACTTAGCAGTAGCACTTGAAGTACCACCAGTGATGGTAGTTCCAAATGAAGGTGTAGTTGTAGCAGTAGGAAGAACGTTATTAACCAGAATACTATTCTCATTAACCTCAGCAACTGTTGCTGACCATCCACCACCTGAAACAGTTTCACCTGCTGCAAATGTACCTGATACATTGAATACTTCAATATAAGCATCCCATTTTGCAGATCTTCCTACGAAGAAATACATTCTAGTTCGAGCTGCATCCGCATCGTTTGCGCCTTCGCTCAATGACTCTAGGAATTGCTTCGCATTGAAGATCCTAAATTTTTCTGAAATAATAGCTGCCATAGCACTGGTCTCTAAATGTTAAATTAAGACTAAATCCGAGTTATTTATATTTATTTATAGGGCGTTTCTGATGTACTCTCCAATGAGATGCTCCTCAATAGGAGAATTTTCTACGCCTCTCGTACATCCTGTAAAACGATCACTTAACTTGCCAGTGTAACTGATCTTCTCACGACCAACAAAGATTGTCCCTGTTGTATCGAAATTGGTTGTATTTGCATATACGATAGCACCTGTTGGTACATATCCACCACCACTAGCATCTGGCAAGTCTGCTGTGTTCAACTGACTTATATAGTAGTTGATTGATGGGTTAACAAAATTCCATTTGATGTTACCAACAAACTGCGTGTTTACCGCTTCGTTGATTTCACCAATAGTAAATCCCCACTTACTGATCTCTTCCAGTGTATACTCGGATACTGGAATACCACCTGTAGAAAGTACATCTCCTAGATCTAGTTGACCACCAACGGTGCTATAACTAACCCTATTAAATGTCTGTGGAGTTGGTCCTAAAATTGCGGAACTATATGTGTTCTGATAAGCAAAATGATTATCAACAGCACCAGTTACGATATATTTAATCAATTGCTTATTGAAGTTGACATTAAATGTCGCAACAGATCTAATAGTTCTAGTTTTTTCAATTTCAATCTCTATAGAGGATCCCATAGGGGCAGAAGTGACTGAAGTTGGCCATGATCTAATGATCTCTTTATTAAAAACAAATCCACCAAGATCAGCAACCAATTCGAATGTAGAAACAACTACTGGTTTATTAGTAACTAATCCTCCACTAGCTGGACCTCCAAGTAGAACATCACCAATAACTTCAATACCCTTAATAGGAATAATTTCAGTTGTAACATTAGAAGGAGACTGTTTTAATAATGTAGTTGAGAATATTAATCCAACTAAACTATCAATCTTTCTATCATTTCTCTTAATGATACTAAATCTCCTAGCAACACTAACTCTTGGTGTCTTAGTGTATCCAGAACCAGAACGTATTAATTTAATGTCAACAATTTGACCCTTACTGACTATTACCTCAGCCTTTGCTCCACCACCAGCACCATCTTCAGGAACGAAGTGTAATACTGGAGGAGTAGCATATCCATATGCAGTAGTAGGTTCAATAATACCTTTTTCATAATATAATTGAAGACTCTTCTTATTCCATTCTATACTTGTTACTTTATCACCAGTAAGTGTACATGTAACACTTAATCCAACACCATTAACATCTCCATTATAATTTGTAGTAGATACAGAACCAAAGAAGTTAGAAGATACTTCAGAACCAGATCTATAATCTTTAGGATTTACATATTTTGGTAATCCCTGTATATCTCTATAAGCATTCTCACCATCAATTTTAATCTTATCCCCTACATTCAAGTTCGCTATTAAATTCTTTGATTGATAATATGCACTTTCTGCTTGTGTACTATCATATAACCATGCAGAAGCATTTCTCTGCATCTTGTAATTGTTATACTCATCCTTTTGATAAGAAAGTGTACTAGGAACGTCAACAGTTACTTCATTAATACCAGTAGAGAAGTATAATGCTTCGGAACCATTGAATAAAGGATTATTACCAGCAATGATTAATTTAACTGCTCTATCATTAAGTCTCTCAATAGTCTTAATCTCACCTATTGGATTTTTACGAGATCCATCCTTTTGATATACAAATCTAGAATTATCATAGTTTGTTTCAAACCAACTAAACAATGAACCAAATGTATTAGGATTAGTATCTGTAATTGTTAATTCTAATTTATTAAAATACTTACCAGGTTGGAAATCATGCAGAGTAATTGTCTGTTGTACATCTCTACCATACAACAGCATAATTTCTACACTGTTCTTAGCAAATATCTTTCTTGTAAATCTTATAGCAGGTCCAGTGATAGTATATGATTCGGTCTGTCTCTGTAATACACCATCAATAAAGACAAGTGCATAATCAGCATCATCTACTTTCTTAACCTCTTTAGTAGCACTATCAAGTAGAATGAAAGGACCAGCAGATCCATCCAATATACCAGAAGTTTCAATCTCACATCTGATATAGTTACCAATACCATGTAGAGCAATATTCTCTACTGCTAATGGTTCATATACAGTCTTAGTATTTGCTTCCTGACCCCAGATAGGTGCTCCAGAGAATACTATCTTATTTGGTGTTGTGGTTCTATCAATATGATAAGCAGAATCATGTTGTACAACACCACTTATTGCAACTAAAAGATTCTCATTAGCGTCAGTTACTACCTCTTCACCATCATCATAATATAAGTCAAAGATTTTGTTTTCGTTATTAACGTAGTCAGGAAGAGAAGTTACAGCAGTTCCTGGACCTGTAACTAATGTTGATTTTAAATTCTCATACAATGAAATCAATGCAGATTCAACATCTGCACATTTAGGATTACCTGAATCCACACGAATGTTAATATCAACAAATGGATCTAATGTAGTATATGTACCAGTAGGTAATATATTTCTCATTGCTAATATAGCAAGATCCCTTGTCTTTTCATATGCTTTAATAGTTGGTTCAATTTCACCTGTAATGAAATCTAGAAGATCATTGTTATAATATGCTTCACCAGCAGCAATAGTTCTAGAGTTACCACCAAATCTTAAATCATGCTCTAATGCATCTACTACTAAACCAATATCTCTATGACATGTTGGACCTAACGTACCCCATGTAAGTGCTGGATACTCATTCTTAATCCAACCTAATGTTTCTGATTGAATATATGCTCTATTCATTGCTACTAAATTAGCAGCATCAATCCAAGTACCAGATCTTTGATGTATATTTCTAAGTTTCTTAAGATACCTAGCATTCAATGTAGCAGTCTTAAATTCAAACCACCTACCATAGAACTTAACCTGTTCTATATTCTGTCCTTCATGTACTCTTGGACCTAATGGTGGTGATGAGAATGTAATATTATTACCATTGATAACATATGCTGAACCAGGTTCTTGTATAATACCATCAAGAGTAATAGTCAATGCTTGTGCATTATATGGTGTTACAGCATTACCAGCAGCATCTACAATAACAAATGTCTTTTGTCCTTCAAGGTTTCCTTTATCAGTAAAGGCACCAGTAAAATTAGAATTAAGATATATCTGTTTTGCTCTGACCTCTTCTGTAGAGAATGTATCACGTGATACAGAACCTAACCCTTGTTCTACTTTAAGTTGCTCAGTCCTAATAATAGAAGTACTGATTTGTTTCTTAGTACTAACAACAGTGATCTTATTCTTCTCTGGATCCCATAATTGAATCCTAGTAGAATGTCCACTAGATGTAGTGGGTGACATTCTGACATGTGCATCAGATTCAATAAGAACCTCACCAAATAACTGGAAACCAGCAGGGTGAGTAGTTTGCTTAATTAAATCTCTCCAAACATCAATTGAAGTCTTAGATTTAACAACATATGAATAATCTTGATAATAGTAAGTATCAGTAATCTTTTGATTAGATGAACTAACTATACCTTGATCATCACTATATGATCCAAGATTATCAAAATATGTTTTAATCTCTGGTGTGAACTCAGTATATGAAACATTATCCAAAGTAGCAGTGTTTCCTTTAGCAAGACCAGTAATAATCAACTTTTCTCTAAAGAGACCAGATATATCTTTAACAGATAAAATATTAGATCCCTTTCTCCATGATGTAACTGTTCCTCTAGCAGTTTCTAAACCACCAATATGCTGAACTACAGTTTCACCAATTTTAAATGCATCAATATCAAAATTAGATAAAGTAAATACGTAATTTGATCTGATAGTAGAACTTAACGTAGTATCACTGTGATAAGTACCACCATTGTTAATAATACGAATATTTCTAGGAACTCCTATATCAGAACTTGAAAGATATACCTCAACATCACTTTCTACTATTCTAACTTCTGGAGCAACAGTATAACCAGATCCAGCATCAATTACAATAATACCAGTAATAACTCCAGCATCAGATACTACATCTAATAATGCATTTCCTTCAACAATTGCTTTTGGTTTAGAATAATTTGATCCAGCAGTAACAACAGTTACACCACTAATAGAACCATTGTAGATGTCAGTCGTAGCAGTCGCTTTCAGCGTTTCTGTTGGGGCAACACCAACTACGATTGGAAGTTTCTTATATTCTCCACCGATGTTAATAACATTGATTGTATCAATAGCACCAATAGAAAACTTAGACTCGGAAGTATATGTGGCAATTCCAGAACCGTCATGTGGTGCAGTTACGCCAGTGTCATATACAATAGAATCACTTGTTACAGCCAATGCTTTCTTTACACCCTGAAGAGGATCAGGTACAACATTCAAATAACCTGTCTCACGTGATGTAACGTTATTCCTATCAAAATAGAAATACTTAGAATACCTTAATGGTACTTTTGTACTATAGGTGTTTGTAGCAACTCTTGCTCCAAATCCCAATTTAATATTAACAATATCACCAGAATCAACTTTCTCTGGAGTGTTTATGTTATAATTGATACTAGGAGATATATCAAACTCCCTGTCAGCCATTGAGGCATGAGATACATCAAAGTTATATCTATAGAATTTCTTAATGTTTAGTATGGGATTTCTCACAAAATTTATTTGATCTGTGGAAAACTCAAATACTTCAATTGGGGCAGAGACTTCAACAACTCTTACAAGTCTCTTATCATCACTTGTATCATAGAATACAGTACTTAGAGTAACAGCATTAATTGAAGTTAACGTTGAGTTATAATCCCATACAACTTGTGCTTTCTGAGTAATTGGATCATATGTCTGTATGACTGCATCTCCAGCAAGTTCACCAATCTTATAACCTCTATCTAAAGTATAACCAGGAACATATAATTTAACTACTGCATCATTATAATGATCTATAGCAATTGTTCCATTTTGTGCTCTAGTTACAGTTAGTACATTACCAGTCTTATTAATAACTTTTATAATTTCATCATCAATCTGAATATAATCATCTTTAGTGAAACCTATAGCACTATCTACATTAACCTTAGTCTCAGTGAGTCCTAAACCGATATGATCTATCTCTAACTGTAGTACTGGTGTACTACTATCAGTCTTAGACAAATCACTGTCACCAACTGTAAGAATCTCAAATTTTTGATACCCAGTACCTTTATTCTTTAATGTAACATTTATTACACTGCCAGAAGGATCAACAACGAAGTCTGCTGTTGCATCAGTTCCAGTTCCACCCTTAAGAGCAATATCAGTATATGTACCAGCAGTATAATCTTCACCACCATTTAGAATAGTAGTTCTACCAATACCTGTATCATTTATTGCTGTAGAAGCAACAGGTGACTGGAAAGTTACTTCCTGATATATCCTGCTTCTGACATACTGTGTAGTTGTAGTAAGACTATCATCAGGATTAATGTCAACATCGATATCATCACCAATACCAACACCATGACTACTAGTAGTCTTTAAGATCGCTGTATTGTTGTTGATAGTGAATACATTCAACCCAGAACTTAAAGATGTTACACTAATCAACTTAGAACCAACAGTATCAATCAAATTACTACTTCTAATGAAATAGTCATCAGTAACATTGTAATCTCCACTTGTTACTTTAACTTTAACTGTATTTTTACTTGTAGTACTTTCTAATACTTCTCCTACTGCAATAGTAGTAGCAACCCCATCAGTATAACTTAAATTCGATCCTTTCGTATATGATGAGTTTTCATCCAATATTAAAGTTACTACTTTAGTATTAGAATATAATGGATCAGTAGTAGTGAATACACCATTCACACCTCTCAATGTAATTGTACTACCACTAAACACATCACCAACTATTTGACCAGTAGAACCAGTAGTTGATTGTGTTATAGTATCTCCATCAAACAGATATGCAGTATTTGATAATTTTATTAGTAATGCTTTAGTCTTCTGTGATTCAATTGAATAAATTGGTTTTCCTTTTACAGAAGCAACTTCAGCAGTAACACCATGTCCTTCAGTGTTTGAGTCATCAATCTCTAATGGAGACCCAACTGAGAATGTTGAGACACTAGATAATGCTTCTGCACTTGCAATGCTACCTCTTGTGACTTCATCTACTATAAGTGTAGTCTTATCACCATTCTTTTGTATATCACCAGTTCTTAATCGTTTTGATGTTTGAGGAATATCACTATGACTTAATGACTGGACATAATTAGAATCTCTAGGAACTGCATAGTAGTTCTCACCAATGATATAAGGGAATACTGGAGTAGTACCATCAACTGTAACAAAATATGCATATACACCATCAGGATACTCAGGTGTTAAACAGAATCTACCATTATTGTGATCTAGTGTTCCTCTCTTATGAGTATACTCATAATCTTCAAAGAATGTACCTAGAACATAAGTTGCAGTAGAAGGACCATTAGTTCTAGAACTCTTTAAAGAATAACTAGTGGTCATTTGTGTGACAGAGCTAGTAGCGTCTAGTGGGTCTGCATAACCATAGGCACCATATATGGGGTTGCCATCATAAGCATACCCCAGAATAGGACTATGGTTCGTACCGTTGTCGCCACTACGCAAAGCAGCAGGAACTGGATTTGTTTGAGTTGACTTATACCTATCGTGAGTCCAAGACAGTATAGATGCAAATGCATCAGCACCAGATCCAACAGGAATGATGTCAACCTGAATATTAGCATCTGTATAACCACTACCAGCAGTAACTAAGTTACATGCAGTAATTTGACCATTATTAGATACCTCTGCTTTAAATTCCGCAAACCTACCCTTACCTGCCAAATCTAAGATCCTGATAACAGGTGGAGATGAATAATACTCACCTGGATTAGTTACCACCATACTGGTGATTGAACCATTGGTTATAACTGGAGTAACTACTGCGTTCCTACCAGAAAGTATCTCTATGGTGGGTATATCAGTGTAGGAGCCTGGTGTATCAACAATAACTGATTCGACTACCTGACCTGCTAACTTAGTCCTTGCAAGACCAGATACACCCCCTACAAGAACAAATGGTTCCTTAGCGTATCCACTACCTCTTTGAAGAACATGAATCTCTTGAATTGGACCATTGAGTATACTGTCAGTGTATCTTGCACCCATAGCAAGACTACCATCAAGGAAGACACCAATGTCTTTATTGTTAGTCTTATAGATCTCAGTAGTTAACGTAGATTGTTTGGGAACAATACGTAACTGATTATTTGGTAATGCAATATAGTAATCATCACCATCATTGAAAATTGCTTTTATGGAACTTAGATCCCATCTTATATTATTAGATGAATCAAATATCTTTACATCAGTGTTAACAAAACCAGGATCTGATATCTCTAATTTTTCCCCAACATTAGCATATGGGTTTGGACTAGTAGGAGATGCACTGTACAATACTCCTAAAATGAGTACGGAATTACTTCCTACCTTAACATCAGCAGCGTCATATACCAAATCACCAATAGAATGTGAAGAAGCGGCAGATCTAGTCTTAATTGTAAACTGATCTATGGTCTTTTCTTCAAAAGTGAAGGTTTCGTTGTTAATAACGAACTTACCTTTGTCTTTCCACCCTAATGTAGAGAATACATCAACAACAGTACTTGAATTATCAATATCCGCAGTTAGAGTACTCTTTGATGATAATGTGAATGTTCCATTGACACTTTCTTCCGCAAGTATCAATTCATACAAATCAATACCATCATGCCTTCCATTGAAAAGCACATTATCTATAACCGCCGAAGCGTAGGCCCCGTCTACGTTTTGGACGATGCGTTTTCCAATAAATGACTCTGGAGTGCCAGAAAGGATTTTTGCCTTAAGTGAATAATTTTTTACCCAAGTAGACTCAGAAGACTTGATCGTCTGCTCTCTAGGATATTTTACTTCTGGTTGAGGATCATCTTTAACCAAGCATTTGAAGAGGAACTTGATTGATTGTGATGTACCCTTTGATTTATAGAAATCTGCAATATTTTTGATCAAATTACGCTGATCAACGCTGTCGTTAAGAAAAGCAACAGGAAAGTCAGGTAGATACTGGGATTCGAAACTTTTTACTAAAGCAAATAGAAAAAGATTACTTATATTGTATACTTTAGCAGGAACAGTGTGATCTGCTGCTTGAGTAGTAACAAATGTAGACTCCTTGTAGAGATCCCCCAGCTGGGTGTTACCTGAGACTCCCCTACTGACCTCTAGAAACTGTGTAGCTGATTTAGACTTATAGAAACATATCTCATCATCAACCTTCAAATATCCACTATCAGGGAAACCACTGGTGTCCCCCACAGTTAGTGACACATCCGTTGATTGTAGAAACTGGGTTAACTGTGTATTCTGTTTTAGAACACCCTGCTCATAAAAATCGATATCACGATATGTTGTGAGATGATTCGCAATATCTAATGGTTGTCCTTGTAATTCTAACTGCTCATAGTACTTTTGTATGAACTTAGAAAACAGTTCATACTCCTCGCTGATAAACGAAGCGAGTTGACTCTCTATTAATAATGAGGTTTTTCTTGCAGTCTTTGGCACTACTCTTTAGTTGCTGTAAATTTACTCTTTGCTACATCTACGTCAAGATATACTTCTCTAAGTACAGTGACATCATTAGATGCAGGTTTTACACGCAGTTCAATACGATTATCAGAAAAACTTCCTTGAATGATAGTTAGATCATATAACTTGATCTCACCATGAACATAATCAATATCACCCAAAGAGTCATTTAAAACAATCTTATCGCCTGACACTGAATCTAGTCTATATAGCACTATTTTACCCGATCTATCCTCTAGATACGTGGTATAGTTTGGATATTCTAAAGTTATGAAACCTGTTGATGATACAACGGGATTATCACAATCAACATCAAATGCATTTTGGTAACATACCTCATAAAATGTAGTTGAATTCAACTGTGCATAGAAATCTTTCCTTAGTGTGATTGAGGTTAGGTTAGAACGGATCGCTCTATCTGAATCATCAATGACACTAATGAATTTCGAATATCTGAACTTACCATTGAACTTCTCTGTCTGAGATGTCTTCAAATATTCTGTTATTGCTTGTGCAGCATTAGATGCTACTTGTTGCGGAAGTAACTCTGTCTTAGTACCATCAAAATAGATACTTGAATCCATTTCAACATAAAGAATAGATGGATCTATTAATACAGGTCTTACAGATCCTACAGAATACTTCTTGAGGTCTTTGGCAATCGTACCTTTAGTATATGCGGAAAGGAATGATGCATCAGATGGTTTAATAGAGACAAACACCTTACCATAGTCAGGTGGAACTTGCTCCTCGCCACCAAATACAATAATATCACTAATAGCAGGATATACATTACGTACAATCACTTCATAGTCAGAACTAGTGACTGCCCTGTTCTGAGAAGAGAAGAATTTAGGTGCAAGATACTTAATCTTAGCAACACTCTCAATATCCTCACCACCATACGCTTTCTCTACTGTAGAAATAGATTGAACCTGATATGGAATTGTTAAAGTCGTAATACCATCACTCAATACACCACCAAACGTAAATGTCTTGGCACCATTGACTTCTTTGCCATGTGTTACCACATATGACATTTGAACGACATTACCATTATCCAGTTTCTTACCTAGAACACCGTCACCAAAGACAATCTCATAGTTTTCATCTTCAATTTCATTCACAAAGAAAACTGGAGCGTTTTCATCAACACTAGGATCTAAAATATTATCCGCTACCCTGAACTCTTCAAAAATACTACTATTTGCTGATTGAAATACCCTTACAGTCAAAGTATTCATATCTGCACCACTGTTTTCAATCCTGAACCTCTGTCCTTTGATCCCACTCTGAAATGTGGTATTAGTGGTAACTAAATTTCCTTCTACTAGTTCAATATTAGTGAAAACTGCAACGTTGTTAGCTACTTCTGCACGAAAGTCTTTTGTAGCAACAAACTGGTATGTAGTCTCGTCATAATTGGTTAGAAATCCTGTGCCTTCCTTCAGGATAACAAACTCAGGTGCATTATTAGGAATTGATACATTGAAACTGATATTCGTCTTTGAAGCAGTAACAGACTTCGGACTGTAACCTAGTTGCTTCGCTAGAGACACTACATTGTCCCTGAGAGACGCTGAATCCAAGAACAGTTCATTCACTACCATATTGGTATTGAACGCTGTGTAGTACGTATTATAAGCAAGTACGTCTAATAGTTGACTTAGAGTAGATCCTTCGAAGTCATAGTCAGTAAAATCTGATTCTGCTCTCAAATATTCTCTGAGAGTGGATTTTATATCAGTAAAATCTAAACTGTTAAGTTGTGTGTAAGGCATTATCGTGTACGGTTCAGAAAGAGGTCTACTGTGACTGGGGGTCGATCAGTTCCCACTATTTTATAAGTCATTTCAACATCAAATCCATCTTCTGATCTATTTGGATCGCAATTTATGCTGGTAATACTAATTCTAGGTTCAAATCTACCAAGACATTGTTTAATCGCTCCTTTAATCAGAGAAGCAGTACCATAATCTAACGGTTCAAACAAAAATTGGCGAAGACTGCTACCCAATGAGGGTTGAAACAGCCTTTCGCCAATATCAGTTAATAAAAGTGTTGTTATTGCTTGCTTAATAGCAGCACCATCCTTTGTAACTACTAAATCGTCAGTTACAGGATGTTTCTTAAAAGCTAAAGATATATCCTTATAGGATTGCGTAAATTTGGTTGCCACAACAAGCAGGAATATTCCTACTTATTTAGACGCTATAAAACGTATATTTTAAAGACAACTCCTCACCTACGTGGATCTTTCTTAAAGTTTTAACGAACCACTTATCCTCTTCACACCATTTTACACAATTTGGATCATCACTATGGTTTATAAAACCACCTAGAGGAGTTCGATAGATGACCTCCTCTACAACTATATGAGACATACCCAAAACAAATCCAGAAGGAATCTCTTCCAAAGCAAAAATACCCTGCCCTGCGATAGGACTGTCTTTCACGTGAAGTCTACTTGGTAGTGCTTGATACATTTTAAAATTTTTCGGAGATTTTCGGCGTTAGGGTCTAAGGTTCTTTCCAATTAACATTTACGTCTTCTACAAGTTTAACCTTATATACACTCTTGTCCCAAGAATGTTGCGTTCTACGAGCAAAGTGGAAATCTAAACGTTTCTTACCCCAATATAGACCAACGATCCATAGAGTAAAGAACAATCCATCAAACCACGATAAATCCATCCATAATTTATAAAACCATTCCATTACGTTCTCCCCTGTCCTCTATAACGTTTCTTAGTACCGTTCCTGCTAGTAGCAGAGTACTTAGTATGTTTCCCAAGACCTTGACGGGTCTTTTTAGGTTTTGGTTCAATCGTAACTACGTTACCACTGACCGACGTACGTATTGCCATAATACAAAATAAACATCAATGGTATTATAGCACAAAAATTTCTAACCGACAACTACGGTGCTTTCGCCAGATGTAATCTTGCCAGCACCACTACATGAAACACCATCATTAACACGGGCAAGTGGTTTTCCATTTACCTCGACTTTTGATGACCCTTCTGTTACTTTCGTAGCATGTGGCAAACACTTATCACCAGCAGGTGCTGTATGTGTAGTCAGGTTAGAACCTTGCACTGCTGCCATCTTCCCACCAATCATCACAGATTCATCACCATCTAGGATAGTGGTGGTTGCAGTACAACCATGTCCAGTACTTACTTGACTATCCTTTGTCGCTGCTGCTGGCATCCTGTTTCTCCAATGCTATTTGTACACTCTCAACATATTTACCTATAGAAAGATGTAGAGTGTTTATCGATATAATGTCATGTATAAACATAATATCTCTGTACATAATATCATCCACCAGTATACCTCCCTAATATATCAATCTTCTTATAAATGTCATCAAGAGTCTGATCCAGTTTCAGATATGTCTCTGACTGTGGTGGCTTGTACATTAACTGGGGGTTCTCTAAATTCGAAACCCTCTCCTCCAATATCGTCAATCTCTTGAACAACAACTGGAGTGACTCGTTCAACTTCTGCATTGTCAATTGGTTGTCTGCTGTCATCATCTATACCTTGAAAACGTTTATTGGCGGCATTTTCGAACTCATCACAAAAGTGATCGAAGTCCTCCAATGCTTTTTCATAATAGTTACGATCCTCTTTGGTCATAATCCCATACCCTTACCGAAACTTGACACTGGTTTTCCACCTGACATACCTGGTAAGTCTGATAGGGAATCATTTATAGGATCCTTCTTAAACCTAGAGTCCAATTCGAACTGGTCGAATCTTTTCTCTAAGTGACTTATACGGCGATCAATCTGTCTTTCGATGTCACCTACCCTGCTTTGCAATTGCATCAACTGCATCAGGACTTCACTTGTAGTAACTCTTGCCATAATTAATAATTTCTGTAGTTTTTTCAGTGACAAACTCTGTCAGTATCTTTCCATCAGTCTTGATTTTTACCAACAACTCTGGATCAATTAAGTATAGCACAATTCCTGTTAGAATAACACCCTCTAAGAAGCATGCCCACTGTATTTGATAATTTGATAACCCAGTTGTCTTCTGAAACCATCTGATGCTTCTTTTATGCAGCATCGCAGTTCCGATTCTTCGTTGATTAAACCACCTCGCAACCTTTTCAAATCTACTTAGTTCTCTATATGCCATGATAAACTTTTTGGGGGAATTTTTTGCTGGAAAATTTTTTCAAAAATTATGGTTTTGAAATTTTAATTTTGTAATTATATTTATCACGCTCTGGGAAACGTTTGTAGGTTAGATAGACGGTACTTTTTTCGCTCGGCGGGGGCGGGGGGCGCACGATCACAAAAAAACCCTGTCGAACTGGACAGGGTGTGAGTGCTTGTGTTAGAATCGTGGATCGCCCAAGTCATCTAGCACGTCTTGTAAGAAATTCACTGGCGACACCTCACGGGTTTCGGGTTGAATTCCTGATGCATGACGCTCATGTTCTTGGGTCATCTGATTCAGGATTGATGCCATTGCTGCGATGACGGCAGGGTCACGGCGAGCAGCGGCGTTGGTGACGAAGATGTTTTTCATACTCTTATTATAGAGGGTGAGGCGGGGTCAGCAATGCCAACCCCATAAAATCGTTACACTTAGTAACAGAGTTCACATCTGATGCCAGCACCTTGATAGAATGCTAGCATGTCCAACGCCTTAGCACGGGATGAGAATGAAATCTTCCTTGCGTTGCGTTGGTCGTCGGGTGTCCAATAACGAATGGTCATCAATTAAAAATGGCGTTGGTTTGTACTTGGGAGATTAGAACACTGTCTTGCCTGAACTGTTTCTTATACGCCGCAGCGATACAGTTCAAACTCAGCATGTGCTCATCAACCTCAGAGTCAGCAACCTCAAGATAAAAAATCTTGGTTTGCTCTAGGCACCCCTTCCAGAGACCTTCGCCATCTATGAAAGTGCCATACTCGAAATGGGGCATGATCTCCTTGCGTATGAAATCATTCATCATGAAGTCAGTAACTGTGCCACTGTCGGGAATGTCCCTACCCATGATGAGTTCAAGTCGTTGCATAAGATTTGCTTGAGTACATACACAGTATAGCAAAGCGGCAAGGAAAATCATCATAGGTTGGGACAGTTTGTGAATTGGTTGAGTTGACGGGTGGGTCAAAAAATGTCAGCTGACCCGATAGTACAAAAATACTCTATTTTGTGTGAATTGGAAATGTGATGGTCTCGTTATCATCTAGTGAGTAAACTGTAGTTGTATTGTTATCAACAACTGCAACGTCCTCTAAGTTATCAATTAGTTCTTGTAATACGACATCACACATTGTTAGTTCAATCTCATCAAATATGTCGTCTTGATTATAATTTTCATAATCAGACATTAGAGTTTGAAATACAAACTGCTCCATAGATTTGTAATCCATACTATCACAAATCAATTCACAATATGCCTCCTTAATGTCATACAACTGTTCATTTGTTAAATTGTACTTAGGCATGTGATCTTGCCTCCTTTTGTGTTACTAATTCAGAAACGATTGAAGAGAGTTCGTTTGCATCAACCCCTTGCCAATCTTCCCAATTACTAACATAATCCCAATTGGAATAATCCACACTATTATCAACAAATGTGGGTGCAGATTTCAATTGATTGTTCTTACCGAACCAGAAAGTTCTACCAAAGAATTCAGATTGTACCATGATAAAATAATAATTAAGGACAGAAAAAAGGGGAGTATTAGTTATACTCCCAGAACGCTGGTTCACATACTTTATCAGTTAGTGAGCAGTAATCGTCGTTGTTAACATTCTCAGGTAAACCCATATCGTTGAAGTATCTTATTATCTCAACCAATGCAGTTTCTTCTGCTTCAGTGATAACAAGTGTACGGGTGGTTTCTGACATTTAGTGATGAATTTGTTTGGTACTCCTTAATTATAGTCTATGAGTGGCACATAACCACATGAAATGTGCCACTTTGTGAACTGGTTTAATCCATGTAACAAATCTCAAGACTGACGCAATCGTTGGTGTGTGCCTCTAGACTTGGGTCATCCTCTTCGGGATGATCGTCGTAATACTTTAACTCTTCCTTAACGTATTCAT
>Ga0066836_10000405_pt1 | contig 20376 bp, 44 predicted proteins | sample ETNtaG_18_FD_71568 | JGI IMG/M metagenome (GOLD analysis project Ga0066836, IMG submission 71568) | Marine microbial and viral communities from oxygen minimum zone, Eastern Pacific Ocean - ETNP201302SV91 | ecosystem: Environmental > Aquatic > Marine > Oceanic | place: Pacific Ocean: Eastern... | reverse complement strand
TAGTAAATTTGGAAATCAAACTGGTTGTTCTGGAATACAGTATGATTCATCAGAAAGTGCTGGAAGTGGAAAATATAGATTATGGGTAAAAACTGAAGGAAGTGGAACAGGTTCTGGTAAATGGGTTAAAACAGAATTATCCTAGATACATTGGGTATAAAGTCTGTAACTACTTTACCATTAGGAATTAAAACAATAGGATAGATAGTTAACTAACTATCTTCCTATTCAGAGCCACAGTAAGTGGTTGCCAAGTTGTGTCATGACCGTCACACCTTTTTTTTGTATTTCTTTTCGCAGGGTTTGTATGGTTAGCGTAATATGTGAAGCGTGGACTATTACGAACCACGAACTAACACGTTCATATTACAACCAATCTGCACTCCAGTTGGTCTGAACTACAATTAGGTTGCTGTAACTTTCGTAATAAAAAGCTTTGCATGATCGCTAATCTTATATACTCTAGGGTGTATTATAGTGTATGAGCAAATCAAATTACAAGGGTTGCACAGCACAATATTATATCACAATAGATATACCACTGTGTGGAGGTGTTGGAGGCGATATGGATGAAGAATGGGAACTAGTCACTGGTTGGGAAAATCTCAAAAAGTTTGCCAAGAATTGTTGCCATACTTGGAAAATTACAGAAGTTGGAAGAAACGATAAAACTTTACTTAAAGAAGGTGGCAATCCATATGATGGTAAAAGAATACCAGATATTGATGATTGTTTTGGTAAGCACTTCTGGAAGTATAGATTAGAATCACATGATGAGGATGTGATGAAACAATTACAGAGTGAGGCTGAAACACAATGAAACTAACACGTAAAAAAATGCGAGAGATGTATCCATATGCCGTAGAAGGTCATAAAAAGAAATGCACCTGTTTTATCTGTGGTGAAAAAAGATATGATATGTGGAAGGCTGACAATCCTATCGAAGCAGAAAGACAGGAACTGGAAGCACAGAGAAAGTGGGATGAAAAAGTTGCACAGGCTAAAGAACAAAATCATAATTCAGAATTAAAAATGGAAAGAGTATTGACAGGAAACAAGTATTACAAAGAACGTGATGAAATGTCATACTATGACTTTGTAGAATACAAAATACTTGAAGAACCTATGGTATGTTATTCACACCCAAGATGGAATTACCCAGATGGTTGTGATTGTGAAAGACCAATGCATAAAGTAAAAGTAGTTGCAAATAAAAAAGATTTAGAATTTTTGGAAGAACCAGATACAGTTCACTGTGATATGTGTTATCAAAGACTTGGAAACCAATGTATGCCATGTCCACTTTGTGTAAATAGTGGTAGGGTTTACGGCAAGATGTTGAAGAATCCAATGGATAGACGTTGGACTTTACCAAGATATTCAGGTGAAAAAGATAAAAAAGAAAACATAACAACAGGTGCAGAATTAAGTTTAAAAAACAGAATGAAGAGTTATGATAATGAGGATGATTTGATATGACTTTCGCATGGCTAGAAAATCCAATGGTTGATAAATCACAGTATAGTGGAAACTGTTACAGATACAAACATAAACTATGTAAAAATAGAAATAGAAAATGCCAATGTCCATGTCATAAGGAGAAATCGAAATGACTGACGATAGAATGTTTGAGGGGTTGGCAATGGCTGTGAGATGTGCAAAACACTTGAAGGAAAAATTTCCGATGGAAATAATGGCAATTAAGGATAACACAATCATAGAGTTTAGTAAGAGAAATAGTAGATTAATTCATGGTGATAAAAAGAATATGAGTGGTTGTCAAGCATTCTACAGGACGGATAAACCACATAGAGTGGTAATACTTCAAAAATTATTAATTGAAAGAGTTGGGTGGCTTGGAACAAATTATTATTCACTTGAACCAACATTAGATGAAACTGGTAAAAGACTTAGATTTCCATGCGATATAGAAGAACATTATCAACATGGTGTATCATTATATGGAGAACCAGCAATAATTGAAATGATATGCCATGAACTTGCACATCATAGAACTTCAGGTCATGCTAAAGGATTCAAGGCAAAGTATCAAAAGTTTTGGAAATATATGCTTGATGAAATGTTAAACGGTAATTATGCAATAAGTTCATATGACTTTAAAAAACTTGGCGACCAATTAACTTCTCAAGATAATTATGTATCTATTGGAAAAAGTGTATGTAAAGATCCACCAAAACCAGATTACAAATGGAATGCAACAATAAATGGAATACCTGTTGAAGAATATAGAAGGTTAAAGTCGGAGGGTGTAAAAAATTGACAGCTAAACTTATATGTACAAAGTTTACTCTAGATTATATGAAACCAAAAGAGATGAAAAAAGTACACTGCAAGAAATGTGGTAATAGATTTGAAACTGAAATTATTAGAATGGAAAAGGAAGTTGAATATTGTACAAATGATATCAACGATGTAAGAAGTTGGACGGAAACTAAAAAGTGGTCAAGGGTAAAACACTCAAAGTGCCAACAGTGTAGAAACGTCCAAAAAGGATTGGATTACATCAACAAACTAATTCTGGGAGGAAAAGCATGAAGTCAGATGCATCATGGGTTGAAGAAGTAATGGCAACTCAATATGTGAAGATAGTTACCGAAGTTGAGGAAAAACTTAACAAGGCACAGTCAATGCTTAATAAATGTAAAAATGGTTATACTGATGGACTAATATTTTCAATCAATATTGAGATTGATGAAATTAGAGAATTGTTAAATTTGAGGGGTAATACACCATGAGTGTATTCGCTGGTAAAGGTTGGCAACAACCATGCTCCAACTGTAATCAACCTATGGAAGGATTTCAATACGAGTGGGTATTGGAATGTGGAAATAGTGATTATGAAGAACATAGATTCCACCTACCACTAAGATGTCCAGATTGTGGAGTTAAAGATTGGAAACACGAACACGTTCAAAGATACCGTGTAACATATTGTAAGAATGAGGATTGTAATGATCAAGAAGTTCTAGAACAAAAAGATACAATAACACCGTTAGATTATTCAAAAATAGAATTTCCAGTAAAGTCGGTGGAAGGAGCTAGAAATGCAAGTGCTATGGAAATAATATTTGGAACTTCAGAAAGAAAGAAACTGGTAAAACTTGGAAGGAAAATGAAGATAAAAGAAATTGATGAGAAAATGGAAGAAGCAAGACAACTTGGAAATAAATACACATGGAGTGAACTTTATGAAATACGCAAGGGAGATAGAAAACTATGAAAGAAAAAGCATTTGCAAGTTTCAGTTGGAGATCATGTAGGTGTTGCAATAAATACAAACGACCTAGAGAATATGGATATGATCCAGAAAGATTCCCATATTGTGATAGAACCTGTAGGCTATGCCGTAAAACACTTGACAACTTGGCACATGGTAAACAACCAAAACAAAATTCTGACTTTGTAAAAGCATTATTGGCACATTATAGTGGAGAAACACGATATGGATTTAGATTAAAACCAGATAGAGGGGTAGGTGGACAATGGTAAATATTCCAGTTTTCCGCCAAACTTTCCAGCTTAAAGTCGGAATTGGTTTAACTTACTTGCCTGATTATTATAGTATGAAAGAAAAAACAAATACCACATTTCCGCAAACGAAACTAGGAAATCTGGGATTTAGTATAAACGAAATGGCTGACCATTCTAGTATGAAACAAAAAGAAAAAACAAACGAAACAATTCCGTTAGAAATGGAAAACGGCTTAACCAATATACCTGATAGTAATGGTATGAAACAAAAAGATAATGGTTCCAAATTAAACCAAACCAGTCGGTTAAAAACCGAAACTGGCTTAACTAGTATAACACACGAAGATAGTATGAAACGAAAAATTACAATGAATTGCATAAATTCACAATGCGACCACGTAGATGGAAGTGTCGTGTCAAAATTGTCTACAACCGAACTAATTACTCTCTACGAGAGATTAAACTGGTTCAACCCTAACCACGAGGTTAGAATGATGCAACTTTTGAGTATCATGAAAAACATCTGGGTTAGACACAACTCGTTCATAAGCGAACAAGTTTACAGTGACAACCCTCAGAACTACTTTGTCAATAAAATGACTGGTGGTGTGAGATGTCAATGTGAAATTTGTAAGTACATTGAAGAGTCCGACCTACAGGAGCTAACGCTATGACTGTATGGATTACCACAGTATGGACACCATGTGTTGTAACTGATTCTGAACAAGAATTGGTTAACGGTATTAGTGATGAACATACTGATCCACATCATGAAGAAAAAACTATTGCAGAAATATTTGAGGAATCATATATGAAACTTGGTAAAAGAAAGTTCATGGGTGAAGAACAAACAATATTCAAATGTAAAAAATGTGGTGAGAAGATTGAAGAGTTCTCACTATATTCACACTTACAAGACCACAAAAACCCAGAAGCAATGTTTGGTAAGGAAGCATGGGATTCATTGCCAGATGGAGTTGGAAAGGAATTAATGAGAGAAAGATTCTCAGAATGGGAGGCAGAAGAATGAAAGTAAGTTATGATCCACATGATACTGATGGAAATACAGTTCATCCATGTGATAGATGCCATAAATTTACAAATCGTAGTTGGTTTAAACAGTGGCAAAAAAGATTGTCAGAAGGAATTGAAGAAGCATATTTATGTGAGGACTGTATCTAATGATTCTTAAAAACGAACATGAACTAACACAAATGATGTGGGAATTGGAATCACTTATCGACATGGTTGAACAAATGTGTGGTAAGAAAAAATCCAATGAGATTAGAGAAGGTCAGAATGAGGAAATGTTTCCAAAGTTTGTATTGGGTATTAGGAAACACCTACTCGAACTTGAGAAAGACTTTGTTCGACATGAGTTGGATAAAATGCAGAAGGAGATTGATCAACAATGACACAGGGAAAATGTACACACTGTAGAGTGAAATATGTATGGACTGGATTACCAAGACTTAATATGTCCATATGTCCTAAATGCAAAAATACATTGGAAAGAACTTCTATACAACTTGAAGGATTTAGAGTTGTAAATAAAAAACCAAAACTAAATCCAAATGATCATGGAACTTGTGAAAATGGAGATTGTATGAAACATTGTGGTTCCAAAAACTTGAAGGCAATAAGATTCAAGTCAACTGGATGTCTATTCTATTTCTGCATGAATTGTTGGAGAAAGGCACATCAAACCGAAGTCAGGGTTAGACAACTTGATAAGAAACTCAAGGAGCATAGTATAAATAATGGGAATGGTGTAATCTAGGGTATGGAAGATTTAGCAAGTGAGTTCTTTGAGGACATGAAGAATGACGGAATGATGTCAGTGATGTATCTAAAATCTCAGGGCGGAAGTGAGAAATGGATTAATTCATTAAAAGACAGATGTATGAACTGTAGTCAGAGAGATTTAGACTTGATGAAGGCTGACCTGAATTATCATTTCAGATTGGTTGAACAAAAGAAAACACCACTTGGTGAAAAGTGGGAAAGAAAGGCTCCAAAAAATATCACAGCACAGATTGTATCTTGCGAAAAATGCAAGGAAGATAGAAAAACACAGCACTTTGACTATGAACATAATATTGATATGCATCCAGAACTATTCCTATATGTGGGCAATGGAACTGATTATGGACTTGATGCAGAAAGTGTAGAGTTCAAACAAAGAGAGAGGGCTGAAGTATAATGGTTACTGGATATGAAGAAGAGTATTATGCAAATATTCGAGCAATAAGAAAAGCACTTGAAAATGTAAACTTGAAGATGGATTCAATATCACAAAGTCTAAGAAGAATAGCAGATAATTTGGAGGACGGCAAACAATGATTCAAGATGTGAAGAAAGAGTTGGATAAGATTATAACCAATGTAAATTATATCAGGGGAAAATATATGGATATTCCAGAGTTGGAAAAAATCACAGAAGATATAGAAGAATCAGTTCAATCCATAAAGGATACAATGCTAATTGATATGAAAGACTTTGCAAATTCGATAAAAGAGGATATTGACAGATTAAAATGAAAGATCACTTGAGAGAAAACCACATGAGTTATTTTCATCACTGGATTAGAGCAATGTCAATGAGTATAGCATTATTTATCCATGCATGGTTGCCAAATGTATTGGAAGATTATGCAAGTAAAAGAATGGACGAGGGGCGATGATATGCGACTTGGTGATTTACTAGAACCAAAATATAAGAAATATGATGTCAAACCAAAAAAACCTAAAAACATCAAGACAGTAAACTCGAACAAGTTTTGTCTAGTGTGTGGAAAGCCTAAAAAGGAATTTGAGTTTGTAAAGCACCATATCACATATGATCCAGAATTGATTTGTTATGTTCATTATGATTGTCATAAGAAAATACATGATGGTAAAAGACCAGATTTAATACAATACACAAAGTCGGAAAGAGAAATATTCTATGGAGTGAAAAAACTTGGCTTGTGAGAATTGTGAGTATGAAGAACTATTTGATCCAGAAACTAAAGAAGTTACCATGATGCCTGATGATCCAAATTATCACTGTGATGTATGCCATAACACACTTGGCTGTTGTTGCACTTGTGTAGATACTGACGAACTTCAGGATGAGGTAAATGATTTAAAACGTGAGAATAAGGAATTGAAAGAAAGATTGGATCATTTGGAGTGGACAATAATACATGATGCAAAAAAGAGGGTGGAAGAAATGAGGAAGCAAGATGAATCTGTTTCATAAACGATATGATAATAAAAGGAAAAAATCATATGAGTGGTATTTGGAATGGTTAAGAAAAAAAGGATATACAAAGAATGTTAAACATAATTGATACACCAATAATAAAATATGTATTATTATGTAATGATGGAATTTGGTTTTGGTTTACAAACTGGCTGTTTAATACGTGTTTGGTATGATAAAAGCAACAACAAGTTTTGCCAAACTTGACGGCATGACACAATCAGATTTTTTTAAAAAGAATTGTATGAAATTAACCGATGATGGGGCAAAGGAAATTATAGATTTTTACAATAATGCAAGATATGAAAGGTATGGATATGCAGGAATATTACAGGCTGAATATTCATATGAGTATAATAAAATTGTCAACGATTGGCAAAGAAAGATATGTGTAATTCAATATGACAAAGACAAAATAATTTGTATGGTAAAATTTGTAAATATGTTTCAACATAGATATTGCAGATTGGATGGAACTCCAATAAGTGTGGGTGGTAGTATAATAAATGAAAACTTGGTCATGGATAAATTACATAAGATAGTTGAAAAGGTTGTTACAGTTGAAAGTATAGATAGATTAGAACTTCATGTCAAACATGATAACTGGAATTTTTATTCTGATATTGATAACAATTATGTCAAAATGGATAGTAGATGGAGAACTAAAAAAGGAATAAACAAACTACTTGATGATAAATTGGTGACATGGAGGGTAGCTGATAAGGAAGATAAATCAACTGTAGAAGTATTATGTAAATCATTTCAATCATGGAAGAAAGAAGTGGAAGGAAGTAAGTTTCTATCAAAAAATCTGACAGATGGAATAATGAAGTATGAGTATTGGAATGATGATTCTGTAAGATATTATATATTTGAATATGCTGGACAACCAATAGGATTGATTGTGTTTGTAATAGTGAATAATAAAATAGCATATCAGATAGCAAATAAAGGAATTGCACATATGATCATTCAAGATGAATTAATAATACCAACACATATAGAAAAAAGATTGGGTGCATATATGCATTATATAACAGTTGAAGATTTATGGAAGTCAGATATAAAACATCTGTATTGTGGTTCTGCATTGGGCAATAGGAAACCAACACTAAAAATATTCAAGTCAATAATGAACGACACTCCTGTTGCGTGTAATATTTATCATTCAGGATTGCGAAAATAAGCCCTATATAAATTGTATAGTTTGGAATAGAAAATCGACACTCTTATATACTCTAGGGTGTATTATACTACATGGAACAAAACCAATATGGAAATGAAATAAGAGAAAGAATGATAAATGTAGAAATCAGAGTTGTTTGTACAAACTGCAATGGTTACGGAAGCATCTGTGACTATGGTTGTCAATCAACTAGAACAGACTGTCAACACAGATTAGGTACCAGTTGTAACTGTGATGAAGGAATGAGAGATAGAAGTATCTGGATACCAGAATCAGTTATTGCTGAGTGGAGAGAAAGACAACCAGATTGTGATGGAAACTGGAATGTTATTCAAGATGATGATAGAATTGCAACTAGGGATAATATTCACTCATTAATCAATGATGTTTCTAGAGATATAGAGGTAGAGATATAAAATGGGTTATGACTTTAGCAACAGTGCAACAGAATTATATTTATCATATAATCACGGTTGGGTATTTCGTGAATACTTTGATGAGAAACAGGGATTCAGAGCAATTTATGATTACAAGGGTAAAGACTTGATACCAAAGTTGGAAGAGATGAGAGAAATAATTCGAGAACACTTAGCACCTGAAACATATGATTGGTCTTACGAAACACACCCACATATCATTAAAGATTGTTGGGCATCTGGAAGTCCAATAGAAGCTTTCAGTAATTGTTATCATGCAATAAGTAAAATCATTGAGGGAGCTTACAAAGACTTGGAGGGAAATTACTATGGTGATTAAGCATACAAGAAACTACATGACGGAAGAGAAAAAATATGCAGAACGCATAAAAGAATCAATTCCACCAGAAAGTTTCAAAAGATGGATTGACGAATGGCAACAATCAGATTGGGAAAAATTACAGGCAACATTCCCTTCAGATGGACATGAGCCAGATTGCAGTGATTGGTCAGTTCCTGTTAAACGATTTGATAATGGTCGAGTTAGATTATTTACAAGTGGTAAATACTTTGACAATTCAGGATGGGATGATGCATTAAAAATAAAATTGGAACATGACGGTGAAAAAATGGAATTTGCACTTGTAGACATACTTGCAATGGCTAGATATGGCTGGATGAAATTGAAGAAAGAATATCCATACAATAACTTACCAAAATCAAAGAAAAGGAGAAGTCAGGGATAGAAATGGAATTTTTCATAATGTCAACACCAAGACAAGAAGTCATAAAATGTCCTACCTGTAAAACTGTCTTTTACAAAGATAATCATGTTTGCTGGAAGAATCTTGCCAAGTGTAAATGCTGAGAAAATGGTTAAATATAATTAATTCTCATAATATTCATGGTAGAACTTGGAGATATCAATGATGGCGGTGGTTATGATCTCAAGGAATTGGCAAAGGCTAAAGAATCGCTTGAAGCAGATCCAACACCAGAAAAAGGTTTTCAAGATGTTGATCCTGTATTCGTTCAAGTATCTAACGAAGAACCTGTTAGGGTTGAAGAACTTGAAGCAAGATCAGTTTTGATAGAATATGATGAATATGATGAAGTTGTTTCGGTAGAAATCTTATAGATTTTTATATGGGCTAAACATTAGATATTCATGGAAGATCCACTAAAAATATACGAAAAGATAATCGCTTCAGAAGAATTTAATGAGGATAATATTAATAGACACCCAGAAGGTTCACCTGAAGGTGGAAGATTTGCTCCAAAAGATGGTGGAGATACCGCACTACCAGAAAAAACTTTCAACCCACCAGAAGCCAAATCAAAGTCAGGAAATAGAAAAGCTTGGGCAATACACAGGAAAGAATATGATAGAGAACTAGATAAATCAGTTGAAATAAATCCTGCAAAAGATGTAAGAGATGAGATTGTAAATCTATTTCAACAAAATTTGGGAAGTGATATAGAGTTTAGGGATGGTGCAGATTCAAAAATCGGTGCTGGATGGAATAACGGAACGGATCATATGTGGGTTGGTGTATCAGAGAAAATAGATGGTGTAAAAGAACATATTGGTTTTTCAATAACACCAATGATGCGTAAAATTGGTCATAGGGAAAACGGTGTTATAGGTTATAATATAAGCCTTCCAGATTATTTTAAGCGTGATCATTTTCGTCAAGTCGGTTTAGAACCTAAAGATTTTATGAAGATGGATGGTTGGAATACTGGTGGAAATATAACACTTAATACAAGAAACATAAACTTCTTTGAAGATTTTGCTGAGAAAGCTGAAGATTTAGTTGGTTATGCACTTGAAGATAAATTGGAAGATATTCAAAGACGAAGTAATGCTGAAAAAGAAAAGGCTGAAAAATTAAAAGTAACACATGATCAAACACAGAAAGTAATTGGTGATATAAGAGATAAACTCAACCTACCAATGCCAAAAGGTAGTGGAGATCCATATGGTATTGATAGAATTGAAGAAGATGGTTCTGCCACAATAGTTTTTGATAATAATGAAAAGAATAAATGGAATCAATTAACTGTAAAAGTTAGTCCTTCTTCCAAAGGAGAAGGAAAATATAATATTAACGCTGGTTATGGAAACAAGGTTCAAGTTGATGATTTATCTGAAGATGAATTGACTGATATAATGAAGATATTGCAAAGAAAACAGGCTAGAATAAGAAGCGAAGAAGATAAAGAATAATCTTATAAGACTGTAATTTTAAAACATATTATGGTGGATGTTGAGCCAAACCTACAAGATTATAAGATAATACTCGGTTGGTATGCACGGTTATTTGGAAAAGATAAAAAACGAAAACCAACTGATGAAGATGAAAAAGTATATCGAAAGTTCTTGACAATGCAAGAAGCAGAAATTGATGAGAAAAAGGAGATTGAACAACATTGAAAATTAGCAAAACCAAAGTTCCACTTGATGATGATGTTTTTGCACTATACATAAATATATTAAATTTTAAGAATGAAAAGGAATGGATGGATACATACAAAGCTGTGAAAGCCGTTCTCAAGAAACATAAGGATTAAATAATTGATACCGCTACCAAATATATGATAACATGGTGGTGGGAAACAGTTTGTGATAAGGAAGGCTGTAATAAAGACAAATCATGTAGACATAGAACTAAAGACGATTTTTGTAAGAATCATTGTCCAAGTTGTAAAAAGGCTAATAAACTCAAAGTCAGAAACTAATGTATGCGAAGATTCGAGGGTGATCTACTAATATTGCCAATGATCATTGTTTTAATATCAGTGATAATATTCATGACAGTTGGAATGACACTACCAACAACAGAATCTGATCCAATAAACAACTATGGTTGGATGAGTAAGGATTGTAATCAGTTAGCTACTGCATCAACAAGAATTTGTCCATAAGTATTAATATTATAAAGCCTATTACGAAATAATGGGGTATGAAGAAACTCTACGTGCAATGGTTGAATTAGTATCATCAAATGATAACATAGATGATATAATGTATAATGCATATGATAGAATGACTGAAAAATTAAAAGATTCAGATCTACATCAACTTGCAGATATTTATTTCTCAGTAACAGGCAGACTTGACAAGGCTAATAAGTTATATACAGAACTCTCGCACTTTAATGAGGGGTTAATGTGAAAGAATGGAATCATGTGAAATGCGACAAATGTGGAGATAGATTTCCAAATTTGAGTTCATTGAAAAACCATCTTTACACAAAGCATTCATATTGAAATTACCAGATGAGTGGTCGACCATTGGAAAAAAATATAATATAATTTATGCAGATCCAGCTTGGTCATATAGAGATAAAGCACTTGCAGGGAATAGAGGTGCTGAATCAAAATACCAAGTAATGTCTGTAGATGAAATAAAAAAACTACCAGTTGAAACAATTACACATGATGATTGTATTTTATTCATGTGGGCTACATTTCCAAACTTGAGAGAAGCACTTGATGTAATAGATGCATGGGGTTTTGATTATAAAACTGTAGGATTTACATGGGTTAAGAAAACAAAGAATGGACATAACTTCATGGGTATGGGAAACTATACAAGAAGTAATGCAGAAGTCTGTCTAATAGCTAGAAAGGGAAAAATTAAAAGAATAGATGCTGGTATAAGACAAATAATAGAATCAATTCCAGAAAGACATAGTAAGAAACCTGATATTGTTAGAGATAAGATTGTAGACTTGGTGGGAGAATTACCAAGAGTTGAATTGTTTGCAAGAAACGAAACAGATGGTTGGGATGTTTGGGGTAATGAAGTTTGATTAATCATACTTATATGTATGAAAATAATGACACATTGTATTGACCAAAACAGTTTGTTTTCAATGTGGGTGTAATCCTGTGGAAGAAAACGAACATGATTGTCCATGTAAATGCCATTAAGTTATATATTAGATTGTTGTTGTTTAATCATGAGTAAAGCGTGTAAGAAATGTGGTTATAGTCCTACGGAAAACGATAAGGAACTTTGTAAGGATTGTTATATGGATAAGCAATTTTCTGGCGATGGAACAAAGAGGACAGATTTATTACTTGATTAATACACAAATTATTAATGGTTGGAAAGATCCTAATCCAAAACCAATAGTGGAAGTTCATAATGGAATAAATGTTGTGAGAGATGATTTATTGGAATATGGAAGCAAGATAAGATTCATAGATTATCTTATAGGTCATAGTAAAGAAACTAAGGATATACAGGAATGGGTGTATGCAAGTCCAGCTACAGGATTTGCACAAATAAGTCTACCTAAAGTATGTGGAAAGTATGGTAAAAAAGCCGTATTGTTTGAAGCACAAAGAAAAATTGAAAACTTACATCCATATCAAAAAAAATGTATTGCGTTGGGTGGTGATATACGTTGGGTTAAATTCGGTCTACTTAGTGTAACACAAAGTAGGGCAAGGAAATATTGTGAAGAAGATCCAAAACATAGAAAACTATTGCCTAGTGGTCTAATACATGATACCGTGTATGCAAGTATAGTGAAAGTTGCAAGAAACTTACCAGTAAAACCAGATGCGATTTGGACAGTTGGTGGAAGTGGAACCATTAATAGGGGATTGCAATTTGCATTCCCAAACGCAGAAGTTCATATTGTTCAGGTTGGTTATAAGATCAAAGATGTAGGAAATGCTATAATTCATGAATCACCATACAAGTTTAATGAACCTGTAAAAGATGAAGAATTACCACCATTCCCAAGTTCACCAACATATGATGCAAAATGTTGGAAACCCATGATTGATTGGTATAATGACGAAGATATTCATACAAAAGGATTAAATGTGTTATTTTGGAATGTGGCATAGATATGACTTGGTATGATGATAATAAACACTTGTTTTTTAAAAAATACGATGATGAGGTTTTAATAAAGGAAATAACCAATTATAGAAATGGTAAATCAAGTAGAATAAATAAAACACTTGCTCATTTTTTTGATTATGATATGTATAGTTGTAAAGGTGGTAGGGGAAGTAAAACACCGTTAGAAATAATAAAAGATGATGAACAAATTAAAGATATTTTGGATTTTACCAAAACTAAACCAAAATTTTATACTGGAACTACTGAGGTTAGTCATGTGAAATCATTTTTAAGAAACGCTGGAAGAAAAGCACAAAAGGTATCAAATTTCCCAATACAACAAGCAACTGATTTATACAAAGAATACTCCAATGAAGGAGACACCATATATGATCCAAGTTGTGGTTTTGGTAGTAGAATGAGTGCTTGTATTCTTAATGGTAGAACATATGTTGGAACTGATCCAAATTTCTCACTTGTTAAATCACTAAATATGTGTTTACAATTTTATAAAGATAATTTTATGAATGTTGGGGAGTCTAAAATAATACCAACTGGGAGTGAAATTTATCATGAAGATTTAAAAGATTGTATTGATTTCATATTCACAAGTCCACCATATTTTGACTTGGAAATATATGGCAATGATTCAGGTCAAAGTGTTATAAAATTTCCAAGATATGAGGATTGGTTAAAAGGTTATGTAGAACCAACAGTGAAAAACTGCACCAAGTATCTGAAGAAAGGTAAGTATATTATAATAAATATTAAGGGTAGTAAAAAACATGATCTATTCAATGATTGGAAAAATATAATGTCAAAATATTTAACATTTATAAAAATATCTTCTATTGAACAGAGCTCAAAGAGACAATACGGTGATAAACATTTTACAGGTGTAAAAACAGATTTTGGATTAAAAGAAGAAGCAATGGTATTTATGAAAGAAAAAGAAATACCAGACCAGCCTACAGTTCTTCCGAAAGGTAAAGTAGTTACAGAAGAATGTCCAGAAGGCATAGCAATACCAGAAGAAAGTGAAAAATTAATATGTGAATTATGTAAAGTTGATTATACAGGTAGCACAAAAGAAGAACATGAGCAAAGACCATTTCATCAAAGAGCAGTAAGGGATTTAGAATAATGTATGAATATGAAGCAAAGATTGTAGATGTGTATGACGGAGATACATTTACGTTTGAAGTAGACTTGGGATTTTCAATAACCGTAAAGGAAAAAATAAGACTGGCAGGAATTAATACACCAGAAGTTAGAGGTAAGTCGAAACTGAGGGGTTTTGAGGTTAGAGATTATGTTCGCCAATTAATACTTGGTAAGAAATGCACTATACAGGTTTTCAAAAAGGGAAAGTTTGGCAGATATGTTGCGTATGTATGGTTTGATGAGGGTGGAATTAAGAGAAATCTCACTGAACACCTACTCGAAAAGAACATGGGCAAGGAATTTATGAAAGATGATTTTTAATGCTTAAATAACAACATTAACTATAATATCTATGTCAGGAGTAGCAGATACATTAGATATTCTCAACGATGTAGTTGATATTGGCACTGATATTAAAGATGTTGCTGATGAGGAAGGAACTTCTGACGGAGCTAAAAAAGGCTGGATTACCAGAAGAATGGGATCTGGTGGAACTTTTGAAGATCAGGACGATCTTGAAAAATTGCAAAAAATGGCACTAATATCTGGGTTAGGCGGTGCTGATATGAAAAAACTGAAAGATTTGGAAGATCGGAAAGAAAGACAGAATAGACAAGATGATGCAAGAAATGAAAGACATACAACCCAAGTTAAAGTTGTTGATAATTTGAATGATGTTGATGGTTGGATTGGTGATGAGGAATTAAAAACACTAGTTCCAGAATTGAGTGATTATAGGGAAGAAACTGTTTATGAACTCGATAGTCTGCAACGATTGGTGGCAGATGGAAAGATTGAAACAAAAATGATTTACAATGGATCTTATGGTGAAGTTATGTATAAGACAAAAGATCCAAACGATAGTGATGAAATAACAGCAATGAAAAATCATTATGGTGATTTAGATTACAAATTAAAGTATGAAACAGATTTTAAAGATATAAGAAATAAATTGGATGATGGTGAATTAAGAAATTTCAACAGAGATGAAGAAGGAAATTATCATGATGATGATTGGCGAAAAATAAATTGGTTTGATGCAGACCAATTTCTTGATAATAAAACAATGAGAAAAATACAAATGGGAGCAATGATTACACAATTTTACGAAAAAAAGGTAAGGGAAAGACTACAAGAAAAAAGAACACCAGAAGAAATTGAACAGGGAATTGATTATCTGAAAAAATCTAACAAACGTGGTTATTCATGGGCATCTAAAGACGATTATGAAGGTATTAGTGGAGGAGCTCATTTGGATGCAAAAGGATATGATTATCCATTAGATCATCGTTTAGATGATGATAGAATTAATGCAGTTCTTAGTGAAGATGAGAAAAACGAATTATCAGAAATAGAAAATTTTGAAAGTTTCACCAGTGGATTTTTAAGACAAAACGTAGAAGCTGTTCTACAACAAATGATTGGCTCAGGTGGTAGATCACCAGAGATCTCAAGTGATACATATTCAGATGCTCAATATGATTATGAATATGGTGCAAAATCTGTTAGATTTAACAAGGTGGAAGATGAAAGTATATTTAGTAAAAATGCATTGTATCTAAACAGAAAAGCAACTGATGCAGAACTTAATAGAGATGACAAACCATTACGAGATAAACGCAAAAACTTACCACCAGTAGACTTGACACAATTACCTGAATGGTAATGACACAGTGGTGTGGCGGTTGCCATAAGAATCATAAACATCATGACATAGGTATAACTTTATGCAATTGTATTTGCCATAAACTAAAGTATTTTTTCGGTGGAAGGTTCAAATAAAATTAAAATAGTGTGGTATACACTTCTAATCATGGATTGGAAACCACAAAATTTCAGAATAATAAATAGGGAAGATTCTGATGAAAAAGGTGTTTGTTATGATGAATCAAAACAAACGTGGGTAACACTTCACAAGCATATATCTGAAGATGATATAATTCTTACAAGTATTGAAGAATCAATTCACCAATGTATGGCAATGTTTGAACTATCATTAATTTCAAATATTGAACAGGAAGAATGGTTTGTTGAACAGGTATTTTGGGTTATGTGTGATTGGATTCTAGATGACGAATAAAACCCACATATAAACTGTATGTTAATTTTGTATGATCGCAAACTATAAATACTTTATACACCCTAGATAATACATGAAACAAACACAACAACAAATGAAATACTTTTCAGCAGATGTAAAACTTCAAAAAGAAAATGCTGGAACTGAAAAAGTCGCAAGAGAACTAATTGAAACTATAACTGAAAAACCACAGTGGTTTAACGCTGATGGAACACCAATGAAAAAAGGTGCAGGATTTGGTTCTATGATGAAAGGTCACTCAACAGGTAGTAACGGAAGTCGTAGACAAATGGAAGCATATGCAGAAGTATTTGGTAAACATCCAAAACCAGCATGGAATGGAAGTATGGACATTCAACAAGTTTTAGAACAAGCAATAATTGAAGGCGGTGTAGAACATAATACAGTTCATGGAACCGAATTGAGAACACCAACAATTGGTGATATAGTATCCATTCAAATCTGGGAATGGTATGAACCAGAACAAGAAGTTCAGGGTAGAGTAACAAAACATTTCCTAATAACTGAAAATGGATTTGAGGAATACAGTTTTAGTGCTGGAGGATTTCACAAATGAGCCAAAAAACAGAAAACTATGATCCAGACCAATACAACTGGAGAGATTTCACAGATAGATTCCCATGCACTGCACACATAACTGTATGGAACAATCAACAATACTATGCAAGATCCAAAGTTGTAATCCCATCAGACGTAAGCCGTAATTCTGTTGGGATTCATACATACAATGAATCAACATTAAAAATGTTTCAGAACTTGAAAAACGAATTGACATATGAATCACTTCAGGACGACCAGAAGGTAGAAGTTGAATATCAAATGTATAATAATAGCAGTGTTTCGTACAAACCAGAAAATAGACATCTCGTAACTATTGTAATCACAAAAGATTGGGTTGCAAGGGAAAAAGCAGATTTCCCAGAACATATTAAAAACGAACCTGATAAAGGACAGAAACATTATGAAGAACAATCATATCTTGGAAGTAGACAAGCATCTGTTCCAAAATACAGAATTGATGGAATCCTCGAAAAATTGCCAAAAGGTTATCACCTATCAAGTATTGATTTTGAGAGCAATAATTTTGATGGTGGATTTGGATTGCAAAACAACGTAGTAACCAAAATCCAATTTGAAAAACTCGTAGCCAGAAAGCGTAGCTACTAGGATTTAACCATTCATGTAGACTAAAGACTTATAAAACAAGTCTTTGAGGTCGAATAATGAGTAGAAACGCTAAATACATTGGTGGAGCAATCATCGTAGCAGTAGCTATCGGACTTTATTACATTCTTGGATAAAACCACGAATGTATTCTTATTTTTTTTCCATAATGCTTATTAATAATCACATATGAACTTAATAACATGATGAAAACAGTAGCAATCACAGTATTCGCATTATTGATGATTACAATACCACTCGCATCAGCTTCACCAGCTTTGCATTCTGCACAAGCAGTTGAAAGCATATCCTTGCAAGAAGCATTAAAAAAATCAAGTGCTGTAGACAACTTCAAGAAAAAGTGGGAATTGTATGGTGAATACAGAACTACAAATGGATACATGGCTGGAATTAAAGTTCTAGTTGATAATGCCGAATTACCACAGGTTTATGAAGAACCAAGAATTTGTGTTGTAAATAATACTTCAGTATCTTGTAACTAGGAATTTATTTCCTCTTTCTTTTTTCTTTGATTATCATTAATGATTAACATTGAATTTTCTTTATATGCTGTTTGTGAGTAAATTATGTTAATATGTTAAAAAACACAAGTATATGTTATGACACAAATGCCAACACTGGTACCAAAAGAAGTGGAAATTCAACGGCTAAAAAAAATATGGTTAGTTGTAATTGCAATGGGTTCTGTAGCAGGATCTGTTGAGGTTGACAACTTTGTTGACGGTTCACTTCATCAAACATCAATTCGTGATAGTGCATTTACACCAGCTCATTGGTGGTTGTATTCTCACTTTGTGGCGTTGCCTTTGGGATGGGGATTTGTAGCGATTTATGATCGTAAAGTTCCAGTTCTAAGAGGCCCTAACAATTCTATTAATACAGGATTGAAGATGACAATACTTGGTTACTTGGCAACTATGTTCACAATCGGTGTCAATGAAATGTGGCACTTTTGGTTTGTGGAAGAAATATTTGCAGTACCAAATCACTGGATGTTTAATATGGGTGTGGTAGTAGCATTTATGGGAGCTCTCGCATATGTGGTTCGAGTTTACGCCAGAATGGTGGAACTTGGAGCAGAAACAGCAGGGGAAAATCCATATGTTGCTGAAATGTATAAGATGGCTTTAGAAGGCAAATTATACAGTAGATCAATACCATAACCAATTCCTTTTTTTTCTTTATAAATTAAAACTAACAAAGTTTTAGAATAATACAAATTGTTTGTAATTCCATTCAAATTGTTTTCAATTCCATTCAAATTGTTTGAAGATTCAAACAAAGTTTTAGTCAAAAATAACAAACTATCTAACTTATATACATGATATATAGTGTTTTCCCTATGAATAGTATCCATAGTATGCATACTATCGACACTTTTATATACTCTAGGGTGTATACACTATTATGAAACAACAATACTACAGGGTAAAGTTCACAGAATACAACTCTAGCCTCACACAAAGAGGTTTTGTTAGTGAAGGTGATTTTACTGTACAATATTCACCAATTCTCGTAAAAGCCGAGAATGATGAAGAAGTTGATATGATTGTTCAAAAAGCAATCAAAAAAGACAGAGTACACGTAAAATTTGATGTCCAAATGACAGAAAGACCATTCATTAATAGAGCAGACCTACGAATAACATTTGGTAGTCTAAGTTTCTATCAACACGTTAGAGACTTGGAAGTAGACCGAAATGCTGGAAATATACTCTTTTCTGTAAAAGAGTTGAAATCAAAGCCAAAATCTGCAAGAAAATCGTATAGCAAAAAAGGTGAACCAACATACAGCATGAATAAGAAACACCAACTAGAAGTAATAAATACACATGGTTGGGAAGATGCTCACGAATATGGACACTTTAATTAGTGCCATTTTTTCTTTTTTTTATATACTTTTATACGAATATTCTGAATTATATTTATGTCATATTATGGTTATGGAAGTGCAACTGGAAGAATGTCACCAGCAGAAAGTTGGAATCAAATGTATTTGGGCGGAGATATTTGGACAGGTGCAAGAGAAATTGATCCAGAATTAAGATCAATGATTAGAGAGTTTGAGGGATTACAATGGTCAGAACTACCAGCAGATATTCAAGAACTTTGGAAACAAATGGGAAATTATAGACCAAGTGGAGAATCAATTGCAACTGAATCTCAAAAATTGGAATGCCCTAATTGTGGAAGGAATAATGGAATGTGGACTTTAGATGATGGTAGTGGAGATGATTTTGTATGTGTATGGTGTAATAGAGGAACAACAATTGAAAAAGTTACAGAATTAAATAATTTATCACAGGCTGAAGTGTTTAATATTGTTATGGAAGATGAACGAAATCCTAAAACACATGATTTTTGGAATGCTGGAGAATCAATTGCAACTGAAGATGATGACTTGGATGAATACGGTCATAATGTTAACGAAGATGAATCAAGCATTTGGGATTTATTCAAAGATAATGTTCCTAAATCAAAAGAAGGAATAGATAAAAGCCAACCATTTATTCCAACTAGAGCAAGTGATTGTCCATTTAATCCTGATGGAAGAAATCATGAATTTATTAAAGATCAAAACAGTAATGTTACCTGTAAACACTGTGGTGAAGAAGTAACTGATTACGAAGTTAAACTTTGGGGTGAATCAAAAGCAACCGAAGATTATGTTGGAAAATGTAAGAGATGTGGTCAGACGAAAGAATTGACTAGCACAGCAG
>Ga0066836_10000403_pt1 | contig 20385 bp, 12 predicted proteins | sample ETNtaG_18_FD_71568 | JGI IMG/M metagenome (GOLD analysis project Ga0066836, IMG submission 71568) | Marine microbial and viral communities from oxygen minimum zone, Eastern Pacific Ocean - ETNP201302SV91 | ecosystem: Environmental > Aquatic > Marine > Oceanic | place: Pacific Ocean: Eastern... | reverse complement strand
TTAGTAGATTGCCTTTCCCCCAGACAACTCCTATGCCGGTTGGACCTAACATTTTATGACCGGAAAAAGTTATAAAGTCGATACCCATATCTTGTACATCAACAGGTCTATGGGGGACTAATTGTGCTCCATCAACTATAAAAAGCGCATTAGATTTTTCTTTAACCACAGAATTGATTTCTTTAATATTTGGAATTGTTCCAGCAATATTTGATTCACCCGTTATTGAAACAATTTTTGTTTTTTTGTTTAATTTTGATGAAAGATCATCAATATTTATTTCAAAATTATTATCAACCTCAACAAACTTTATATTTAGATTAAATTCTTTGGCGACCAACTGCCAAGGAATAATATTTGCATGATGTTCTATCTCAGATAAAAGAATTTCATCTCCTGCCTGGAGTCTATTTTTTGTAAGAGCTTGTGCTAAAAGGTTGAATCCATCAGTTGTCCCTCTAGTGAATATAATTTCATCAGAAGAGGGTGCATTGATAAATTCTTTACATTTATTCCTCACGTTTTCGTATGCTTCAGTTGTTTCTGCAGATAAAACGTATGTCCCCCTATGAACATTTGCATTTGAATTTGTATAGATATTATTCATTGCATCCAATACCTGTTTCGGTTTTTGTGATGTGGCTCCTGAATCTAAATAAGTTAAGGGCGAATTATTTATCTGACGTTCAAATATTGGAAAATCTTTTTTTATATCTTCTACGTTTATCATATATAAGAATCATAACCTTCTTGTTCTAACTTTTGTGATAATTCATAGTTACCTGTTTCTACGATATCACCATTAATAAAAACATGAACATAATCTGGTTTTATATAATTCAATAATCTTTGATAGTGAGTAACAATTAAAAAAGACCTATCTTTGTTTCTTAACTGATCAACACCATCTCCAACTATTTTTAACCCATCTACATCAAGGCCTGAATCAGTTTCATCTAAAATAGCTAACTTTGGCTCTAGAACTGCCAACTGGAGTATCTCGTTTCTCTTCCTCTCCCCACCAGAGAATCCTTCATTTAAATATCGATCTACAAAATCTGGTTCAAGACCGAGATCTTTCATTGAATCAGCAACTTTTAGCCTTAGCTCTATTGTTGTAAGTTCAGTATCTGTAATATTTGAAAGCGCAGCTTTCAGCATTGTAACTATAGTCACGCCTGGTATCGCTTCTGGGTACTGGAATGCCATGAAAATCCCTTTTTTTGCCCTTTTGTCTGCTGGATTATCAGTAATGTCTTCACCCATATACTCAACGCTTCCTTTGGTAACTTCATATGTAGGATTTCCCATAAGCACATTTGCAAATGTTGATTTACCTGAACCGTTAGGCCCCATAATTGCATGAACTTCACCAGATTTTACCTCTAGATTGATACCTCTGATAATTTCATTACCTTCTACTGACGCATGTAAATTATTTACTTTTAACATTTATCTCTAATCATAAGAATAGATGTCTTTTGGCTTAATCTTTATAGGAAAATATCGAAAAGTCGTTTACAATACTATTCATGCAGTTCTTGTTAGATGAACAACAAATTGAAGTTAAAGAGAATGCTGAAAGACTTCTTAAAGAGAACACTGATCATCAAAAATTGATAGAACAGGTTTCTAGCAATATAAGGATAGATTCTGATTTATGGAAGTTAATCGTAGAGCAAGGTTGGCTAGCATTAGATATTTCTGAAGACGAGGGAGGGGTAGGATTCAGTTTTACAGAACAAAGTATTCTTCATGAAGTTCTTGGATATTACTTACCTATAGTTCCATTCCTTAGTTCTGGAGTAATGTTTAAGAACTTAATTTTAGAAACAAAAAAGCAGGATGTTCTTGGTGAAATTATATCTGGAGATAAAATTGGTGCAGTCGCATACAGTGAGCCATCTACAAGTTGGAATGACATATCAACAGTTAAAACAAGCTTAAAAAAAGAAGGGAATAATTACGTCTTAAATGGAAACAAAGATTATGTTTTGTTTGGAGACTCATCAGATTATTACTTAGTAATAGCTCAGATGAATAAATCTCAGCATTTAGTACTTTTAAGCTCTGATGCTGAGGGTTTAGTTTGTACTCCAACTACATCTCTTGACCAAACACGACCTTTAGCTTCAATAGAATTTAATAATGTTGAGGTTCATGAGGATAATCTTTTATTAGACGGCAAGGACTTAGCTTCAGCTTGGAAGAAAATGTTGCTCCTCACTACTGCTGCATTATCAGTTGAACAAGTCGGGGGTGCAACTGCATGCCTAGAAATGAGTGTTCAATATGCAAAAGATAGGATTCAGTTTGGAAGACCTATAGGCTCATTTCAAGCAGTACAGCATACTTGTGCAGACATGTTGTTACAACTAGAGAGTGCGAAGTCTACTGCTTATGCAGCTTGCAGAAGTTCATCAGCCGATGTAGTTGAATTTGACATGATGTCAAGTATTGCTCGTGCTTATTGTTCTAATGCTTTCAATAAAATTGCTGGAGATAATATCCAGATTCATGCTGGTATAGGTTTTACTTGGGAACATCCTGCCCATCTTTACTTCAAAAGAGCAAAGTCCGACAGTCTTATGCTTGGGAGTTCCAAAGATGCCAGAGATAGAGTTGGTAAACTAATAGGTATTTAGAACATCGACCTTAAATAATTCTTGTCCGGAGGTGTAAGAATCTTTTTAACTGTATTTTCGTATAGCTTTTGACCAAAGGAAGTATTTATTGTCAGTATTATGAACTACTAACCCTTTGTTTTTAAGGTATTGTAAGTGAGAAAGAGTCTCTTGAAGAGCTAGGCGTTTATTCATAATGTCCAGTCTTTGTGGAAATAGCTTTTCACAGACTTCCCAACCACTTAAAGTTTCTTCACCTAGCAACTTGAGTACTCTTTCCAGTCTTTTTTTATGATGAAGAATCATTTGCTCTATTCGTTTGTTAGGATCCTCAATAATTTCTCCATGTCCAGGTGCAATTAGTGTTTTATCAACAGGTAATGTTTTTTCTAGGGACTCTAGGAAATCTTCAAGAGTATTTGAATTTTCGTCATCAACTGGGATAAATGGTGTAATTCTCGGAAGGATGTGGTCTCCAGAGAAAAGTATTTTTGATTTGTTATCTATGAAAGACACTTCGCTTGCATCATGTCCAGGAGTGAAAATAGCTTGGAGTCTTCCTTTTGTTGTTTTCTCTGGGCTTTTACCATCTTTAATCAATACATCAGGGTTTGTTAAGGTCCCTGCAAATTTTGGAGTCTCAATTAGTTTCATGTTCTCCAAGAACTCTTTTGGTGCGCCTTCTCGTTTTGAGTAGTTAGCTAAATCTTGAAATCTTAATTTCCAGTCATTGTATTTCTCTACATAATCAACTGAATTTTCATAAAGCCCGAGGAGGACTCCTTCTTTTCTAATTATTTCTGATAAACCAATGTGGTCAGTATGCAAATGGGTTCCTATAAGGAGTTTTATATCTGTCCAAGCTAGGTTAAGTTCTTTTAAAGCATTGGTTAAAACATCGAATTCTACATCTCCTGCGACACCGCAATCAATCATTATGTATTTATCTTGGTCCTCAATTAGGTATACATTTACAAAACCTGGGCTTGACCAAGGCAAGGGAACAACTAAGCGATAAATACCATCATGAAGAGACTCGATAGGAATTAGGGACTCGCTATTGTTTTCCATAATTTTAAAGTGTTAACAACCATGTAGCTCCAGCTACCAAGATTATGAGCCCTGTTATAAGAGAAGCAATAATTAGGTGTCTGGTTTTCATTATATATATTGTATCCTTCTAGTAGTTTATTGAAATCTCAATACTGCACTAAAGAATACAAATAGTTTTGTTACTTACCTCTTACTAGGAGTTAGCTATTTTTATATTCTCTAGTAAATTAGTAATTAGGGAACAGTGATCACATAGGTAAAGAAACCCTTTATTTATGTGTAGTTATGACTTTCAATAACTGGTAATCCTAGTTAGAAAGAGGCATTTTGAAAAAAATAACAATAGTAGGTGGTGGTCCAGCAGGGTATGCTGCGGCCTTATATGCAAGTCACTTTGATCTTGATGTAACTTTAATTGAAGCAGATGGCATTGGGGGGACATGTCTTAACAGAGGATGTATTCCTGCAAAACACTGGCTTCATGTTGCAGAAGTAAATAGAGAACTTAATAAAGCAGATGAATTAGGTATTAATGTAAAGGAAATTTCTAACGACTGGAATAAAACATTTAACAAGAGAAAAGAGGTAGTCGGACAATTAACAGGAGGTCTAACTTCTTTGCTGAAAGCAAAGAAAGTAAAAATTATTGAGGGATGGGGGTCAGTAGTAGATGAGAAAACTATTTCAGTAAAAAAACCTAATGGTGAAGAGGAGAGAGTTCAAAGTGATTATATTTTGTTGGGGACTGGATCTAAACCAAAGACCCTTCCTGGAATCGAGTATGATAATGAGTACATTATTTCTTCAGATGAAGCATTAGATTGGGTGAAGCCACCAAAAAAAGTATGTATTGTGGGAGCGGGAGCGATAGGCTGTGAGTTTGCTAGCTTCCTAGTGGACTTAGGTTCGGACACTACAGTTGTTGAATTAGAAAAAGAGATTTTACCTGGCATGGACAAGAGAACAGCTGGAGAACTTCGCAAGCAACTTTCAAAAAGAGGTGTAAATTTTAAATTAGGTACTTCAATAGCCAATATTGATAAAGAGAAGAGAGTGGTGACATTCTCTGATGATTCAACAGAAGGATTTGATTCTGTACTAATTTCAATTGGAAGGAGCCCTCTTACTGAAAATATTGGATTAGATGAAGTAGGAGTACAGACAAATAATGATTTTGTAAAGGTAAATCTTGATTCATTTCAGACTTCAGTTCCTAATATTTATGCTGCTGGCGATATTGTAGAAGGAACTCCGCAGTTAGCACATGTCGGATTTGCTGAAGGTATCGCCGCAATAACTCATATAGCTACAGGACAAAAAGCTGATATCAATTATGATGCCATACCTTACGTTGTGTATACCTCTCCAGAACTTGCAGAAGTTGGGATAAATACAGAGAACGCAAAAGAAAAAGATATAAAGATCTCAAATGCTCAACACAGTTTTGTAGGTCTTGGTAGAGCAATAATACAAGATCAAAATAATGGCGTAGTTAAAGTATTTTATGAAGAAGGTGGCCCAATAGTTGGGGCAAGTGTTTGCGGACCAGCTGCAGGTGAAGTTATCCACGAGTTAATGTATATGGTTGGGTGGGAAGTTTTACCAAAAGAAGCGGCTGATTTTATCCACGCACACCCAACTTTAAGTGAAGCAGTTGGGGAAGCTTTAATGTCTGCTTCAGGGAGAGGGTTACATTAATGAGTGTAGAACCAATAAAAAGAAAAGATTATGCTTCTTCTCTATCAAAAGAGAAGTTGTCAGAGATATACATATCTATGAAAACCCAGAGAATACTAGAGGATCGACTACTAAAAATGTACAAAGGGGGTCAGCTTTCAGGAGCTGTGTATCCGGGTATTGGGCAGGAAGCTTCCATGGCTGGAATAGGAGCTGGAATGGGACCCAAAGATATTTTTGGTGGGACCCATAGGGATTTAGGAGTACAGATGATGAGGGGGGTAAGTTTAAAGGAGATAGCACTAAATTTTTATGGTAAGAAAGAGGGTCCTTCAAAGGGTCGTGATGGAAATAGCCATTTTGGAATAGTTGATAAGGGAACTCTAATGGTTGCTTCTCCATTACCGGATTCTGGACCAGTTGCAGTTGGTTGGGCACTAGCTTCTAAACAAGATCAGTCAGGAATTGTCGCTGTTGCTAACTGTGGAGAAGGTGCGACTGCTACAGGTGGTTGGCATGAAGCCATTAATATGGCAGCAGTTTTAAAATTACCAATTGTATTTACAGTTCAGAACAACCAATATGCATATTCAACTCCCAATGAAGTAGAGTTTGCTTCTACCAATGTTTCTGATAGAGCAAGCGGCTATGGGGTACCCTCATATATTATTGATGGGAATGATATCTATTCAGTAATGGATGCAGTTCACGAATCATGTGAAAATGCAAGAAATGGTGGTGGCCCAACATTATTAGAGCTTGTTACCTTCAGACACCATGGGCATGCGGGCCACGATCCTGCTGAATATGTTAATGATGAGGTAAGAAACTACTGGATGAAGAGAGACCCATTACTACGATTTGAAGAATCTCTTGTAGAGGAGGGTTTTTTCCAAAAAGAAGATTTTATTAGTCTTCAAGAGGAGATAGAAATATTGGTAAAAGAAACTTTAGATTGGGCAAAAGATGAACCCGATCCTGAGCCATCTGAAGAAGAGGAGGATATATTTTTACTACGTACATCACCTGTTATGAGTACCAATGAAGAAAAATTAGAAACAATGAACTTCATCGAGTCAATTACGAATGCTATGGACGAAGCAATGTTTGATAATGAAAATATCTTCATTATGGGAGAAGACATCGGTGGATTTGGTGGAGCCTTCAAAGCTACACAAGGTTTGTATGAAAAATATGGAGGAGATAGAGTCATAGATACTCCAATTTCTGAAGCAGGGTTTGTTGGAGCTGCAGTGGGGTCTGCACTAGCAGGAAAAATCCCAATAGTAGAATTGCAATTTTTTGACTTTGTTTATCCAGCACTTGATCAGTTAACTACTGAAGCAGCAAAATATAATTGGAAATCTGGGAAGTCTGTTCCCATGGTTGTTAGGGGTCCTACAGGGGCAGGGACTAGATCGGGTCCTTTCCATTCAATAAGTCCAGAGTCATTGTTAGCACATCATCCTGGGCTGAAAGTTGTAGCCCCTTCCAATCCTTACGATGCTAAGGGTTTGCTTATAGCATCAATTTATGACCCAAATCCTGTTATGTTTCTTGAACACAAGAAGCTATATAGAAAACCACAACTTAAAATGGATATTCCAAAAGGCTTATACGAGATTGAATTAGGAAGTGCAAAGGTACTTAGAGAAGGCTCGGATATTACAGTTGTCTCTTGGTCAGGAATGATTCATGTAGTTCAGGAAGCTGCTGAAGTACTAAATAAAGAGGGTGTATCTGTTGAAATTATTGACTTACGTTCTATAGTCCCTCTAGATACTGAGACAATACTGTCTTCAGTCGAAAAAACATCGAACTTATGTATAGTCCAGGAAGACGTTCCTTTTTCTTCAATAGCATCAGAAATCTCTTCCTTAGTGGCTGAGAGAGGCTTTTGGAACCTTGATAATCCAATAAAGAAAGTAACTCCTCCCAATACTCATATTCCATTTGCTCCGATTTTAGAGGATGCGTTTATACCTAGTGTTGATAAAGTAGTAAAAGCTATTAGAGAATTGGGAAATTAAAGCATGAGTCAAATTGTTACAATGCCTCAGTTAGGGGAAACAGTTACTGAGGGAACTATATTGACTTGGTTAGTAAAAGTCGGAGATAAAGTAAAAGAAGACGATCCTATTGTTGAAATTTCAACAGATAAGGTTGATACAGAAGTCCCTTCTCCATTTTCAGGAACAGTATCCAACTTATTTGTTAATGAGGGAGATACTGTTGCAGTAGGGACTCCTCTTCTTGAACTTGATGGAGGTAGCGAGGGAGAAAGCACCAAGAACGAAGTTCAGAAAGAAGAGAAAACAGAACAGAAATCAGAGAGTTCTATGGGCGATAAACCGACTACAAATGATAATAATAATGACCACATCAGAAAAGATAAATCTCAAAAACTATCTCCGATAGTAAGGAAACTTGCAAAGAAGAATAATGTTGACTTGTCAGCTGTTACTGGTTCTGGACAGGAAGGAAGAATAACTAGGAAAGATATAGAGGATTATATAATTTCATCAGATCATATAACTGAAGATACTGAAAAAAAAGTTCAGCAGGAGTCTTCTGACGGACCTCTTCAAAACAAAGGAGAACAAGAGATTCCGAGACTTAGGAAGAAGATTGCTGATAATATGATTCTCTCTAAGCGAACTTCTGCTCATGTTATGACCTCTGTTGAAGTAGATTTTGAAGCAATTGAGCAGATTAGAATAGAGAATAAAGAAACATTTAAGAAGAGTGAAGGCTTCTCTTTAACCTACCTTCCTTTTGTATCTAGAGCTAGTGTAGAGTCTCTCAAAGAATTCCCAGTAGTAAATAGTTCATTTAACCTAGATACAGGAAAGCAAATCATACATGACGAAATCAATCTTGGAATAGCTGTCGATTTAGACCAACAAGGACTTCTAGTAGGAACCGTTAAAAGTACAGATTCCTACAACTTATTAGGAATAGCTCGTAAGATTTCAGAATTATCAAAGCGCTTAAGAAATGGAAAGTATGAATTAGAAGATATTTCAGGCAGTACTTTCTCAATTTCAAACAATGGTTCTTTCAATTCTTATTTGACTGCCCCGATTATCAATCAACCTAATGTTGCTATTCTTTCAGCAGAGTCAGTGAAAAAAAGAGCAGTAGTTATTGAAGGGGCAGATGGATCTGATTCTATATCAATAAGGCATACAGGATTGTTAAGTTTAACTTGGGATCATAGAGTTTTCGATGGTTCAACCGCTCTACTTTTTTTAAACTCTGTAAAAGATAAACTTGAGAAATCAAACTGGAAGCAAGAGTTACGTTGAGTAAGTTGAATGTAAGGTGGTTAAGCCACCTTCCTTACGATGAGGCACTAACTCTCCAAAGAGGACTTCATAGCTATGTAAGCGAATCGATTCACCATTCAGACTACCTTTTGCTATTAGAGCATGATTCTGTGATAACAAAAGGACGAACAGCAAAATCTTCAAATATTCTTGAGTCAGAAAAAAAGTTAAACATGAAGGGGATAAAGGTTCATGAAGTAGATCGAGGTGGTGATGTTACTTTCCATGGGAAAGGACAATTAGTTGGCTATCCAATATTGCGCCTTGAAGATCCTAAAAGAGTCATTCCCTATGTTCGTTCTCTTGAGAGGATACTTATTTCGACCTTAGAGAGCTATGGCATTCATTCTTGGCAAGACGAAACAGCTACAGGAGTTTGGACAAGCAAAGGGAAGATAGCCTCAATTGGAATCAAGGTGAGTAAGTGGACAACCCTACATGGATTTGCACTAAATATTCAAGATAGTATGGATGGTTTCAATTTAATTAACCCCTGTGGTCTTTTAGATAAAGCTACTACATCATTACATGCATTTGACTCCGCAATAGCTTATCAAGATGTAGTAGCTAAGGTTATAGATAATTTTATAGAAGAGTTTGGATACGAAGAAGTCAATGAGCAATTTTCTGCTTATACTCCAAGGCAGTCAAAGACCATGACTACTTTTGAGGTAGATGAATTAATAAAAAATGGTACATTTTCTCCAAAGAGGACAAAAAGTATTCCCGTAACAATTAATGGCTTATTAGATGGTGAGCCCAAACGACCTGATTGGATGAAAGTCCGTGCCGTACTGGGTGAAGACTATAGAGAAATAAAGAACCTCATGAGATCTAAAGAACTTCATACAGTATGTGAAGAGGCAGGATGCCCTAATATCTATGAATGTTGGGAATCTGGAACAGCTACTTTTATGATTATGGGAGATACGTGTACTAGAGCTTGCAGCTTTTGTGATGTTAATACTGGTAAACCTGGAAATCTAGACTGGGGAGAGCCACATCGTGTAGCAGAGAGTGTAAAAAGTATGGATTTACAGCATGCAGTAGTTACTTCTGTCAATCGTGACGACCTTGATGATGGGGGGGCATCTTTCTTCGCAACCACAATTGAAGAAATAAGGAAAGTTAACCCAAATTGTGACATAGAAGTTTTAATTCCTGACTTCAAGGGATCCAAGGAAGCTATAGAAAATATAGTTTTTGCATATCCAGATGTACTAAATCATAACCTCGAAACAGTTCCTAGGTTACAAAGAGATATAAGAACAGCAGCTTCTTACGGTAGATCTTTAGCACTCTTACAACTATCTAGAGATTTAGGTTTTACTGGGAAACTAAAAACAGGCCTTATTGTTGGGATGGGAGAAACTTATGAGGAGGTTTGTTCAGTTTTAGATGACTTAGCTGCTCTAAATATTGATATAGTTACCATTGGCCAATATCTCAGACCTTCTCCTAAACATAGGCCTATTGCTAGATATGTCTCTTTAGATGAGTTTAAGAGATATAAGGAGTACGGCATTTCAAAAGGAATTGGACATGTGGAGTCAGGCCCATTAGTCCGTTCTTCCTACCATGCAAAAGAATCGCTGGCATCTGCTTAATAACTTAATAATATTCATATAGTAAGGAAATAGATGTTTAATGAAGTAACAAGGTCGGTTCGTGTATTATCTGCAGCTGCTGTTGAAAGAGCAAATTCAGGCCATCCTGGTATGCCACTCGGTATGGCAGAAGTTGGAACAGTGTTATTTAAAGAATATTTGAATATAACACCTGAAAAGACCGATTGGATTAACAGAGATAGATTTATCCTTTCAGCAGGACATGGTTCCATGTTGTTATACAGCTTATTGCATCTAAATGGATTCAACATAGCTATTGAAGACATAAAAAATTTCAGACAATTACAGTCTAAAACTCCAGGACATCCCGAATACAGCATTGAGGAAGGCATTGATACCACAACAGGTCCCTTAGGGCAAGGCTTTGCTAATGGGATAGGTATGGCATTAGCAGAGAGGCATTTAAGAGAAAAGTTAGGTGACGATATCATTAACCACTATGTTTACGGCATTGTTTCTGATGGAGACTTAATGGAGGGTCTTTCTACAGAATCAGCAGAACTTGCTGGGACTTGGGGGCTTGGTAAAATAATATATTTCTTTGATAATAACAATATTTCTATTGATGGTTTTGTAAATAAAGTATCAGTAACAAATCAGAAAGAGAAATTTGAATCAATGGGATGGCAGGTTTTAGAGATAGATGCCCATAATCGAGAAGAAATAATCTCTTCTGTTAACGAAGCACAATCAAATGATGAACAACCGTCTATTATAATTGCCTCTTCTGAAATAGGGAGGTATGCTCCAACGAAAGCCAATACTTCGTCTGCACACGGTGAGCCTTTAGGTTCTAAAGAGATGGAAGGTTTTTTGAATAATCTTGGTTGGTCAGGAGATGTTTTTACCCATCCGAAGGAAGTCTATGATTATTTTTCAGAAAAAAGAAAAGAGTCATACAATCTTTTACATGAATGGTCTTCCTCCTTAGAGACAAAGTTGAAAGCTGATAGGTCGTTTAAAAGTTTGTGGGAAGATTTTACTTCAGACAAACTTTCTTTTGAAGACATAGAAATAAATGAAAAAAAAGCATCTAGAGAATCAGGGGGATCTGTATTAAAGCAAATAGCCACAAATAATGAATTTATTTTGGGTGGATCTGCTGATTTAGCAGCTTCTACAAAGCAGTTAGTCGGGGAAGAATATTTTTCAAAAGAGAACACACTCGGAAGAAATATAGAATATGGAGTGAGAGAACATGCCATGGCATCAATTACGAATGGAATTGTCTTGCATAGTCACTTAAAGGCTTTTGGTTCAACTTTTCTAGTTTTTTCTGATTATATGAGGCCAAGTATTCGACTAGCAGCACTCATGGGGATTAATTCGGTTTTTATTTTTACTCACGACTCAATTTTCTTAGGAGAAGATGGGCCTACTCATCAGCCTATAGAGCACCTTATGTCTCTTAGGCTAATTCCAAATCTTGATGTAATTAGGCCATCCAATGGGGATGAAATAAACCTTGCTTATAGATATGCTTTCACATCTAAGCAAAAACCAAGTGTAATTGTTTTAAGTAGACAGAGCTTAGAGCCTGTCAATACATTAATAAGCCAAGAGAAGTTTAATGAAGGAGCATATATAGTTTCTGAGGGTTCAGACGCATCCATTTTTGCTTCTGGATCAGAACTTTCTACAGCAATAAAAGTAGCAGAATTAATACAAGACTATTCAATTCAAGTAGTGAGTGTCCCTATATTAAATAAACTAACTGATATCCAAAATGATAAACTCTCCCTACTTAGAGGAAATGGGAAAGTTTTTACAATAGAAGTTGGAAGATCAATTGGTTGGGAAAGCTATATTGGTGAGATTACAGAATCTTTTTCAATAGAAGACTTCGGCCTATCGGCACCTTTAGACGACTTGGAAGGACACTTTCAATTTGATTTAAACGGAATAATTGAAAATATCACAAGAAACTTATCTTAACAACCGGTATAGTTTTTCATTGCATCTTTAGTCCTGTTACCAGTAACACCATCTGGGATTAACCCAACAGCTCTTTGGAAAGCCTTTATAGCTTCTCGAGTATAAGAACCTACCTTTCCATCAATAACACCTGGATTGAAACCATTATTTGCAAGAAATGTCTGAATTCCTGAGATGTTTGATAAATCTGCTTTACTGTTGTCTCGTGCAGAACAAGTGTTACATCCTGTCCATTTTCTCATCGATGCTTTAGTTTGGTTACCAGCTACCCCATCAGCTGTAAGCCCTGCTTGTCTCTGGTATTCTTTTATTGCTGCAGTTGTTTTAGCACCACTCTGACCATCAACAGGGCCTGGGTTAAAGCCATTATCACTTAAAAATTGTTGTATATCTAATGTATTATTCAAGGATCTTTGAGAGTTATCTTTTGGAGTACAGCCTGCACTTGATTCTATATTTGAAACAGCAGTACTCGCTGCTTCTTCAACCTCTCCTTCAACTACGTTCCAAGAATTTTGAAAGTTGTTCGAAGAAAATAGATCAGATGAAATCAAGGAATTCTCTACAAGTTTATTTACTATATATGAAGCTTCACCAACAGTTATTTTCCTACTTGGACAGACTTTCTCTGACAAGGTTGAACAGGAAGGTATTAGGTTATAATTTGCTAATACATGAATCTCTTTATTCCAACTACTTCCTCCATCGTCTGTATAAGGGTCTGAGGTACCAGTTAATTCATTACTATCTCCTGCTTTAAAGGACTTTACTATCAAGCAAGCAAACTCATCCCTACCTAGCCCATCATTTGGTAAAAACCCAATACCTGTATCAAGGCATATATGAATTCCATGATAAGGTAGTCCGTTGATGGCAGATTGGTAAATACTTTGGTCATCATCACTATAAGCATTGGGATATGTTAGCGATATTTGTCCAGTAACTACAGAAATAGCTGCAGCTTCTTCACGAGTTAGAATTTTTGCTTGGCATGCTGTTGCCGTTTCCTCACATCTATTGATTAACCCAGAAGACGAGAGATATCCAAGTCCTTTAGAAGAAGTTGCATACAATGGGGTATCTCCAGAACTACTACTAGAAGAACTAGAAGAACTAGAAGAACTAGAAGAACTAGAAGTCTGAACCGTTACAGGCCCTACTGTAAGAGTTGAGATATCAGATGCACTTCCTGTTTTAAAATAATGAGACTTAAATCCAAGTTGAGATTTGATATTTCTTCCAGATTTAGTAACAGTTTTAAGGGCTCCATTCTTGTAGCCTTTCATGGTCACCTCTAGAGCTGCACCTGACTCAGCTACAGATGAAACATAGATATCAGTGACCGAATCAAAGCACTTGCTATCACCACATAATATATTAGTGGCTAATTGATATGCGCTGAAGTCATGGGACCAAGCGGCTTGAGCGTTACTCACTCGTGTATCTACAGACCAGGGGTCGTCAACAGTATTCAAGTAAGGCCATTTTGTAGCAGAACCAAACCCTACAACATTATCATTTGTTTTCCCCCCTGTTGAAGAGGAGTAAAAAGACTGAATTACGTTACTCATTGTGTATGAAGACGATCCATATGTAATAACTTTTCCAGATGTGTTGTTTACAGATGTTGCCCAGTTAGGTCCAGCTATCTCTTTTAAATAGCCATAATAGTATTGACTTGATGCGGTCGATCCGATATGACACCAGCAGTATTTTTTTGTTGAATCTGATAGCCCTGCATCAAGGTCTGTTTTTTGACTAGGTATGTCTGTTTTTAAGAATTGATAGACTGCATAACTTCTTCCTACCAAAGCTTGTGCCTCAAGTGCCTTCACATTCCAATGGGAAGGCATTTCTGCAAGTCCTAGCAGGTAATTCTCCAGATCAATTGCTAATATAACATGAAAGCCAGAGCTTACTCCTGTGGTTCGAAATTTTAAAGTTCCATGGTTTAATTCTCTTGTCCCAATTCTTAATCTTCCACCGTTTGTCCATTTTATTGATAGATCACAGCTCCCGGAGACAGAAGGGGCTAGATAGTGTCCTCTGATTGAACAACTACCCTTGTAATTTTGAAACTTGAGTGTAGCACCTCCACCGATTTTTAGAGGTCCTAAAGGAGATTCACAAGGACCATCTACTGATGCATCCAGTTTCATTTGATTATAAGTTGCGTCATCAACAGATCCTGATTGGGTTAGGCCCTTTGATGCTTGATAGTTACTTATTGCATTCTCGGTTTTTGGTCCAAACGAACCATCTATCGGACCAGGTTCAAATCCACGAGTAGTTAGAAAGACTTGTGCTTGAGCTGTTCGATTAAACCCTGCTTGACAAACTGAAAGAGTAGGGGGGGATGATGATGGCAATGTTGTAATGCTTGTTGAATTTGTATTTCGAGCAAGGTTAACCCAAATGGATTCTTCATTTGTTGCTATTGTTGGTGAACTTAGGGATAAATTAGAAAGGCTATCGACACTTGTTCCAGTGAAATAATATTTAACTATTTCTTCACTCGAGCATGTACTATTGTCGCTACAGAATGATGCACCAAGCTCTGCAAGTCCTTTAGCCCCATACTGGCTTAAGCCAACACCATGTCCCCAACCAGCTCCGGTGAAAGTGAATATTGTAGGACTGTAAGCACGCATAGCTGCTTTTGTATTAGGTCCTACAACACCATCTGCAGCCAGTCCATTTGTAGTTTGGAAAGTCCTGATAGCTCTTTTTGTTTGAGGCCCTAGTTCTCCATCAAGAGGGCCAGGGTTGAACCCGTTACAATTCAAGTACCTTTGTATATCCAAAGTTGAAGTTAGTGGTGCAACTGCATTGTTTTCGCAATCTGCTGCGTAAACAGAATCTTGGTCAATAAATGTAAATACTGATATTGCTATAAATAAAGAAATTAGAATTTTAGCCAAATTTAGAGCCCCGTTCTCATTTACTACCTAAAGACACAATATTACATGATAAAACAAATATATTCAGTTCCATTTTTTATTATCCACTCGGTATATTCTATTAACTATATGAATTTGAGTGAATATCTATATGTATTAGGTTTAGACCTGCTCCCATTTATCTTCTATATTGGATACTCTATAAAACCAAGAAAAGGATTTTATTATCTAAGTTTTGCTATTGTCCTTTCTTTAACTATTTCAAGTTTCATAAAAAACGGAATTACTCCAAATATAGAAACCATAGATTATATATTGATCTCAATAAATTCATCCATACTGTCATTAATGCTCATAGGGCACTGGTTTTTGGTAGATCCAACAATTGATAGATATGGGATGAAACAAATCGCAAGATATGGGATTGCAGCCTCCTCAATTGAAATGTTGCTTCAGATATTTAGCCTTTCTAATGATACCTCTGCAGTTTCTTATCCTTATAGCTATGTTGTTATTGGTTTATTATTAGCAACCGGTGTTCTTGCTGCAGCGGCCAATTCTTCTCTTAATGAAAAAGGTTATTCGGGAGTAATGGCTGCTACTGGACTCAGCTATTTATCATTTTTAACTTCAATTGGAGCAATAGGGACATTATTATTAACTTCTTAGGAATTAATAGGTTTTGACAAAATGAATAAAAAGAAAATAATATTTGTAAAAGATACAGGTAAAGACTTTATTGATAACTCATCTTTATCTGAAGAACAGATAGAAGAGTTATCAAAGATCCATGATTTTGAAGGAAAATTCAAGGAGTCTATTCTCCTCACTTCGTTTGCTGCAAATGAAAATACTCCCGTAATTATTTTAGGGACAGAAGGAATGGAGTCGGCAGAAGATTTTCTGATACTTGGTGCAATAGTCTCAAGGTATATTGCTGAAGATACAGAACTCGAATTTAAAGGAAAAATAGATAACTTTGATTGGGAAAAATTTTATTTGGGCATTCTTTTACAGCAGTACAAATTTGTTGAGTATAAAGATGAAGAATCTAATATTGCGAAGATTACTGCAAATGAATTTAAAGGTTTCAAGGAAGCTAATAATATTGCAAGCTCAGTCATGTGGGTTAGAGATCAAATTAATAGACCTTCATTAGATAAAAGCCCCAAGCAATTTGTTGATAGTGTAAATAGTTTTGTAAAAGGAATAGATATTAAAATTTATGATCGCTCTTGGTTAGAAGACAATAATTTTGGTGGTGTTCTAGGAGTTGCCAGAGGTTCTGAAAGAGAGCCCTTCTTACTCGAAGGAATTTATAATGCTACTTCTGAAAGACAAATTACATTAGTAGGTAAGGGTGTTATGTTTGATTCAGGTGGTCTGTCCCTCAAGTCTCCCTCTGGGATGGATACTATGAAGACAGACATGTCTGGGGCCGCAACTGTCTGGGGGGTAGTAAATATTATATCTAAAATGAATCTAGATATCGGGGTGAGAGTTCTTACTCCTTTAGTTGAAAATATGCCAAGCGGTTCTGCAATAAGGCCAGGGGATGTTCTTACGACAAGGAATAAAAAGACTATTGAGGTTTTGAATACCGATGCGGAAGGAAGGTTAATAATGGCTGATGCCCTAGCATATGCAGCAGAAGAAAAACCCGAGCTAATTATTGATGTTGCAACATTAACAGGTGCTTCTAAGGTTGCACTAGGACCAGATATTGGAGCAGTACTATCAAATACTGATAAATACGAAAGAATTTTTATAGAATCCTCAAATGAATACGGAGAAGTTTTTTCAAGCCTCCCTCTCCACAACGGCTATAGGAATTTAATTGATTCTGATATTGCAGATATGAAGAATACGGGTGGTAGATACGGAGGTGCAATTACTGCAGCTTTACTACTTCAAGAATTCATTGATGAATCAACATGGATCCACCTTGACATTGCTGGCCCTGCTCGCTCTTCTGATAACGAATTGGTAAGAGGAAAAGGGGCAACAGGCTTTGGGGTAATGGGATTATTTAATTTTATAAAAAATATAATCTAGTCTTCTGTCGTTAGAGAAATAATTAGTTGAATTGTATCTCCAGATGAAACAATTGCACCTTGAGAAACATTAGTTCCAAAAACTTTTTCTTCACATGTTTGTATGCCAGTATTCTCATAGGAGTAATCAAGGAAAACAACAACTCCTGTATCTCTCATAAATTGCTTAAATAAATTTTCAGCCTCTTCCATTGTTACTGTGCAAGGAGATATGCTAGGGATAGGAGCACTAAGTGGAGAAGATGCAACTTCTAATATAATTTCTGTGCCCTCGGGCATTTCTTCTCCTGCTTCTGCACTTTGAGTTAGAACTACACCGGACTCCTCCTCTGAGTCAACTAGAACTACTGTTGGGAGGAAGTAAGAAGAAAAAGATATTTCTTCTGCATCAAGGACATTCAACCCAATAAGTTGAGGGATTTCTCCAGTAGGTATCTCGTAATATTTACCTATGTCACTTGGAGATTTTGGCCAATTTTCAACCGGTAAGTTTTCAGTCACTTTTACCATAAATTCTTTCCAGATTGGAGCAGGGACCCTTCCTCCGGAAACAGTTCTATAAACTTCACCGTTAATTGTGACATTGATTAATGGAAGTTGTTCTTCAGCAAACCCAATCCAAATGGATGAAGTATATTGAGGAATAAATCCTATAAACCATGCTTCACGAAAACCCTGATGAGTTCCAGTTTTTCCAGCAATGAGCCTATCATCAAGCAAGGCTCTAGTTCCAGTACCACGTTGAGCTGCAACCTCTAAAGTTTTTCTAACCGCAGCAGCAGCAGCAGGATCATTAATTGATACTCTTGGGGATGTTATGTGCTGATATAAAATATTTCCATCCGTATCTTCAATTTTTTCTATAAGATAAGGTGGAGCAAGTATTCCGTTTGTAGCGAAACTACTATAAGCAGATGCCATTTCTATTGGTGTTACAGCCCCAGCCCCTAGTGTTAAAGAAATAACAGGGTCAAGATAAGATGAAATTCCCAGCTTTTTTGCAGTCGATGCTAATTTTTCCCCACCAAGCTCAGAGGCAACTTGAGCAAATACTGTATTAACAGAACGTCTTGTAGCCTCTTCCAAGGAAATCATTCCAGAGTCATCAAGCCTTCTTATTGATACGTTATAAGTTGATCTAGTTTTACATGGCTTGTATACATATTGGTATTCACTTTCAGGATCTATTTCCACCTTTTCATCAATTAAATTAAGATTTTCAACAACTGGTTGTTCCTCAAATGCGTAAATTCTTATATCCTCCAACCCTAATTCGTCTTTCCCTAATACGTAACGAGTTCCATCTGGGTCTGTGAGTATTTTTCTTCCTTCCGTATCTAGGTATATCTTTTGTTTATTTCCACTTAATACATATCTTTTCCCCTCTTCGTCAGTTAATATTGTATTTCCATCTTCATCAAATTGACCTAGTGCAATTCCAATTACGAACATCTTATCCTCATCTGTTTCGTATTCATCTATGTTTTCTACCAGAGGGAATTGTTCAATAAAATCCTTTGTTTTTATCTCCTCTATGTGAGTATCAATACACTGGAGTTCAATAGCCCTATCTAGGGCTGGGAATTTGCTTAAAAAACGATCCGCAGTTATAGAAGTTCCATAATTTCTTACAACCCATTTAGTTCCTACTCCATCTGGTGCGCAGGGGTATCCACAGTTTATTTCTACAGGACTCCTTGAATCCCTATTTGAGTAAAGTTTTACTCCAGACTCTAATGCAGCCAATAACGTGATTGGCTTAAATGCAGATCCAGGATTTCTTTTCCCTTGAGTTGCTAAATTGTATTGTTCCTCTTCGAAAGGAAGCCCTGAAGCCATCACTTTAATAGCACCGGAATAATTGTCTAGAAGAGTAATTACTCCAGTTGGTCTTAGATCAGCTTCTTCATCACCAGACAAATCAGGTGGGACCCATTTGTTAAGCACTTCATTTGCATGTTGCTGCAATTCTAAATCTAATGTAGTGTATATTATTAATCCCCCGCCTCCAGTACAGGTTAGATCGTCAGAGGGACACCCAAAGAGTGCTTGTTTTCTTTCAGCCTTAGTGTTTCCTAAGAATGCAAACTGAGGCTCATTTAGAAGCTGTCTTTTTACCTCAGCTACAACATGCTGAGCAGGGTTATCAAGTATTTTAGATTCAGCAATATTTAGAGGGGCTAATTTTGCTGCTCGATATTGTACTTCAACAATAAAATTTTCTCTGAGCATAGTTTCCAATACACTGTTTCTCCTCTCGATTACTCGTTCAGGATATTTTCTGGGGTTATAGTATGCAGGGCTTCTTATGATTACAACAAGTGTTGCCGCTTCATCTAGTGTTAATGCGTCTACATTTTTATCAAAATATTCATAAGAAGCAGATTTTATTCCATAAGCACCTGAACCCCAATATATTGAATTTAGATAATATTCTAGAATCTGATCTTTTGTATAGCGGCGTTCTAACTCAGCTGCAACTACCGCTTCAGTAATCTTTCTCCTTATTGATATCTCATCTCCTACAAATGATAATTTTGCTACCTGTGATGTGATAGTTGAGCCGCCTCTAGTAATCCCTCTTAGATTATCCAAGACCGCACTTGCAATAGCTATAAAGTCTACGCCTTCATGTTTGTAAAAATTACTATCTTCTGCTGCAAGTAAGGTATTTACTACGAAAGCTGGAATTTCTGAAAGAGGGATCAAATCTCTATTCAATCCATCATGTAGTTCAGCTAGCTCTATCTCATCTGAAGAAATTATGATAGAGGGTTCTGATAGGGAACTAAAGTCCAATACCATTCCTTCTGCTCTTGGAAGGAACTGTTCTTCAAGAGAATCTACAATTGCCATTGCAGATTTTGTAGGTAAAAAGAGAAAAAAGCCAATCCACGTAGAAACTAAGATAGTTGATATTAGCAGAATTAGAGATGCTACATATTTTGATCCATACCTAGATCTTGTTTCTAATTCATGAATTATTGACACACAAAAATTCTACTAAATAATTTTTTATAACTTTCCCTGTTCAAATGAAAGTCATGTAGTTTAATATTGATATATGGAATATTCTCCTGGATTAAGAGGCGTTATTGCAGGGGAGACGTCTATATCAACAGTAGGTGTTGAGGGCGAATCTCTAAGCTATAGAGGACATGACGCTATTCAACTTACAAAGAACA
>Ga0066836_10000401_pt1 | contig 20454 bp, 27 predicted proteins | sample ETNtaG_18_FD_71568 | JGI IMG/M metagenome (GOLD analysis project Ga0066836, IMG submission 71568) | Marine microbial and viral communities from oxygen minimum zone, Eastern Pacific Ocean - ETNP201302SV91 | ecosystem: Environmental > Aquatic > Marine > Oceanic | place: Pacific Ocean: Eastern... | reverse complement strand
TTCTCGCCTCCTTCTTCTGCTAATATTTCATGTGGGCAAGGATTACTCCTCTTCCCACTCGCCGGATTCTTCACCATCGGCAACTGTGACAGAGCCGCCTGCAGCTTCGACCTTTTTCACCGCATTTGCACTCGCGTGACTTACAGTAACGTGAATTGCAGATTTGATTTGGCCGGAACCAAGCAACTTGTCGATGTTATGTTCAGACAAATTGATTTTGTCCCCGTCTACAACAAGGTTTGCCAATTCGCTGACATTGCAAGTTATGTGTCGAATACGAAGACTTGGATCTCGATTGAATCCATACATCCCCCAATGACGAGGCATATACTTGATTCGAGTCATGACTCGATGCTTATTGAGACCAGCATTTCCACGGCCACCACGCATACCTGCACCACGACCTGCTTTCTTTCCACGACCATGGTAGCGAGAGCGACCACGGAATTTGTTTGTACGGGATACCATATTGTTCACCTCACATCATGCGGGCAGCGATTTCTTCAATCGCTTCGCCCCTAAAGCCGAGTGCGCCACCTATTGTGAAGTGGCGCTTGACACCGCCCCATCCCTTGTTACCACGGGGTGGGTGCAGTCGGAAGACACGCTTCAGCGTCTCCATGTCCTTGACAGTTGCATCGCCGCTGGCAATGGCCTTGGCAAATGCATCAATTGTCTTGTATTCTGAAAATTCCTTGACCGCTGCATCAGTCACTGGTTTGTCACCAATCAAACGGCCACGGTTGCGAATAAGACCTGCAATAGCGTCTCCTGAAACCTCGCCCCAAGTCACGTAATCCTTGACCTTCTGAAGCATTCCAGCGTAGGTTTCAGATTCAGGGATGAGGACAGCATGGTTGACGCGAGTCAAATTGAGATGTTCCATGGTTTCACGGATTTTGCGCTCGACTGTGCGATCACTACGAACACGGATTACAAGCCAAGTCATTCAGTTACACGCCCCTTCACGATGTTGAGTGTTTCATGATCACGCTTGGTGACACGGTGAGCATTCAATTGCTTGAGGGCATTGAATGTCGCCTTTGCGAAATTGATTGTGGTGCGCGTCTGACCCTTTGAGCGGGACCAAACGTCAGTTACACCAGCAAGTGTCAGAACTTGACGGCCCGTGTCTCCAATCACCAAGCCCTTTCCTGTTGGTGCCGGGATCAGAGTGATTCGAGTTGAACCAGCACGACCAGTGACCTTGAATGGTACACTTGTACCCGCGCCTCGACCTGATTCCCAAGAACCATTTCCTCGCTGGATTTGAATAATATTCAACTTGGCGTTGGTAATTGCCTTTTGGATTGTAGCTGCAACTTCCTTGCCTTTGCAAATCGACAAACCGACGTAACCATCTTTGTTTCCAACACATGCCATGACATTGAATCGGACACGCCGACCACTGTCGGTCATGCGCTGAATCATGTTGACATTGATGATATCATCTTCAAGTCCTGGAAGCAACGCATCGACGATTTCGACTTCCCGAATTGGCATTCCTGTTGCGAATGCATCATCGATAGTGATGATTTGACCACTCTGAACCATACGGCCAAGTCGAGTCTTTGGAGTCCAATTTCTCAACATTTCCATAGGATCTGGACCGACACCTCGACGACGACGTGGTGCACCTTCAGTTTCCTCGGGCTGCGCCCATGCGGCTGCTATTCCCGGTGCTTGTGGCGTATTCTCTTCGTCACTCATTTCAGTTCGCCTCCTCAATTGCAGCCTTTGTCTTCTCGACAGCACCCGCGATACTCTTGTCGATGTGCTCGCCTGCTAGGCGCTCATCACTAGGGAAAATTTCCTCGCTGTGTGGAACCCAAAGTCCGCCATCCACCATGCCTTTGAGGGCGGCGAAGACGCGGTTTCCTGGTGTAGATGCGGCGAGTCCAATATCTAGAACTGCTTCATCGTGACCAGCCTTCTGCACTTGCTTTGCAAGAGCAAAACCAGTACAGTAAGCGGCAGGAACCGTCTTGGTTGAAATCTTGGATGGCCATGCATACTTTCCACGAAGAGATGATCCATCTGCTGCAGAGATGACTTGGTCACCCTGCTCGTCGTATGCAACCAATTGACAAATCACCTGTGTGTTAGTCACACGAACAACTGCACGAGGTATGCCACTTCGGAGTAACTTCAGGCGACGGTGGTAATCGGTTTGTCCTGTTGAACGGCGCTTGTATCGGCGTCTCTGACGCTTGCCCTGTGCCATCACTCCTCACCTCCCAATGAAATACCATCGATTTCCATGTTCGCCTTCATGTGGGCGATTGAACGATAAGAACCACCCTTGGCCTTGCGATAGTAGTAACGGTATTTGCTGGCTTCAAGTGTGCCATCTTCACGCATACCCTTGAGAGTACGGCGTTGACTTCGAATGGTACGCATCCAACGGTTCTTCTTGGGTAGACGCGCACGCGCACTACCCTTCCGTGAACCATGTCCTCGACGGCGACCCTTGGCTCGCTGAGCATCGAGTTTTCGAGCACGTACACGACTGGTCCCTTGAATGGGACGTGCCTTGATGAGACCTTCTTCAATCAATTCGCGAATGTCGGACTTCTGAACAGCACTAGAGATTTGATCAACGTAACTTGGATCAACCCAAACACGGTTTACACCGCACTTCATAATCTGTGCAGCCATCTTCTTCTGGTTCGTAATTTGCATCAGACACCCCTCCTGCGATTGAGGACACGGATGCCCAATTCATCTGCACGCTCATGAATGAGGACACGTTTTCGACCACCGACAGTGCCACCAACGCGAGCAGCTTGAACTGCGGGGTCGATACCATCCAAATCTTCAGGTCGATGAACGAGTACTTCTTGGAATCCAGAAGGATGGAAATCACGGACTGCTGCAACCTTGCCGTATCCTACACGAGCCTTTGGACTACGATACTTACGATTCTTGCGCTGACTGGAGTCGTCTCCTCGAGGCCTTTTCCAACCTGTTCGAGATAGGCGCTTGTAACGGAACCATTCCTGGCGACGGAACTTGGGCTGCACCTTGTTCTGAGCTTTACGAGATTCAAGAGCTGCTTTCGTAGCCTCATCGAGTTGTGGCTTCTGTTTGGCGACGTGGAAGTATTCTTCTTCCTCTTCATCCCAGTCATCATCAGAATCGTCCCAATCCTCTTCTTCAGCTTCTTCTTCGACAACATCTTCGTGGCTCTCGGCCTCTTCAAGACGTGCGATCAGGTCGGCCTTCTTTCCAGACACAGGCAAGCCTGCTTCCTTCAAGAGTTCCTTGAGTTCTGCAACGGTCATGTCACTATATTCGCTCATTCCCATTCCCCCTATGCCTTATCGACGATGTAAACGCCGTCTTGGAACACTCGGCGATCACGGCCACGGATGCGGCACGCTCGTTCGATGTTCGCACTGGTCTGTCCGACCTTCTCCTTGTCAATGCCAGATACCACAACTTCGGTCTTGTTCTCGACCTTAACCGTGACATCAGCAGGTGTCCAAGGCAATTCTGCCTTTCTTGGGACACGTTCTCCAAAGAGATTGTTGATTTTGAGTACGGAACCTTCTACCTTGAGCGTCATAGGGAAGTGAGAATACACCGCCTTCAGTCGATACTCAAAGCCCTCTGAAATTCCCTTGTTCATGTTTCGAATGTGGGCGCCCCAGGTACCGGCTAGTGCCCTTTCCTTTCGGCGTGGCAGGTCGCAGAATACAACGACGTTGCCATCAGTGATCGATACACTGACACGTGAATGAATAAATTCACGCGAAATGGATTTTCCATCCTTAGATAGTGTGAGCATGCCATCAGAAATAGCGCAACCAACACCATCGGCTGGTTCGATGGTGTGTTTGATATGATCTAATTTAACCATTCATCTCACCTCAATAAACGTAGGCCAATAAACGGCCACCGATTTTCTTGTCCTTCGCGTCATAGTGATGCATGACACCATCATTGGTAGTCATAATCAGTAGACCGAAGTCACGTGCAGGCAAATAGCGGGATTCCCACTTGTCGAATTCAGCGCGCTTGACACTGTGTCGGGGTTTAATCACACCACAACGATTGATTGCGCCGACGAGTTCAACGCGGAAAGCGTCTCCTCTGCCGTTCGAAACTCGTTCATATTCACCAACATAACCTGACATCTGCATAATCTTGAGCATGTTGTCGAGTAGTTTACTCGCTGGAGCGAGGGCAACCTCGTAATGTCCAGCTTGTTCTGCATTGTACATACGCACGAAGGCGTCACTTAGGGGATCAAATTGCATCTCTTCACCACCTCAACTATATTTCTTGAAGCCAATCTGGGGGGCTACGTCCCGGAAACACTGACGGCACAATCGGAGTCCGTGTCGACGAATCATTCCTCGCTTGCGACCGCAACGGCGGCAACCAACAGTTCGACCGATACTCTCTCCATGATCTCTTGCCATGCTTCACTCCTCCACTACTGTAAGGCCAAATCGACCTTGGAACCATTCTAGACTCTCCTCGCGAGATACGCGGTGAGATGTACCTACTCTCGCCTTTCGACGACGACGACGACTGACACGGTGTCCTGGGCGCTCAAGCACGACGTTCACGTCCATGCCGAAGATACCAATCTCTGGGTCATACTTCATCTCAGGGAAATCTGTGTAATCTCGAAGACCAAAGGATAGGTTTCCTGAAGCATCCCAATTGTATGCTGGCAAAGTGTTCTCTCGGCACCAAAAGGCATCCTTGAGGAATTTGTCAACATGCTCAGGTTCACGAAGTGTAACCTTGCAACCGATAGGGGCACCTTCACGGGTTCCCAAATCACGATTGGTCTTCTTGGAAAGTGTACGAACTGGTTCTAGACCTGAAAGCAAACCTAGAACACGCTCCGCTAGAAGAAGGCGATTGCCACCTTCACCAACACCGATGTTCACGGTTACCTTGGTAATCCGTGGTGTTTGCATTGGACTCATCTCACTCATGCGTTCACCTCATCCAACGGTAGACTGGCGTCACCGACCACGAAAACGTGGTCAACAATTGTACCAAAATCATCAAAGATGACTTCATTGTCTTTGCTTGAACGCTTGACTGCATATTCACTCATTGTTGCTGTACTACCGATGTGACTTCCACCGATTAGGTAGCAGTTCGCACCGGATTCAAACTTGTGATGCTTCTTGACTTTCTGTGAATCGACATCTAGAAGCAGGGAATCCATTGTGTTGTACTTGTTTGCATCATCGATCAGGATATTTCGACCATCATGCAGATTGAGTTGTGTTACACCACCCTTGATTGTGGTCTTTCCATCAATGCGGCACAACTTGTGAGCCGCATCCTTAGAAGAAATTGATACGTAACGCAACTTACCATTGCTGTCCAATACACAGCGATAATGTTCCTCTCCAATGGTCAAGACATCCATGATACCTACGCCTCGGCGCATATCTGTTGTCACCCGGCCATCAACCAGGATCTTGCGGGTTGCAAGAGCACGCTTGGCTTCACGCATTGATTGGGCCACACCGAGAATATCTCGGAGTACCACACCAAGAGCCATGCATCGCTCAATAGGGTGGCCACTTGGGCGAGGGCGAGAAATCCAAATGTCTGTCTTGCGAGTCAATGGCCAACTTCGTGGCATTGCCAAGCGCTTCATGTGACTCGAACTCATTCGTCATCGCCTCCGTTACGGGATTGTAGTTTCTTCAAGCGAATTGGATCGCTTTCGTCAATTTTGACAACGACGACATTAGATGCGTGAATTGGAATTCCCTCGTCCTTACCGTCTGCCTTGGAATGGGTCACGCCTTCTATCATGACGTGGCCTGTACTCGTATCGACGTTTGCGACTCTGGCTCTGTGGCCTGCTTTTCCGCGAGCTTCTCCGTGTCGCTTACCTTTCTCACCCTTCTGTGAATTGGGGTGACCAAAGTCTCCACGACGGACCTCGACTTCATCGCCTACGCGAACTGTAACATTTCGAATGTTGGTGTAGTTTGGGTCAAGGCAGCGTGCACGTAGGCGCTTTCGCTGTATATGCAATGATGCATTTGCTGCAGCCTTTCGCTGCTTGTTTGGGGACTTGCTGACCATTCATTTCACCTCACACAATTTGTTTTGCCGTTGCGGCAATTCGGGGCCAGCGTTCTGCAGCTTCGCGGCTCACAGGTCCCTTGATATCCGAGCCGCGAACTTCTCCGCGCTCGTTTACAATAACGCAAGCATTGTCTTCAAATTGAACCCATGTTCCATCTGAGCGACGGAATGGGCGTCTTTGTCGTACGATGACTGCGTGGAAAATTTGTCGACGTGTCTCGGGAGTGCCCTTCTTGACGGTAACAACGACCAAGTCGCCTACACCACCCGCTGGGTATCGGCGTGCAGTACCACCTGTGTTGAGCACTGAGATCAGTTGAACAATCTTAGCACCAGTGTTGTCTACACACTGAATACGAGCCGCGGTTGGTAGACCACGTGTGACCTTAGATGAAATTCCCCTCATTCACTCGCCTCCGTTTCAATAACGCAAAATGTGACTGTCTTCGACAAAGGTCTGCATTCCATGATGCGAACATTGTCACCTACATTGACTTCGCCAATACAGGACGGGAGATGGGCTGCATAGCGACGAGTACGCTTCTCATATCGCTCGAATTTAGGCATATATCGAATATGTTCTCGCTCGACAACAATCGACTTCTGCATGCCGACCTTGGCAATTGTTCCTTCAATAATCTGCCCACGAAGCTTGAGTGATCCGTAGAATGGGCAATTTTCATCGCCATCCCATTCACCTGCTGGCTCGTTAACGTCTACTCCGATGTCTCTCATGTTCAGTTCCTCCGGTAGTTGCGGTGAATTCGATCTTCAGGGCGCTGACACACCATTGCTCCCTGGATGAGGTCTTCCTCATTGTCAAGTGTGAAATTGATGACGTTCTTTGCAAGTGTCTTTGTTTCACCGCTTACGTCTAGAGCGATTGTTCGGCGTGTTTCACCGATAACAATACCCGAAAGTCCAACCAAATTGGAATCGGGAGATGCCTTCACGGTAAGATTTCGAGCCAAGAATGGCATGTGAATACTGTCACTCATTCAGCGCACCTCCACTTGGTATCCGTTCTTCTTCAGAACTTGAGCAGCACGTTTCTTGTGTTCGCCCTGAAGTTCAATGGTACGCCCCTTGACGGTCCCACCGCTTGCGCAAGCACCCTTCAGAATCTTAGCAAGCTGGTTAATGTCAATCGCGGTATCGTCGATACCTTCTACAATTGTTACCATTTTTCCATACCTCCTTCGTACTGTACTGATGATTGCTTTTTGTTGTTCCTTTGCGATTTCTTGACAAATACATAGTTCATCTGGGAGTCCACACAAATTACAAATTGCGGCCATTCAGTGATCACTCCTTATTCCCATTCATTTTCGTCAATAGGCGTGCAATAGATCGACGGGTCGACTTGTAAGCACCCAAGTTGGAAGCGGAGCCACCAAGCGCTTGTTGTGCACGCAATTGGAGCATTTCCTCACGCAATTCAATCAAACGTGACTGGCGAACTTCGTCCGACATATTGTCGATTTCGCGGGACTTGAGATGTGTCATTCAGACGCCTCCTCTTCTGGGGAATCTCCCTTGATTTCATCAGCGACATCTTTGACGCTCTCAATTGCCTCACTGGCAACTTCAACCGCACCTTCTGCGGTTTCCTCGGCGACATCGACGACACCTTCAACAACGGCTTCTGTAATTTCAACAGCGCCTTCTGCCTCAGGTTCTTCGATGACTTCTTCGATGACTTCTTCTGAAGATGCATCTGCTACAATCGATTTGGCAAGATCAAGACTTTCTTCTGTGATAAGAGAAACCTCTTGAAGTGGGGCTAGTCCGACTTCATGACGGTCCTTGATTCGAATTTCATGAGGTAATTTACTATCTGCATGCATGATTGCAACCGTGCAACCGATGGTTCCCAGTTTCTTCACGCAAACAGCCTTTCCAACATCCATGAACTGTAGAGCAGTGTCACCACAATACTTGATGTTGCCTTTTTGGAATTTCTGAGTTCGGTTGCGGCTTCCAGTTAGTTTACCGCTGAGTACAACCAAACATCCTTTGGCACCTTTGTCCATGATATTGAGCAAGGAAGAGTGGCCTGCACGACGGAAATACCAACCGCGCTCTAGTGCGCTGGCGAGTTTACTTGCCATAACCTGGGCATTAAGTTCTGGTGTCTCAATTTCAGCAACTTCAAGACGAGGGTTGTCAAGATTGAAATTATCTTGCAGATGGCGCTGAAGTTCATTGATAATCTTGCCTTTACGACCTATGACCATGCCCACGCGTTCTGCGGAAAGAGTTACTTTGGTACCTTCTGGAGTTCGTTGGAAATCAAGACCTCCAAATCCGGCTCTCTCAGTCTTGGAAAGAAGATATTCTCGAACCAATTGGCGCTCGACGTTTCGATCGATGAACTTGCGAATGGTACTTTTTTGTGACATCAGTAATCATCCTCCTCATCGTCATCTTCAGCATTCAAGTCCTCAATGAAAATTTCAAGGTTGACCTGATAGTGATTGTTAGGTGTAGCTCGTCCACGGGCGCGTGGACGCATGCCTTTCTTGACCTGACCACGGTGAGCAGCCAAATGTGTAATGATCATGTCTTCAGCATCGATATCTTCGTGATGCTGACGGGCGTTGTCCATGGCACTCTCGATGAGTTTGATGAACGCGATGGAAGCATTTCGAGGATATCGACCAGGACCCATCTTTCCCTTACGGTGGCCAGCCATTGTGTTACCACCCTTTCCAGCTCGACTTCGGCGAGTGAAAGGAATGGCTACCTCTTGCTTGACAACCTTTTCCAGATATTCGACCGCATCTCCAGCATACATGCCTTTGACTGCGCGTGCAATCTGATAGCAATGCTTGTGGTGAATGTCACGGTTCACTGCACGGGCCACTGCGAGGCGGCCACCTTGTAGCAATTGTGTGTATCCCGGTTGGGGCTTGGAACGATCTCGACTCATTCTTTTCACCTCACTTCAGGGCTACGTGCTTGCTAGACCGGGTTGCTCCGACACCCGGGCCAGTGTGTGTTACACTACGTCGGGTTGGGGCATATTCACCGAGAGCATGCCCGAGCATTTCAGGCAAAATTTCGACCATTTTGAAAGCGCGTCCATCATGGACACCAACTGTTCGGCCAACCATCTCGGGTAGAATGTAAAGTGAGCGGCAATGAGTTTTGACATTCTTGCCAGGACTCTCACGTAGTCCGTTGATGAAGTGTTCTTCATCTAGATTTGAACCGCCATTGGAGATGCCTGCTGCATATCCACGATTCATACTGCGTCGAACACGAGAAGGCATGACTCCTGCAACGGACAATGCATCTGGATCTTCTTCTGGAGAAAAGATTGGGAGGGCTGTAAGTTCTTCAATCGTCAAACCACGATAGGTGAATTCCTTCTTGCGGCGTTCCGATACACCCGAGCGGCGCTTTCGTGCTGCACGGCGAGCAGCCTTGGGTGTGCGCATGACCTTCTTCTTACGACGTGCCATTCAGAATCACTCCTTTCTCTTGCCACGACCGCGTCCAGTGCGGCTTGGGGCGATGTGTCCGACCTTTTGGCCAGGTGGTGCTGTACGTGAAACGCTGTTCGGACCGTGTACGGCCTGATGGTTTCCACCGCCATGCGGGTGATCGACCGGGTTCATGGCGACACCGCTGACGCTTGGGTAGAGTTTGCCTCGCGCCTTAGCGCGATAGTATGCTGCACCTGCCTTCATCAGAGGCTTCTCAGTGCGGCCGTGACCAGCAAGTACACCGATGGTTGCACGACACTTTGCAGGTAGATCCTTGAGGTTTCCACTTGGTAGACGAACACGAACTTTGTCGCCCATTCGAGTTTCCAACATTGCATTGTTACCACCTGAACGAGCAAACTTGCCACCATCTCCAGGTCGGCATTCAACATTGGCGATTGCAGTCCCTTCAGGAATTTGAGCCAATGTCGTTACATTGCCGGGGCGTAGGCTGACATTCTCACCAAAGGCAATCATTTGGCCAACAAACATACCTTCTGTGGCTGCAACGTGACCTGTGGACCCGTCATCGAATTTGAGTTTGGCCAAAGGTCCTGTGTGAACAGGGCTATGGATCATCTCCACAACTTCGCCCATCTCGTCATCCTTACGAGGTAGACGGTTTGCTCCAGGGAACCGGTGGCTCCGAACGCGATTCTTTGGTGAAGAACCTCGGCGCTGTGCACGAATTCGCTTGCCCATACATCACACCTCCAATCAGAATGCTCCCAGCTTGAGTGCTGTCTCTTCTGCATCATAACCCTCTGCGAGTTTGACACTAGCATGCTTACCTTCCTTACAGATTCGCGTATTGACCTTGGCCACACGGACTTCAAGAAGTTCTTCAATTGCCGCCTTAATATCAGCCTTGGTGGCCTCACGGCGAACGATGAACTCTAGACGGTTGTTATTCTGGTAATACCCAATATCTTCAGCAGCGACGCGGCGTGCTTCTAGGGATTTCTCAGTAATCCAAGGCATGAGAATAATCTTGTACGGATCCATTTCAATCACTCCAGTGCCTCAATGGCTGATTTTGTCCAAACGGTTAGGCGACCTGCGTCGCCACCAGGCGCCAAATCTTCGGCGCAGAGATCCTTTGCAACAGCAACATCCACACCTGGAACGTTGCGGGCTGCCTTTGCAAGTGCGTCACGCTGAGCAACGACCAAGAGAATGCTTCGTGGAGTTCGTCGACGACGGCCACGCATCTTGCCCTTACCGGCACGGATACTACGCCCATCGTTAGCACGAGATAGATCGTCACCAAGGCCAATACTCTCCATCATAGCGATGAATTTCTTGGTTGCCTTCTCTAGAGGAAGACTTTCGACATCGTATTTTTCGCCATCTTCGGAATAACCTCCAAGAACAATTGGGAATCGCACATTGTCACCGAATTTATGACCGCGAGATGCTACCATCTCTGAATCTGCTGTTGCTGCAATTGCCGAATCACGTGCAGCATTCGCTTCCTTAGTATTCAATTTCTGGCCCCATTCCTTCTGCACCATGGGTCCGTGCGCGCGACGCCCGCCACGTGTGTGAGGGTTCTGTGCACCAGTGCGTGCACCACTCTTTCGCATAATTCGGCTAACACCACGACCCTTGCCCCACCATTCTACGGAATGCTTCATTCCAGGTTGTGGAGCACGCTTACCAACATGTTCGCGGTGCCCGTACGGCTGCCGGCGGTTTGCTCGAGAAGAGTGAACTGCACGACGGATTAGATCAGGTCTGAAATCAGTTTCAAAAGCACCAGGAAGGGTGACGTTCTTTCCGTCAGCCGCCTCAATACTGTAATCGATGATGATGCCTGCCTCGAGTTCCTCAACCTCAATGGTGTTCGTGAGTTCGTAGGTCTTGACCTTCATTCATCACACCCCCTGCTTGGACGCCGTACTGACGTAGGTAATATCGACAGGATGCTGCTCACTTCGTGGACGTGCTGCATCGCGGAAGCGAATCAGTCGCTTTGCTGGACCGGGCAAACTGCCTTGGATGATCATGTAGTGATTTTTGATTTCACCATAATGGAGGAATCCACCCGCTGGTGTGATTTGTGTATCTTCTTCACCAGCGATTCGTAGGATACGCTTGTTGTACTCAGTACGCTGATGGTATCCTGTTTGACCAGCCTGTCGAATGGTCTTGCGAACATATGCAGTTCCGAAGTCACCCATGTTACCGATTTGACGTCGGCGCTTGGAGTTCTTATGTGAAAGTAGTTTGACACCAAATCTGCGAACAACACCTTGGTTACCATATCCCTTGGTGACGCCGATGACATCGATATCTGAACCTGAATCAAATACGTCCTCAATGGTCAACTCTTCTCCAAGTTTCTCAGCCGCCCATTCCAATTGAGCAGCGTTGTCCCCACCCGTCATTCCCATTTCCATGATTTCAGGTGTCTTACTACCTACAGCGGGAATTTTGTCAGGATTTGTTGCAACAATGATGCGGACTTCTGATAAATTGGATTCACGGAGTTTGTTGAGGTGGGCATCAATATCATGCTCCTTACGCTCTGGCATACGGCGTGGCAGACTCGGCATTACATCGCCGAGTTTGTCAGCAGCTGCCCATGCCTCACCAGCGGTCTGCTTACCATAGGGAGTCATCTTGTAACCACGAACTGCTAGAACGCGCATTGGAGGAACTTCAACAACGGTGACTGCCTTACGAACTTCAGCACCAGCACTTGGACTACCTGGGTTGAGATCACGCATCAAAACGTGAGTCATTCCAGCCTTCCAGCCAGCAAAACCCTGTACACGGACTTCATCAGAATCACTGGCAGGCCAACTCTTGACGCGTCCGTAGGGCCTGTTGGCCCTCTTTCGCGGGCCAAAGCCCATGCTACCCTTCTTTGGGCGGTGCGTGTCTCCCATTTGGATACCTCCAGTTTTTTTATCGGTGAAAATGCCGCCGAAGCGGCATTACGCCGGCCCTTCACTTCAGGGGCGACCGTGACACCGAACCGCGATTCACAAGTGGAATCGACAGCTGTGTGGGATACTAGTGCATTGCCCGGTGGTGTCTGGACGCCCAGTGTTGAGCGGCCCTCCGACCTACATCCCGTATATGAACGGCTCGGTTTGAGTAGGCCTTCTTTGAGGGCCCTCTAAGGGCCGCGTGTTGCGGTTTGACAAAGCGATTTGCCTAAGAACCTCGGTGCCAACGCAGGTTGGCTATGTCCACTACGATTCGTCATGACTTACTCGTTCAGGGGACGATTGAGGCTCGAGCGTACCAACTCTCAGCATTGGACCATTGCCTCAGTGCGTCGACTTTACTGGTATTACCCACCGGCATGGGGAAAACACCCATTGAAGTCATGGTTCTGGCTGAACGACTTCGAAATCCAGGTGGACGGGGAATCATGCTAGCACCCACCAATGCGTTGGTCAACCAACATCTGGCGGATCTGAAGAATTTGCTAAATCTCCCGGAAGGCGAGGAGATTGTCAGTTTGACTGGTTCTATCACTCCTAAAAAGCGCCAAGGAATTTGGGATTCCGCAAAAATTGTTGTCGCGACACCTCAAGTGGTTCGGAATGATGTTCAGAACGGAATCACTAGGCTCGACGATGTTGCTTTACTCATCGTCGATGAAGCACATAGGGCCACAGGAAATCATGCGATGGCACAGGTTGGTGACTTGTTTGCAGAACAACAGCCGAATGGGTTGGTAATTGCAGCAACTGCGAGTCCTGGACACATAGAGGCTGAAATCAACGAAGTTTGTGAACGATTGAGAATTGTCAATATCCACGCCCGCCCTAAAGGAGATGCACTACTCGCACCGTATGCAACCGGTCTTGAAGTCAACGATGTGTTGGTTGAAGTTCCTGATGAATTACGGATATTGGCCAAGCCACTGGAAATTTGGCTCAACAGAATTGTCGAACGATTGCGCAGACTTGGATTTTACACTCGTCAAGGGCATATCACCGCAGGTGGATTACAGGAAGCACAGCAACGCATTTCAGTCTCGATTGGGAAAGGTGAGTCTTTTGGCTATAGAGCGGCCAAGGATAATGGAATTGCAATGCGTTTGAACAATATCATTTCATCGATACTTTGCCAAGGTGTTGCGGCAACAAGGGAGGCACTTTCTCGAATTGGAAAGGGTGGTAAAGATGAGAAAAAATCTGCCAAGGAATTTGCTGCTGATTCAAGAATACATCAACTGAAGGAAACTCTTGCCACAATGGATGAATGTCATAACAAAGTCACCATGGTCCGGCGGATGGTTCGCCGGCAACTGAAGGAAAGCCCTGAAAGTCGAATCATTGTCTTCGCCAACTTCCGAGATACCGTCGAAGAAATTACCAGGATTTTGTCGGATATTGATGGTGCAAAACCTCAACGCTTTGTCGGTCAAGCAAGTCGAGACGGATCTTCAGGGATGAGTCAAAAGGTCCAACTTGAGAGTCTGGATTCCTTCAGAACTGGAGAATCAAATGTATTGGTTGCCACAAGTGTTGGAGAGGAGGGTTTGGATGTACCAAATGCTGACCTTGTAATCTTCTACGAACCAGTGGGTAGTGAAATTCGCACGATTCAACGACGAGGACGTACTGGAAGACAACGTGCAGGTACTGTTCACGTTCTAATCGCCAAAGGTACACGTGATGAAGGAGCACGAGCCTCTGCCAAATATCGTGAAGAACGTATGTTCCGCTCAATACAGCAAGTTCGACGCAAACGAGGTGGTGCTCCAATCCGTAGAGAAGGGGCAAATCTCGAGTCATTTACATTGGAAAATGGAGATTCAGCAGCAAATTTCCTGAAAATAGAATCTGCCCGTTTGGCTCCTGAAATTGACGATACTGTGGAACCAACTCTAGTCGTTGTTGAAACCCAGATTAAGCCAGAAGTGAAACCGAAGGACCTTGCTCGGCGTATGAGGCCTTCGGGTCAAATTGGACTCGATGCTTACCCTTCTGAATCCAAAACAACCCGATTGATTGACGAAGCACCCATAATGGAAGCCGGGGAATTGGTCCAAACCATTCGCGGCGACACTCCCCCTCCAGAAGGAGATGGAGTGGTTGTGTCCATTGATCATCGAGAAGGGAAAAGTGCCCTAGCTGCTCGTTTACGGCAAGAGGGCTTGACTGTTGAAGTTGTCAATTTACCAGTCGGTGATGTAAGAATTACCGATCGAATTCTGATTGAACGGAAAAGCACTAGGGATTTTGTCGATAGTTTACTCGATGGGAGATTGCTTGATCAAGCCACAAGGTTGGTCAGTGCCGCCCCTAGGGCCTTACTTGTTCTTGAAGGAAGTGATTTATTTCAGCATCGTGCAGTGAGTGGCCAAGCCATCATGGGTGCTTTGGCTACACTGACATTGGATTATGGTCTACCTGTTGTCACTTCATCCGATACTGCTGAAACTGCAAGATTTATCGCAGTTTCAGCCCGTCGAGAAACAAAAATGTTGGAGCATCTTTCAACAACCGCCCAAGATCGGTTGCGAGCCACTGAACATCCTGACCTTGTTTCGAATACTGAAGAGAACAATGCAATTGTAGATGCTAATATAGCTGCAGATGGTGTTTTTGATCTAACTGCGCCCATACTCGATGCGACAAAGGGTCCACTGTCAGAAGCCAAACAAAGAGAGATGCATGGCATTACACGCTCAATGTTAGAACAGGTTCCAGGGATTGGTCCGGCATTGGCGTCAAGAATCCTTGAAAGATGGCCGACAATGGCAGCTTTAGCCAATGCCACAGATGAGGAAATCGTTCAAGTCCCTGGCCTTTCGGTTAATTTAGCACAAGAAATTGTGCGGATATTGCATGGTACTGGCAATTAGTCGCCAATGACAAGGACTCTTGTTCGCAATTGGGCCAAACGGTCAATGTGGTGTCCAAAGGCAAAAGCCAAGAGTTCAGTTAGATGAATTGTGGGTACTTTGGTTTCCTGCCCAGTTGTCTTTCCAGCCTTCCCTTGGTATACATCCAGTAACATATGGGATAAATTACACGCACTGACAACCAATTGCGCACCTTCGGATTTTGCGTCTGCCAGAACAGCGGAAGTCTGCTTCATCACTGTTTTCTCCTCAGAGAAAATTCCTGGCACTCCAACACTTTGAGTTCGACTTGACCATTCTATTGGTTGACCACCAACCGCAGCAATAACCTGCTCAAGGTAATCTGGATCGAAGACATCGTCTCCACCACAGGCTCCTTCTTGCTGCATATTGGGGCCGTAATAACCAGCAATACTGAATTCAAAGGTATTCTTGACTGCGTTCTTGACTGCGTCGATTCCAATTTCATCTACAATCACATGTAACAAGTGATGTACATTCACATCACCTGTCAATGTCAAACCACAATTCCGTTGGAGAATATCATTTGCCTTGGCCATCAATCTGCTGTCATTTCTCAAGGTAATCAGATCTTCATGCAGAGTAGCCGCTGTAGTAGCACAAGATGTGATGATGTCTAGCCCCATTGATTCGGCTTGAGCTAGTGTACGAGCGTTGAGGACCACCTGTAAATCTGCGTTTGCTTGCCGAATGATGCCTGCACCACAACTTGTTGCACCATCAAGTGGAACCAGTTCGATTCCAAGTGATTGTGCTGCTAGAGGCATTGTATCTGCAACTTCAATGGCGTTACTGTGGGCAACATTGCCGGGATGGTATGCATAACGTGTCACCATCAGAATCGACCATCCATTTCATTGAAGATTGAAATCACTTCATGGTGATTTTCAACTGAACTGTTGAATTGCTTCGGCATCTTGCCAATTCCAGCAGGCGGTGCCACCATTCCAAGCAACTCGTTAAACATTGGACGGCCTGTTCTTGTGAATCCAAAAATCATGCGGGCCGATACACCCGATAATGCATTGTTGACCAATCCCATTGGACCCAATACAGTTCTATAGAGTGTTGTCTCATTGACCATTCCGCTGCTCTTGATTGACCAGGTGTACCACCATACATGCTTCCCATGCCTACCATTGTATCCATCATGAGAAAGAACTGCAGTCTTGGCCTGGAGTACGGACTTGGCAGCGATTTTACCCATACTGCCTTGTCGGTGGATACTGGCCATATCAGTTTCAGATTTGACACCATTTGTTGCAGCCAAACTTTCGATGATTGCAGTTCGCGATGAGTCGGATATACGTGGGTCACAAGATCTGTTCCAAAGGTGGCAAACCATGGCTGGACCCATGTATAATCGGTTGTAAGGTACTGTATCGCTTGTTGCATGCAACAATTGCGGGCTTGAGATATCATTTGATGTGTGTAATTCAGTGGCAACAACTGCATCCATGGTACCCATTGCAACGTTTCCTACGTAGGTACCTTCTCGTTGCCGGCCGACAAACCATGGTTTAGAAGCAGCACGAAGATTGTCATACGAACTGTAATCGACAACTAGGTCTCTGATGACATCGTATGCAGCCACTGGCTCGATCCTGATTTGAGAACCTTGGCCTTTGTCTCGAACAACATCACATAGACGAGTCAGTCCAGGTAACACGAGGCGCCCGTTTACACTGACTCCTGTTGTAGGGTCATCGGCCGCTCCGTCGCGGAATGTCAGCGTCCCATCTTGGGTCGCCTTTAGGGTTCGAAGTAAATCGAGTACACTGTGATGTCCAGGGATTGCACACGCCCATGCGTCAACACCGGTTTCTCCTTTGTCAGCATTGTAGCGGAAAATATTGGCAACCAATTGGATTTCAGGCATGGCTACAGTTGCCACATCGCCACTGCTTGCACTTGCTGTATCTCCAGCAGCATGAGCAATCATTTCTGCGACTAAATCTTCGTGAAAGGTACCGCTGTCATCCACACAAGCAATTCTCGATAGGGCTTCAGCCATCCAAGCGGCAGCAGGTAAATCGTAATCAACATCACAATCAACTCGATCGTGGATTCGGGAGCCCCCCATAACTGCTAGAACCTCATCCCATTCCTTGCCAGATTGACAATAGAATTCGTAGGAGGAGTCCCCAAGTGCACAAACTGAGAAATGTGTGTTTGAGAGTGTTTTTCCTGCGCCTTTTGCTGCATTGAACAATGCTTCTGCATTGTCTGGTTGCTCACCTTCCCCCCAAGTAGAACATGCTATGAGGACCCTTTTCATTCCTGACATACTGGCCAAATCAAATCCGTCCATATCATGAACATGGCCGACTAGACCGTACCCGGTGGCTTTCTTTGCAATCAGTGAACAGAGACTTTCTGCATTTCCGGATTGGCTTCCAAATAGAATATGTAAATCTCGATCACCGGCCATAACTCCAGCCAATGCCCCCTCACCAATTGCTTCTGGTTCCGCTGTAACTACTTCTTCAACCACTTCAGCTGGAGTGTCTTCAGCAGGTGGAGCGGCATCACCATCTGCAACTTCGTACATGATGACATCAACAGGGCAACCTTCTGCCGCTTCTATGATGTCGTCACCCCATTCGCCTGGGTTAATGCCGTCAACAATTATGCACGTGTCGTCTTCAACGAGGAATACCTCTGGACAGATGTTTTCGCAAGCATCACAAGTAATGCAGCCTTCATCAATCCAGACTTTTACGACCGCGCTCATGGAGGTACACCACACCAGCCCTACGGGCTGTATAGTACGTCCACCTGAATTCGATTCTTCAACCTATGGGGGTGAAAGGGAGCCTGCAAGCCGCTCCGATTAGAAGCCCATGCCGCCCATGTCCATGCCGCCCATGTCTGGCATGCCACCGCCACCACCAGCTCTGCTGGATATAACGTCGTCAATTCTGAGAATCATTACTGCAGTCTCAGTTGCGGACTGAATCGCTTGTTCGACTACGCGAACTGGTTCGAGAACATTGGCTTCTCGCATGTCCATCACTCCACCTTCAAAGACATTGACACCAAAGGTGGATTTACCCTCAGCATGCGCCTTGCGAACTTCAATGATCGTATTGACTGGGTCTAAACCGGCATTTTCCGCAAGTGTTCTTGGAATTACCTCTAGGGCACCAGCAAATGCCTCAATGGCCATCTGTTCCCGGCCACCGATACCTTCCGCGTAAGCTCTCAAATCGCGTGAGAGTGAAGCAATGACTGAACCCCCACCTGTGAGGACTGCGCCATCTTCCCTAGCGACACTGACAACGCCAATTGCATCATCGAATGCTCGTCGGATTTCATCAACAACATGTTCGGTACCACCACGTAGCAATACGCTAACACTCTTGGCTTGGGGGCAACCTGTCACAAATACCATGTCAGATTCGCCAATTTTTCGCTCTTCAACTTTGGCAGCATTGCCCAAATCATCATTTCCTAGATCGTCAATATTGGTTACAATTCGGCCACTGGTGGCCTTGGCAAGTGCTTCCATGTCAGATTTCTTGGCACGACGAACTGCAAATAGCCCAGCCTTGGACATATAGTGCTGGGCGAGGTCGTCAATTCCCTTCTGACATACGACAACATTGGCACCGGCTGCTTGGATTTTCTCAACCAAACTGCGTAGGTAATTCTCCTCTTCATCAAGGAATTGCGCCAACATACTTGGATCCGTAATCTGAATCTTCGCATCGACTTCGGTTTTCTTGACTTCTATAGCTGAATTGATGAGTGCGATTTTAGCACCGGAAACGCTCCGAGGCATTCCACTGTGGACACGTTCTTTGTCGAGGATGATGCCATCGACCAATGTGCTGTCCTTGATTGAACCGCCCTGCTTCTTCTCTACCTTGACGTCATCAAGATCGACGTATATTTCGCCATCTTCTTCACGTGCAACGGCCTGAACCGCGTCAACACAAATATCTGCGAGGAATGCCTTGACTGCACCTGCTGATTTGCCAGTAAGTGCTGTTTTGGCGACTTCGTGAAGTGTAGAAGTATCTGCATCAATTGCATGTCCCTCTAAGAGTTCGACCGCTTTATCGGATGCCAATCTAAATCCTTCACAAATGACAGTCGGATGGACATTCTGATCAATCAAATCTTCACTGCGCTTGAGAAGTTCACCAGCGATGACAACTGCACTGGTCGTTCCATCATAGCAATGTTGTTCCTGAGTTTTTGCAACTTCGATAATCATCTTGGCAGCAGGATGTTCAATGTCCATCTCTTTGAGAATGGTTGCACCATCATTGGTGATCACGACATCGCCCATGCTATCGACGAGCATCTTGTCCATGCCTTTGGGACCTAAGGTGGTCCTCACAGCATCAGCAACTGCTTTTGCAGCAGCGATGTTGTTGCTTTGAGCACTTTTTCCACGGGTTCTGTTCGTTCCTTCTTTGAGGATGAAAATCGGTTGTTGTCCACCATACATTGCCATTACCACCTGTCTTACGCCCCTACGGGGCGACTTGCCGACTCAGGAGTCATTCATAAAGACGCCGTGAAGTTAAGCCCCACCTTGACGGCGGAGATACTCATCTCCATAGTGCTCCCACTGCTCCATGGTCCAACCTTCAGGCAGTCCACTTGCAGGCAATGGTGGCCCACTAGAAACGGGTGCTTCAGGTATGGAAGGTGCTGGTTCGGCGGCAGGTGGCGGTGGTGTAGCCATTACTGGTTGCTGGAATAATTCCTGAGTACCACCATACATCGAATTCGCAGTTGTATCTGCACTAGGCAGGGTGGGCGCATCTGGTAGGGTTGGAGCTTCGGGCAAACCGAGGCTCGATTCATATCCTCCAAGGGATGAGATTTCATCCTCGTGTTCGGTCGACATGAGAATCTTCACCAGTACGACACCCAGTGCAAGAATTGCGATGATTCCCAAGGCCCAAGTGACAATGTTCTTCGCCATGGATCCGAAATTCCCACTATCGTCAGAAGATTCTGAAGATACGTATTTGTCCGCAGAGAAATCAATGGCGATCTCGGTGTTATCATCTGTGG
>Ga0066836_10000400_pt1 | contig 20455 bp, 20 predicted proteins | sample ETNtaG_18_FD_71568 | JGI IMG/M metagenome (GOLD analysis project Ga0066836, IMG submission 71568) | Marine microbial and viral communities from oxygen minimum zone, Eastern Pacific Ocean - ETNP201302SV91 | ecosystem: Environmental > Aquatic > Marine > Oceanic | place: Pacific Ocean: Eastern... | reverse complement strand
TTTTAGAAATGAAGGACTCTCAACTAGGCATAACCCAGAGTTCACAATGCTTGAACTTTACGAAGCATACGCGGACTGGGAAGACATTATGAAACTATCAGAAAACCTTATTGAATACTTAGCGATAGAACTTACTGGTTCACCCGTTGTTTCATTTGACGGCAGAGAACTGAATCTTTCAGCACCATGGAAAAGAACCCCAATGGTTGAACTGATTAAAGAACAGATTAATGAAGAGGTTTCACTCGAAACGCCAATTGAAGATCTCCAATCACTGTGCAATAAGCTAAATATTGAATTTGAAAGTGAATACGGAGCAGGAAAACTTATTCTTGAAATTTATGAGAAGACAGTTGAACCCAATTTGTGGGACCCTTGCTTCGTAACTGAATACCCTAAAGAAGTCTCTCCACTATCACGAGACCACAGAGAAAAGCCCGGATTTACAGAGAGATTTGAAGGAATAGTAGCAGGGAGAGAAATCTTAAATGGATTCTCTGAGCTTGTTGATCCAGATGAACAAATGGATCGCTTCAAAGAACAGATACAAAAAAGTGAATCTGGGGATGAAGAAGCAATGGGGCTGGATTCTGATTATGTACGGGCATTAGAATTCGGTCTTCCCCCTACCGGTGGTATTGGCATAGGAATAGATCGTCTCGTTATGCTTCTAGCAGATGTTCAAACAATAAGAGATGTTGTGCTTTTCCCCACATTACGCCCTGAGCAGTAAGAAAAATCGTTTCTTAGCCCGAACATGTTCAGCGTCTGTTCTTAAGTCAATTTATAATCGGTGTGCCCGCTCTTTGAATTAGATGAGTGGTTGCCGCCCGAAGAGCCTCCGTTGCTTCAGAAGGAGGTAAATCATTAAGTGCTGCACTTGCTTTATCAGTCCACAAACGGGCTCTAGAAAGAGCTTCAGAAACACCCCCGCTAGTACGGATCAAATTCCTCGCCTGATCTCTTTCCTCAACACTGATTTCTTTACCAAGGAGTTCTTTAAGTGCTTCACCATTTCCCGATGAAAATGCGAAAATAACCGGAAGAGTGTAAACACCTTCCATCAGATCGTTTCCAGATGGCTTTCCTAGTTGTTCGTCAGTCGCAACTAGATCAAGAATGTCATCAACAATTTGGAATGCCATACCATATGAGTGCCCGAACGACGTGAGGACATCAATGTTTTCTCTTGAAAGGTCTGCCGTTAATCCTCCGATACGGCAAGCCGTAGCTAAAAGAGAAGCAGTTTTCCCAGATATTGAACGCTCATAACCACTTTCATTCCGATCTAATTTAAATGTTGATTGCAATTCAAGAATCTGTCCCTCACAAAGTTCTCCGATAGTTTCCGCGAGCAATTCCGCTACCTCCGTCCCTAATGACGCAGCGATGCCAGATGCTCGTGCTAATAAGAAATCGCCTGCGAGAATTGCAGTTAAGTTCCCCCAGATAGCGTTCACAGATGGAACTGTGCGTCGCATCTCGGCTTCGTCCATAACATCGTCGTGGTATAGAGAACCTAAGTGCACTAATTCAACGGCAACACCGCCCATTAAGACGTCATTAGAAGCTGGCAAGGCTTTAAGAGTTTGAATACCACCTGATGCAATAGTAAACCCAGGGCGTACTCTCTTCCCTCCAGCAGTAATTAAATGGCTAGCAATTTCAGTTAAGTAACTATCTTCAGCGATAACAGAATCCTGAAGCTTAATTTCAAGCTCAGATAAGTCATTAGCCAATGTTGGCAGAACAGAAAGAGAAGATACGAGAGCCATTACATCAAAGTGTAAGGTACTCAACTATCTGACGACACACGTAAGAACTAATTACAGGGAAAGAACAGCTTCAAGCTAAAATTTTTAAAGAAAATAATGCATTTTTTAGCTAATTATGGAAGAAATTACTGCTTTTTTGTGTTGTAAAGAGTGGAGAGACAAAATTAGTCTCTCAATATGCGTTCTGACATAAAATCAAGCGCAGGGTACACTTAAATCAAAACCAATTTGAAAGGGTAATTTTTGTTCGAAAGATTTACAGATAGAGCACGAAGAGTTGTTGTTTTAGCTCAAGAAGAAGCACGTTTGCTCAACCACAATTACATTGGCACGGAACACATCCTTCTTGGTTTAATCCATGAGGGAGAAGGGGTTGCTGCCAAAGCACTTGAATCTCTCGGAATTTCTTTAGAAGCTGTAAGAGATCAAGTTGAAGAAATCATTGGCCAAGGCGGCTCATCACCCAGCGGCCATATCCCATTCACGCCGCGAGCAAAGAAAGTACTCGAACTCAGTTTACGAGAGGCCCTTCAACTCGGCCACAATTACATTGGCACGGAACACATCCTTCTTGGTTTAATACGAGAAGGAGAAGGTGTTGCCGCACAAGTCCTGACCAAATTAGGTGCAGATTTATCACGGGTTAGACAACAAGTAATCCAGTTGCTTTCCGGATATTCAGGAACAGGAGAAGAAGAAAACGAAGGTGGTAGAAGAGGAGATAGGGCATCTGCTGGCACTGGAGGTAGAGGAGGAGATTCCACGACTTCAATGGTCTTAGACCAATTTGGAAGAAACTTAACCCAGTTAGCTAAAGATAATAAATTAGACCCCGTGATTGGAAGAACGAGAGAAGCTGAACGAGTCATGCAGGTTCTCAGCAGAAGGACTAAAAATAACCCTGTTCTAGTAGGAGAACCAGGAGTAGGGAAAACAGCAATTGTTGAAGGTCTTGCTCGTTCTATCGCAATTGACGATGTGCCAGAGCCCCTTAGAGGGAAACAACTATACACACTTGATTTGGGAGCTCTTGTAGCTGGCTCGCGTTACCGAGGCGATTTTGAAGAACGACTTAAAAAAGTCTTAAAGGAAATCCGAACCCGTGGAGACATAATTCTTTTTATTGATGAACTACACACACTTGTTGGAGCTGGCGCAGCCGAAGGGGCGATAGATGCTGCATCGATACTAAAACCGATGCTTGCGCGAGGGGAATTGCAAACAATTGGAGCGACAACACTTGATGAATACAGGAAGCATTTAGAAAAAGATGCTGCTTTAGAACGAAGATTCCAGAAAATAACAGTTGATGAACCTTCAGTTTCTCATACGATTGAAATCCTAAAAGGCCTAAGAGACCGTTATGAAGAGCATCACAAAGTAACGATAACTGATCAAGCTCTAGTCGCTGCAGCGAATTTAGCTGACAGATATATTTCCGACAGGCACCTCCCAGATAAAGCTATAGATCTCATTGATGAGGCTGGATCACGTCTTCGACTCAAACGAATGGAAACCCCTCCGGACTTTAAAGAAATAGAAAATGAATTAACAATTGTCACAAAAGATAAAAAAGCTGCGGTTGAAGCACAAAATTTTGAAGAAGCAGGTCGGCTCCGCGACAAAGAAAAAGAACTTCTCAACAAAAAAGAAAACATGGAATCTGAAATGAAAGATTCAGGTGTTGATTTCTTTGATGAGGTTGATGAAGAAGCCATAGCAGAAGTGCTTTCGGTGTGGACTGGAATTCCTGTGTACAAACTCACTGAAGAAGAAACAGCGAAACTACTTCGAATGGAAGATGAACTTCATAAAAGAGTTATCGGTCAGCAAGACAGTATCAAAGCGGTTAGTCAAGCTATTCGTAGGACAAGAGCAGGGCTTAAAGACCCTAAGAGGCCATCAGGGTCCTTTATCTTCCTCGGCCCTTCCGGAGTCGGAAAAACAGAACTCGCTAAGACATTGGCAGAATTTCTTTTTGGAGATGAACAAGCATTGATCAGCTTAGACATGTCTGAATACATGGAAAAACATACTGTTAGCCGTTTGATGGGCTCACCCCCCGGTTATGTAGGTTATGAAGAAGGCGGGCAACTCACTGAAGCCGTCCGAAGAAAACCATTTTCCGTAGTGTTATTTGATGAAATAGAGAAAGCACATCCAGACGTATTCAACACACTTCTCCAAATTCTTGAAGAAGGACGACTTACTGATAGTCAAGGGCGATCAGTTGACTTCCGAAACACGGTGCTTATCATGACATCAAATCTGGGAACACGTGATCTAAGAAAAGCTAACCTCGGGTTTACCAAAAATGATGAATCCGTTACCTATCAGAGAATGAAAGAAAAGGTAATTGATTCACTAAAAGATCATTTCCGACCGGAATTCCTGAACCGTGTTGATGAAGTAATCGTATTTCATGAGTTATCCAAAAGTGAGGTCACAGAGATTGTTGATCTCATGGTAGCTAGAGTTACGGAACAGCTTGAAAATCAAGGCATGGGACTAGAAGTAACTGTTGAAGCTAAACACTATCTAGCAGATAGGGGTTACGACCCTGAGCTCGGTGCTCGTCCACTTCGAAGAGCGATTCAACGACTTGTTGAAGACCCTTTATCGGAAAGACTATTATTGAAAGAATTTACTGCCGGACAGATTATTGTCGTAGACGTAGATTCTCAAATAGACAGCGAAACTGAAAGCAAAATTATTTTCAAAGCAGTTGAAGGATTTGAACCTCCCTCTGTTGAGGAATTCATAACAGCAGAATAGTTTTATTTTAAGTCCAAGAGGTATTCGGACTATCTGCCTCATGGCGTTACTATGCAATAGTGCGTTGTAAACAATTAACATTCATTTCTGGATTAATTGCACTCCTACTTTTCGTTACTGGTTGCAATATCCAACTGAGAGTGGTTATTGATCTAGAAGAAAACGGTTCTGGTGAGGTTTCCGCAGGAATAGGACTTGATGCTGCTGCTCGAGATGAAGTTATATTTCAGGATCTAGAGCAAGTACTTCAAACATCTGACCTGGAAACCAGCGGGTGGACATTTCAAGCTACAGGTCGAGGTTCTGATGGGCGTGAATGGTATGAAGCTACGAAACCTTTCGCCAATTCTGATGATTTACAAAATATTTTGAATGAGCTAACTAGTTCAACAAATACGTTTGAGGATTGGAAAATTCTGACAGAAACATCTGAGAAGAAACGTTCATACTCAGTTATAGGCAGTGTGGACTTAACAGAAGGATTTGAGATATTCACTGATAACGCATTGAATGATCTTTTAGAAGAACCACCTCTTGGAATCTCTAGAGACACGCTTGAGGAAAACTTAGGTATTCCCCTAGAAGACAGTGTTTCTTTGCGAGTTATTGTGAATCTTCCCGACGAGAGTGACGGGAAAATATTTGATATACCTCTAGGAGAACAAAGAGTTATTGATGCTTCAGGAGAGAGTGAGCATAGAATTGCCCAAATTTTAGATTGGGTTGTTTGGGCGGTTATAGGGTTACTTATCCTTTCGATTCTCTTAGCAGTTATTAACTGGTACCTTGATCGCAGATACGAGAAAAAACGTCTAGAAAGACGCCCAACTTCTGTTGCTAGTCAAATTCCAGGTGCAGAGGGAGGTCAATCCATTGATTTCTCTCAACAAGGCGCCCACTTGGAACTTATAGTGATTGACTTGCACGGAGTGATCTTCAAGCAGGGTTTAGACCCGCAAGAACATCTGCAGTCGTTTATTGAGGACAATGGTGGTCAGATTGATCACGCGGATCTTGTGGAACTCCACAGAGAAGGAACGCTTGGCAGGATAGAAACCGCAGAGTTCTGGAATAAAGTTGGTATTCAAGGAGATGCGGATGATCTAGACCGGAAATATATAGAGAGTTTTAATTTCCGAAGCGGAGCAAAAGATTTCTTAAGGAATCTTCACAAAAGAGGTATCGCAGTTTCAGTAGTGACGAATGATTTTGCTGCATGGTCAAATGGTTTACGAGAGATGTACGGCTTGCAAGGAGTGAAACCTTGGATCATTAGTTCTGAAACTGGAGTACGCAAACCGAATCCAGCAGCTTTTGAAATACTTCATCGCTCGTCCGGATGCGCTTATCAGTCGTGTCTCGTGTTAGATACTACTTCCAACTTATTGGATACCGCAGCAGTTCTTGGAATGAAAACCATACTATTCAATCCTGATGGTGCGCCGGTAAAGGAATCTGTAAACCACCCAACAGTGAAACGGTTTAGCGAATTTTTCCGTCGGCAGTAGAAAATATTTTTTAAGTAGAACGTATTTCTAACTGCTTCCGATCAATGATGATATATTTTTCTCCATTTTGCGCGATCCACCCTAATTTGATGAATGAAGAAATTGACTTATTCACTCTCTCGCGGGAAGCACCAATCATCCCAGCTAACTCCTCTTGCGTTATCGGAAGTTGGAACTCGTCCAGATCCCCCGCCATCTCCAGTAACCGTTTCGCTGTCCGCCCAGTAACATCTAAAAACATTGTGTCTGCGAGAGCCATATCGGTGCTCTTCAACCGGTCAACTAACATATCCACAACTCTCCACAATAAATCAGGATTATCTTGATACAAATTTTTTACGGGTGAGTAAGGAATCACGATCACAGATGAGTCCTCCAACGCTCGAGCTTCTGCAGAACGACCATCAGAACGGAATAAAGGCATTTCCCCAAATAGATCTCCAGGTTCCATAAGGGCGAATAATGATTCTCTGCCGTCAAAGGATTTATTTCCGATAGCTATACGTCCAGCGGTCACTATATAAAGATCATTAGGTTCATCACCTTCTTGAAAGAGAATGTCCCCTCGGTGCAAATTGACTTTTTCTGATTCTTTGACAATCGGTTCTAGTAGATCATCACTTAAATCTGCGAACATATCAATAGATCGTAAGAAGTCGGAAGATGTCATGCATTAACCAGACTAATACGCAAATATCGGTTCCTCACATCAATTACAGATGTTGATGTAAGAGATTGAAATAAATCGGTAACCTTTGTAAGTACCACTGAATTTATTTGGTGGATTTCGATAACTTAAAAAGCACGAAGGGCAAAATAGAAACATGAGAATCGGGCATGGTTTTGACTCCCACGCTTGGGAGGTTCAAAAAACGAAACCTCTTATTTTGGGAGGGATAACTTTTGAGTCAGACTATTCATTGAAAGGCCACTCAGATTCAGATGCCGTTGCCCATGCATGTATCGATGCTCTGCTCGGACCAACGGGTCTTGGAGATATAGGCATGCATTTCCCAGATAATGACCCTAAATATGAGAACGCTGACAGCATAGAAATGCTTAGAGAAATTGTTGAAAAGATTAACGATTTTGGTTGGGAAATCATCAATATAGATTGTTCAGTGATCGCAGAACAACCGAATATCTCAAAACACAAAAAAAATATTGAAAATAGAATGAGCCAGGTGGTTGGAGCACCATTTTCGATTAAGGGGAAACATCCTGAAGGTTTTGAAAAAATGAACGGCATAGCTTGTTTCGCAGTGAGCCTAATTAGAGAAAAAAATGAATAAAAAAAACAGGGAAACAAGAAAAAAATCAGACAATCGCAACTATCGAAATAATGGGAAAAGAAAAGGGAACCCAAATTCAGTTCGTGAATCCCTATACCAATCTCCTGATATGCAGGTCGTTGAAGGGCGGCATGCTGTTAGGGAAGCTCTACTAGCTGGCACCAGAAGAGTTCGTGAAGTGATTTTTTCGGAGGGAGTGGATAACGCTCCAATCCTTGAAGATATACAGAAATTGGCAGATGAACTTCGTGTCCCTCTTCATATTTTTCCTCGAACCAAATTCAAATCTTTAACTGTTACAGAATCTGCCCAAGGAGTATTAGCGAAATGTGAACCCCTTCCCAGCCTTGAATTGGAGGACCTGGTTGAAATAAATTCAAATCCTTTCATACTTGTTTTGGATGGGTTAATGGATCCACGGAATTTAGGAGCAATTATCCGGAGTGGAGAATGTGCTGGGGCGACTGGCGTCCTTTTACCGAAACACCGATCAGTCCGGATAACACCAACCGTTGCGAAGACCGCTCAAGGAGCTATAGAACATATACCTATTGCTACGTCCTCGGGGATCCCTAAAGCGATTTCTAAATTAAAAGAACTTGGAATTTGGACTGTTGGGATGGATATTTCAGCGCAAACAAATATCTACGATATTCAAGTAGCTACTGGACCAATAGCGTTAGTTCTTGGAAGTGAAGGGAAAGGGTTGGGACGGTTAACTAGAGAACGCTGCGATGTTATAGCTGGAATACCCCTTCACGGGGTTACAGAATCTCTTAATGTAAGTGCTGCAGCAGCTATAGGTTGTTTTGAAATAGCGAGGCAAAGACGTTCTATCACAGAACATGACTAACTAGGTTTGGTTCAACATAGAATGTAGGGACGCCGGGTTAGCTCAGTTGGTAGAGCACTTCTCTTGTAAAGAAGATGTCGTCGGTTCAATTCCGACACCCGGCTCAACGAATAAAGTTTCAGTTGAAGATCCAACGTTGTGACGAGACTTAAAGTTACGATCTAAGTCGTGGACCTTACTGAACGCCAGATCTCCATTATTGAGTTTGAACGGACTGCATGGCAGACAGAAATCTCAAAACAAAAAGCTATCCGCAAATTATTTACTATTTCCCCGTCTCGGTATTATCAGATTCGAGATGAATTAATAGACCTTCCTGAAGCAATGAAGTTTGATCCTATGGTAATTCGGCGGTTACAGAAGCAAAGAAGGTCTAGACGAGCGAAAAAATTGGGTATTTCAGAGGCAAAAAGCCCAATTCGCTAAAAAAACTGTAAAGATTTAGGATAGATTTATCGGAAGCTAATTCAGGAGAGAATTGAATATGAATATTGCTGGGAAGGGAGTCCTTTTAATCATTGTGGTTGTCGCTATGGGAGTATTTGCACTCAGCGAAGGATTCGAAGACGACTCGGGGCAATCTGCCTCCCAAGCCACTCAAAGCACACAAGTTGAGGAACAACCTCAAGAGGGAGAAACAACTGAAGAGGCTACTGAAAACTCTAACTCCGATGCGGCGAGTGATGCAGAAGGGCAGGAAGCTGAATCAGAAGACTCTACCGATGGAACTTCCTCATCATTAGGCGTCCTTCACCCACCAGCGGAGGTGAGAGTCTTAGTTGCTAACGGCACTGAAGTCACAGGAGCTGCAGGAGCTACCCTCGATACCCTTGTGGCCACTTCTGGCTATAACGGTGTTCAGGCAGTAAATGACATTCAAGAAAACATTCTCGAGCAAACTTATGTTTACTTCTCCCAAGGATACGAATTGGATGGCCGTAATATCGCAATAATCATAAATGCGGCAGGAGAGTTTGTACTCCCGATGCCCATAGAACTCCCGATTGATGACCTGCTTGATGCGAATGTATTGGTTCATGTTGGTGCCGACCTATTCCCAGGCGGATAACAGAATAAAGAGTAATGAAAATTCTGATCGTTCCTGACAAATTTAAGGGAACTGCTACTACTCAAGAAGTAAGCGAAGCAATAGCCCATGTTCTTTCTCGCTCGCATGTAGTGACAACACAGCCGATGGCAGATGGAGGAGAAGGGACTTTAGAAGTTTTCGGCGGCGCAAATCGGAAAAGTGAAGTCGTAGACCCACTTAACAGGATAATAGAAGCACCGTGGAGGCTTAAAGGGAAATCAGCTGTAATAGAAATGGCTCAAGCATCGGGTTTACATTTAGTAGGTGGTAAGCAGGGGAATGACCCTGTAAACGCATCAACATTCGGGACAGGGCAACTTATTTCTAAAGCGATTGAAAGAGGGGCGGAACAGATACTCATCGGGTTAGGGGGTTCAGCGACAACTGATGGTGGCTTCGGAGCCTTAGAGGCTTTAAAACCGCTTGCCCGACTTCGAGGCATAGAGCTTAATGTTGCTTGTGATGTAACTACAGGTTTTATACAAGCCGCGGAAACCTTTGCCCCGCAGAAAGGAGCGACTCCTCCGCAAGTTAAATTTCTTCAGAATCGTTTAGAAAGATTAGCTCAGATCTATTATGAAGAACGAAAAGTGGACGTCACGACATTACCTATGGCTGGAGCTGCTGGAGGTCTTGCAGGAGCGTTAGCTTCCGTTGGAGGGAAGCTCATTAATGGATTTGATGCAATAGCGGAAAATATGGGGTTGTTAGAACTCATTGAAGAAGCTGATCTAGTAATCACTGGAGAAGGTGAGGTCAATGCATCAAGTTTTAACGGGAAAGTAGTCGGAGGAGTTCTTCAATTAGCAGAAGAAACAAATACGCAAGCCATAGTTATAGCTGGTCAAGTAAACGAAAATATAGATATGAAGGTTCCTGTTTTCACTCTTGTTGGATCTGTGGGTAAGAAATTAGCGTTTGGAGATACTCGTCAAGCAATTAAAAGAACGACAGAAAAAGCTATGTCTGACTGGGCAGAAACCTTGTCGGGAGATTAGACAGTTACCATGAACGACCGAATTGAATTAAAAGGAATTCGTGCACTTGGGACCATAGGGGTTCTCCCTGAAGAAAAAATTCGTCCGCAACCATTCGAAATTGATGTCTGCATAGAAGCCGATTTGTTGAAAGCAGGGGAGTCTGATGATTTATCAGACACAATAAACTACGGTGAAATCACTGAAATAGTTGCGAAAGTAATTAATGAAGAAACGCACCAACTCCTTGAGCGAGTCGCCACCCGTCTTGCGGAAGTGATTTTGGCAAACCCTAAAGTAGATGGAGTAGAAGTAGTTATTCGTAAACTACGTCCACCAGTCCCAGAATTTCTTGAATCTTCCGGCGTTAGGATCTACAGAAAAAAATAAGAATTAGATACTGAAAAATTTGCTTTCCCTACTCTAATTCTTTTTTGATTTCTAGAACTTGCTGAGGGATGTGAGTCCTTCCATAATCAAAACCAACTTGAAGAAGAATTTCCAGAAGATGTTGACGCCCCTCATCCATTTTCCACGGCAGTGCGATATAAATCGGCAATTCAAATACTCGTAGTTTTTCAAGGTTGCTATAAACCTGTTCTTGGTATGCGTATCGGTCTTTCCATTCCCAATTTGCAGGACCAAAACCTGTGCCTGGGTCAAGTATGAGTTGATCTTCGTGGATCCCTGATTTGCCAAGGCGATTTAAGGCGATCTCAAACCAGTCAAGTATGTGGGCGACAGGATCTCCAGAAACAAACTGCAGGCTTTTGGGGTCATCACCACTAAGAAAAGGGAGAACTACTGGAACTCCGGACTGTACTGCGATTTCGACCATTGCAGGGTTTTGCAAACCGTCAGCAGCATTCATGAAATTTGCACCAGCTTCAAGTGCCCTAAACATAATTTCTGGATTCCAGGTATCTACCGATAATTCAATTCCCAATTCAGCGATTGCTTGGATCTTGCCATCTAACCGTGCCCATTCCTCCTCAGTACTTATACGTTCAGCGTATTGAGTTGATCCTGCGGCACCAAGATCTATTCCGACGCAACCGTGATCAATTAGATCGCGCGCACGCTTAAGAGCTGAATCCGTATCCAATGCAATTGAGAATTCAGCAAGAGAATCCTGCGACGCATTTACAACTCCATGCAACTTCACATTATCCAAACTAGTACCGAACTAAGAACTAAAACGAGTCCTCAATTACCTTAATTGCGGACTGTTCTATTTCGGCGACACATATGAAAGAACACATACGACCGATACATTAGAGGTGTGAATGTAAGTATCCGAATCCCGACGACCTTTCGTGAAATGACTAAAGGGGAATCAGTTATAACCGTTTCCGCAGGATCTATTCGGCAAATCATCGATAACCTAGTTGAAGATTATCCAAATTTTGTTGAACGTATTCTTGACGAAGAAAAGAATCTCCAACGATTCGTAAATATCTTTCTAGATGATGAGGACATTCGATTCCTTGAAGGACTAGAAACCGAAGTTTCCGAAGGGCAAACGCTTTCTATAGTTCCTGCGGTTGCTGGTGGAATGTAGAAATGACTAGCGAATCTTAGAGAAGTGGGAAAATTGTTGAGTCTAAGTAAAATCTCATTTACGAAATTAGGTGAATCCTAATTATTTACGTAAAGAAATTACTTGGAATAAAACTATAGGAAGAATTGTTGAAACAAGAGAGCGAAATCTAAGGAGATAAATAAATGGCAAAAATCATTTCATTTGATGAAGAAGCACGACGTGGCCTAGAGGCAGGAATGAATATTCTTGCTGATGCAGTACGAGTCACACTTGGGCCCAAAGGAAGAAATGTTGTCCTAGATAAAAAATGGGGTGCGCCAACAATAACCAATGATGGAGTATCAATTGCCAAAGAAATAGATCTCGAAGACCCTTACGAGAGAATAGGCGCTGAACTTGTTAAGGAAGTTGCAAAGAAAACAGATGATGTTGCAGGTGATGGAACAACAACAGCAACGGTTCTAGCCTGGGCGATGGTACGTGAGGGACTCCGTAATGTAGCTGCCGGAGCGAATCCAATGTCACTCAAAAAAGGGATAGAAGCAGGTGTGTCCGCAGCTGTTGATTCGATACGGGGACAATCACAGGATGTCTCATCCGACAAGGACCAAATTGCGAATGTGGCTGCAATTTCTGCCGCTGATTACGATATCGGAACCAAAATAAGTGAAGCGATAGACAAAGTAGGTAAAGACGGGGTCATAACAGTTGAAGAATCACAGACCTTTGGTATGGATATGGACTTCGTAGAAGGCATGCGTTTTGATAAAGGTTATATCTCCCCTTATTTCGTTACAGACCCAGACCGAATGGAAACAGTCCTTGAGAATCCATATGTTTTACTTGTTTCTTCGAAAATCTCAGCTGTCCGTGACATTGTGCCACTTCTTGAAAAAGTAATGCAATCTGGGAAACCACTATTAATCATCGCAGAAGACATTGAAGGGGAAGCCTTGGCGACGTTGGTAGTAAATAAGATTCGAGGCACTTTCACATCAGCTAGTGTCAAAGCGCCCGGATTTGGAGATCGGCGGAAAGCAATGCTCCAAGACATGGCGATACTCACTGGCGGTCAAGTAATCAGCGAAGAAGTAGGCTTAAAACTAGATAGTGCAACTCTTGATCTTCTCGGAGAAGCGAGAAAAGTAGTTGTATCGAAAGATGAAACAACGATCATAGAAGGATCAGGAAACAGAGAAGACGTTGAAGGTCGCATTTCGCAAATTAAAGCTGAAATTGAAAATACTGACTCAGACTATGATCGGGAAAAACTCCAAGAAAGATTAGCAAAACTTTCAGGAGGTGTAGCAATTCTTAAAGTGGGAGCTGCAACCGAAGTTGAGCTTAAGGAAAAGAAACACAGAATAGAAGATGCTGTTTCAACGACTAAAGCAGCGATTGAGGAAGGTGTTGTTGCTGGAGGTGGAGTTACTCTTCTTAGAGCACAAGCAGCGGTTCAAGAAATCGCAGAAACACTGGAAAGCCCAGATGAAAGCACTGGCGCTCGTCTTGTGGCAAAAGCATTGGAAGGTCCTCTACATCAAATAGCTGTCAACGCAGGTTTAGAAGGAGGGGTAATTGTTGAAAAGGTGCGCAATCTTGAGGGACCAAATGGTTTGAACGCTTCCACTGGCGAATATGAAGACCTTGTTAAAGCGGGAATTATTGATGCTGCGAAAGTTACAAGATCAGCACTTCAAAACGCTGGTTCTATAGCTGCTCTTTTCTTAACAACAGAAGCAGTTATAGCAGATGCGCCAGAGGAATCAGCGGCAGTTCCTGGCATGCCAGATATGGATTTCTAAGAAGTTTCATAACCAATCTGCATATTAGAGACACGATGTTTCGGAACTATAACTAGACTCTATTTATGAAGCCACTCAAACCTTCAACGGGATTAGGTGTTCTGCACTTATTCTGTAAATTTTCCGATTCGGTCGAAAAAGACCTTCTTGAAAAGGCAATTGATGAAATTTGTTCAGAAAGTGGGCAGGTAATCCCCATTTCTATCCTTGGCCACAAAGCAGATATCGCATTCATGGTTTTAGATGAAGACTGGGTAGCTCTTAGGAAGTTTCAGACAAGCATCTCAAATTGCGGATTTGAAATAGTCGATTCGTATGTTTCATTAACTGAGATCTCAGAATATGCGGCAGGAGTACCAGATGAAATGCGGAAAGCTCGTTTATATCCGGAACTTCCTCCCGAAGGTAAGACAGCATGGTGTTTTTACCCAATGTCCAAAAGAAGGAATGTTGATCAAAACTGGTTCACCCTTGATTTTGAAACAAGAAAAAAACTTATGTACGAACATGGTGCTTCAGGAAGGAAATTTTCTGGGCGCGTTCTACAAGTCATTACAGGCTCAACTGGAATAGATGATTTTGAATGGGGAGTTACCTTATTCTGCGAAAAGCCAGATGATCTAAAAGATGTCGTCTACACGATGCGCTTTGATGAAGCTTCAGCTGAATATGCTGAATTTGGACCGTTCTATACCGGAATAGTAGGAGACCTTCAGCAGGTTCTTGAAACTAGCTTTTAGATATCTTTCTCCTGCTCAGCTAACCATTGTTTTTTGATACTTCGCCAAGCTTCGTCGGTATGATCTCTTCGCCAGTAGGGAGAGATAGAGGCAGTTTCAATATCAATTCCCCGGTCAAGAATCAAGTGTTTTCGTATGTCGCGAACTTCACCTGCTTCGCCATGGATGAAAACATCAAATTTGCCATCTTGGAATTGGCATGCTTCAATCGCCTCCAGAAGAGCCTTTTCAGGTTCAACCGCTGCTGAGCGGTAAATCCAGTTAATTTCATGCATAGGCGAAGAACTAAAATTAATCTGATTTTCTGGCCCATCAACAATAAGAAAAACAGTGCACGGCTTTGAATCAGGTATTGTTTCCACAGATGCGCTAATTGCTGGGAGAGCGCTCTCATCACCGGCGAGCAAATGCCAATCAACTCCTCCATCAGGTGCGTAACCTCCATTGGGCCCTTTGAATTGGAGTCTGTCACCTATTTGAGCTCTTTGCGCCCAGATACCTGCATAACCCTGATCACCATGGACGACAAAATCAAGCGTCAACTGTTCAGTTTCAGGCTCCCATTGCCGTACCGTGAATCTTCGTGATCGTGGTCGGTAAGCGTCACCTGATGAGCGAGCATTATCAAGATCAAAAGGTACCGAGTAAGTGGCTCCTTCAGGAACGAAGTAGGCATTTATGTATTGATCTGTAAAGGAGGTTGACTCGAAATTACCTAAATCTCCATCTCCGAAAACTATCCGGATCATGTTTGGCGATATTCTCGTTACTTTTCTGATTTCTGCGTACATAGCATCACTCCAAGGTTTTTAAGGACCTGTTTCAACGGATTTCGCGAGGTTTAGCAATTCAATGATGGCAGGCCTTGCTTCATCTTCAGAATTTAACGGAGTTGGGAATCCTACTCTCGCCATTCTTGGACCATCAGAGGTCAATGCTTTCAAAGTTACCCCGTAACGGTCTACGCCTAACATAGTTGCTTCAGAACAACTTGAGAGACTCGCCAAGTTTTTAGCATAAAGAATATTCGCATCACTATGATCATCATTCATATGAGTGATGATGTCTTCAGCACTGCGGAATAAAGGGTCAATTTCAGCTTTATAATAATCTTCGCTTTGGACCCAACTCATATGTCCAAACCCCCCTACATACCTACATTCCTTAACAGTCAATTTCCAAAAGTTGAAATCTTCATAGTCAACATAGAAGGATGCATATTGATGTTCTAGTAGGTATTTTTCACGTTCGTCTTTCGGGTCTGTAAGTAACGTCAAAGACCCAACAAGGGTGAGTCGGGATTTTCCAAGTGGGTCACCTCCCTCTGAAGGCTCACTGATGAGCATTGAAGCCCTTTTATCAAGTCGGGCATTAATAGTATGTTCAGCAAGATCAGAAATAAGAACGACTGGTTCCCCAAGTTCACTAATGACATAGGAAACGACACTTCCATAGGGGTAGCCATCAGATGTTAATGTGCTTAACGAAGCAGTACCCGACGCTGCAACTAGTGTTTTTGAGAGTTCTGCATCAGATGGGAAAGTCAAGATGTCACCAGCAATCGGAGGTGAAGAATCCCCACTTCCATGTGTTTGTTTTTCTGCCACTGCCTCGCTCCTGTTTTCAAATACGCTACTGAAATTACCACTGATTTAGCCCCTTGAGAAAGTCTCCGATGGGCTAGGGCTCTGAATAAGTGGAGACTTCGTTTCTAGCGAGATTCTGCCATTGTTCCTAAATACAGTTTGATGACGTTGGGGTCATGCAACAATCCTTCGCCAGTTCCGTCGTAGGCATTTTTCCCTTGATCAAGGACATAACCTCGGTCACTGATTTTCAAGCAACGGGTCGCGTTTTGCTCAACCATTACGATAGAAACCCCTGTTTTGTTTATAGCTGTCACATTTTCGAAAACGTCTACTTGTAGGGCTGGAGAAAGACCAGCAGAGGGTTCATCAAGAAGTAGGACTGAGGGTTCCATCATTAAAGCTCTTCCCATCGCAAGCATTTGCCGTTCGCCACCAGATAGCAGCCCGGCTCGTTGCTTAATGCGTTCACCAAGTCTGGGGAAAAGGTCAGTAATGTTTCTAATTCGTTCAGTGATTTCGTTGGATTTTAATTGATATGCACCCATTTGAAGATTCTCAGAAACAGTCAGCGAAGGGAAAACATTCTCCGTTTGTGGCACATAGCCAACACCTTTCCGGACTAACTCGTGTGCAGCTAGATTCGTGATTTCTTCTTCAAGCAATTGGACCATACCACTTCTAACTTCTACAAGCCCAAACATGCTTTTCACCAAGGTTGATTTTCCAGCTCCATTCGGTCCGATAATGCCAACAAGCTCGCCTTGGAACAGTTTGAAATTGCACCCTGTCAGTATGTCGACTCCTGGCAGGTAGCCAGCTACTAGATCTTTTGACTCAAGGACCACTTTTCTTTTATCAGACATCTTTAAGCTCCTCAGCGATTGCGGTTCCAAGATATGCGTCTATAACAGCAGGGTTTTTTGAAACATCTGAAGGAGTTCCTTCGGCAATTACTTGACCTTCTGCTAGAACGACGATCCAATCGGAGATTCCCATGATTGCATCCATGTCATGTTCAATAAAAAGTACGCTCACACCTTCATCTCGAAGATTTTCTATATGCACCAACAGGGATTCAACGAGAACTGGATTAACGCCAGCCATTGGCTCATCAAGAAGAATCAATTTTGGCTCAGACATCAAAGCTCTGGCCATCTCAAGTAACTTTCGTTGCCCGCCTGAAAGTGTTGCCGCATATTCATCTCTCATATGCGAAAGTTTGAACCGTTCTAGAAGATCTTCTGCTTTTCCTAGAATTATGTTTTCCTGTTGCCGCCAACGCGATGGGAGGAGAGCGTTTCTCAGAGATTCGCCTTTCTGTTCAGCGGCTCCTAAAAGCATATTGTCTAGAACAGTCATCTTCGCCAGAGACTTAGTTAATTGGAAAGTTCGGACCATACCCTTATTAGCGATTTGATGGGGCCGAAGACCAGAAAGGTCGGTTGTCCAGGATTTTGCATTCGCGAGTTGATGGAAAGTCCATTTTCCGGAGTCAGGCTTATCAAAACCCGTTATTAAATTAAACAACGTTGTCTTGCCAGCTCCGTTCGGACCGATGAATGCAGTAATGATTCCACGTTGGACCTCCAGATGGTCAATATCAACGGCGCGGAGTCCACCAAAGGAACGAACCACATTATCAATTGTTAATATCGGGTCTATTTTCGTTGATCCTGGGGTTGGTTCTACATTTCCTAATTCAGAGGTTTTGTTATCGGACATCGATTTGCGCCTCCTCTTTCTTCCCTACAAGACCTTGTGGCCGCCATATCATAAGAGTTGCCAACATGATCCCCATCAGAATCATTCGGACGCTAGCTATGTCGTTCGACTGAAGAATGGCTTCAGGTATCCAGCCGGAGTCAACCATTTGTCGTAGAAGTTCCTCTGAGAAAATAATGACAAACCAAAATGTCATTGATCCAATTATTGGTCCCCAAATCGAAGCTGCGCCTCCAAGTATTAAAACTGTCCAGATGAAAAATGTTGTTTGAGGTCTAAATTGTTGTGTTTCAACGAAACCCATATCAAATGCGCGGACAATACCTGCTAATGAAGCGATAACCCCACCAATAATGAGGCTCTGAAGTTTGTATGAGAAAACATTCTTACCTAATGCCCTTGCAGCATCTTCATCTTCTCGGATCGCTTTGATAACTCTTCCCCACGGGGAACGCATTAAACCCCAGATCAAGAGACTCGCTAACGAAACCAGAGACCATCCAATAATCATGACCCACAATGTTTTTTCATCAAACTCGAGGAACCAGGCACCATAATTACCTTTCCCTATCGGGTTCCAGTCAACAGTTATTACATCAGCGAAGGAAACATTTGCGTTTCGATCTTCAATGCTTGGAAGCCCAAATGGCCCCCCTGTGATATCAAGTAGTCGTTGGGACCGGAAAGAAATTCTTAAAACTTCGGCGATAGCTATGGTAGTTAACGCTAAATAATCAGCTCGTAAACGTAATGAAGGCAACCCAATGCTGAGAGCTATTATCACGGCAAAAGCAAGTCCGCCAGCGATCGCAAGAAGAATAGATCCACCTAGCCATCCTTGAGTAAAGAAAATAGCCATACCGTAAGCGCCGGCAGCCATAAAGGCAACCACACCAAAATTGAGGAGGCCGGTGTAGCCATAATGAAGATTCAGACCTACTGCAGCAAGAGAGAAAGTCGCGGCTTGCACTCCAATTGATGTTCGGAGGGCTAAACCGAATAATTTACCTACATCAATTTCAGCGAAAAGATTCATCAGCATAGCATCAACCCAATCTTTCCCGGACTCCGAGAATGCCTCGAGGTCGAACTAAAAGGATCACAATCATAACTGCTAGCGCGATAAGAAACTTGAGATCATTATCTAACCAAAATGTGGACGTTTCAGAAGCAAAACCAATTGCTAGTCCGCCCACCATCGCACCAAAGGCGGTTCCTAATCCCCCTAGTGTCACTGCTGCGAAGATTAGAAGAAGAATTTTTTCTCCCATTTGCCATTCAACTACTTGGGTGAGACCAATCATTGTCCCGCCAAGGCTTGCTAACGCACTTCCAAAAATCCATACCCACATAATTGTCCGGTTCACGTCAATTCCAGATGATTCAGCAAGAGCCGGGTTGTCAGAAACGGCCCTCATAGAAGTCCCCAGTTTTGTTCTTTGGAGCAGGATCCCGACAAGTAACAATGTGGTGAATGATATGGCAATGATGAAATAGTCTTTTGCTGGAAGTTCAATTGGACCCAGTGAAACTCCACTTTGAATCCTGAAAGACTCAAATGTTTCTGGTTCTGCACCGTGGTAGATAAGGATCATGTATCTCATGAGAAAAGCAAGCCCAATGGAAACAACCATAAGCGAGATGTTCGTCATTTTCCGTCGGCGAAGTGGTCCAAATATGCCCTTTTCTAGGCCATAGCCTAAACCGCCGCCGGCGAGAACTGCGAGGAGTATAACGATAGGGAAAAGCGCTCCTGTAAGTCCGGTTGTTGATTCAAGAACTAGAGCGATTACTGCCCCGAATGCAACCATTTCAGAGTGGGCGAAGTTGACGAGCCCAGTTACACCGAAGATCAGTGAGAGCCCTATTGATGCTAAAGCAACAAGAAGTCCTACTTTCAGGCCGCTTACCATTCGATTAAGTAGACGTTCCCATGTCGGTCGTATCTCAAGGATCGGTTTTTTATCTTCACCGGTTAATTGGAAACCCACCGCTTTTGACCGATATTCTTCAACATTTACGACTACTTGGTCGGTAGCTCCTTCTTTAACAGAGACACCTTCAGGGAGAGGACCAACCAAGGTAACGGTGTATTCCCCAAGCCCAGGAATTGGGATTTCCCATTTCCCATCTTCAGCAGTTGTAAAGGTTCCTATCTCAGTGTTCTGCGCATCAGTAACTAGAATTTGGACATCGGGGATTACGTCGCGGCCCACGCGCACAGTTCCTCTAATCGTCAGTTCATTATCAGATTGAGCATTTGCAACAACTGGCAAGCACAAAAGCAGTCCTAAAACTAAAAAAATGAAACTTGAAACAAGTTTGAGCCTTTTTCCCACAACGTGACTCTAACCTGCTTAGGAGCCACTAACTAATAAAAGGCAGCTAGATTCGATTTTTTTCAACCATTTTTCTTACCGGTTCCACCCAGCATCCGAAATATTACGTTTTTCAAAGAATAAGCAGAATTCAGGGCAAGCAAATGGCGTCTCCTCGTTACTTCCGACTCGGCATTTCTGGATCCGGTCTCCCGTAGGAAGAGATCTACTTCTGTAATGCCGACAATCTTCGTGAATCCCCATAGGTATTGAATATTAGCGGAAGCTTTCTCTGAGTTGTCCTTAAAAGAGTTAACACTTTAGAAACAAATCAGAAACATTGTTCAACTACATTTCAATTGCCGTTAATTTCTACGATTTAGGAGTGTTTATGAACTCAGGTGATATCGCTTGGATGTTAATCTCAACAGCTTTAGTTGTTTTTATGGTTCCAGGTCTCGCACTTTT